>RRYU01009334.1_pt1 | contig 10699 bp, 5 predicted proteins | sample 2162651 | NCBI WGS metagenome assembly RRYU01 (sample SAMN10267283, study PRJNA491782) | microbial mat metagenome | isolation source: biomat in the production well | place: Japan: Minami-Kanto gas field, natural gas well KTG3 | collected 2017-06 | reverse complement strand
GGGGGCTCGATCACGAGCTCAAGGGTCGCATGAGCGGTTCTTCCTCGACGTTGCGAACTGACAATACGGCCGACAGCCTGACGGTCATGATCGGCAAGGTCCCTCTGCTCACGGATGCCCGTGTAACGTTCGATGCCGTTATCGGCGCGGATCCGCAGCGCAAAAAATTCACTTTCCGCAAAAACCGGCTCGGCATAAACGATCTCGATATTGCGTTCGAAGGCACGGTCTCGCTGCTCGAGGATGCCGCGAACGCCGACCTGAACTTCAACGCGGAAAAGCTGGATCTGAAGCGGCTTCTTTCCCTTTCTCCCGCATTCTACGCCGGAGGGTATGACAAGCTCGAAGCCTCTGGCGAGGTTTCTCTCGCAGGCCATGTCAAAGGACTCGCCCGCAACGGCCAGTTGCCGGCATTCAGGATCGCTGTCGATGTCTCCGGCGGGACGTTCGGTTACGAAGGGGTTCCCGTCAGGGCTCGCAATGTCGTGTTCAGGGGAACTGTCGAAAACCCGGGGGGGAAAGCCGATTCGACGACGATTGCCGTGCCCGATATCGGCATGACGATCAACGGCAGGCCTTTCAGCGCTCGGTTTGCACTTGCCACACCGGTTTCCGATCCTGCAATCGACGCCGCTTTTGAAGGGAGCCTCGCGCTTTCGGATCTGCAGAAACTCTATCCCCGGAAAGGGCTGGTCATGGCCGGCGATATCTGGTCAAACGTGGCGGTTAACGGAGCGCTATCGGCGTTTACTTCCGGCCGGGCCGAGGCGTATGGTTCGATTGTCGGCAAAAACATCAGCGTCGTCTCCGACGCGTTTTCTCCAGCGCTCACCGTTCCTTCGATGCAGATAAATCTCGCGCCGCGCTATGCCAGCCTGGTATCGTTCAGGGCGCGGGCAGGAAAAAGCGACGTTTTCGCCGAGGGCAGGCTGGAGAACTACATGGCGTACCTTTTTGGAAAAGGGAAACTTGGCGGCGCGCTGACGGTCCGGTCGGATCTGCTGCGGCTCGACGAGTTTCGCAATCTCGAAAAGGAGCAAGCGCCTTTTTTCGTTCCGCCCGATATTGCTTTGCTTGCGAACCTTTCCTGTAAACGGCTCAGGTTCGGAGATATCGATTTTTCCGATATGAAGGGCACGATACGGCTTCGCGACGAAACGCTCGAATGCGAAAATGTTACTGCGACGTCACTCGGCGGGAGGGTCGCCATTACAGGCCGTTACGCTACGCCGGGAGGAAAACCCGATGCCCGGTTCCGTCTCAACGCGACCGGCGTGGATATCGCGGAATCATACCGTTCGGTGGCCATGCTTCGCACGGCGGCGCCTGTCGCGGAGTACGCCAGGGGCAGCGTTTCGGCCGACCTCGACATGACAACAGGGCTGGACAAAACTTTTCGGCCGGTTCCCGAGACGTTTTCGGGCGAGGGACGGCTTGCGGCCACGGAGCTTGTCGTGGAGGGGTTTCCTCCCGTTAAAAAGCTCGCTATGCTGATCGACGTGTCCTTGCTGGACACCATGCGGATTCCTGGAACCTCCATCGGATTCAGGGTCGACAACGGCCTCGTGACGGCCAGGCCGTTCTCTTTTTCGATCAACGACCTTCAGGTGCGGGCCTCGGGGGTTACCGGCTTCGACAGGAGCCTCGACTGGAAGGTAAACCTGAAAATCCCGAAAAAATATATAGGAAACAGAGGTGTCGCCACCATGACCGCGTTGCTCAAAAAGCTGCCGTTGCCGGCAGGCGGGATTTCACTGCCGGATACGGTGCTTGTCGACGCGAGTCTCAAGGGTTCGCTAACCGATCCAGAAATAGGTCTCGACCTGCGAAAGACGGCCGACCGCATCGCCCTGCGCCTGAAGGATTCGCTGAAGCAGAAGATAACCGGTGAAATTCGAGAAAGACTGCCGCTGGGCGGGAGGGGAGACAGCGCCGCCGCCGACTCGGGAACTATTCTGGACCGGCTGAAAAAGAGCGCGGCGGAAAAATTTTCGGGAAGCGATACCACCGTTCTGCGGAATACGGCCGGAAAGAAGGAGCACATGCCGTCGGATACCCTTGTCGACAGTGTTTCGGCCGATACTTCAGCGGGCGTAAAGAACGGTATCAGGAAACTGATCGAAGGTATTTTTTCCACTCCGGCAAGGAATGCTCCTGCCGGGGGAGGCGACGGTCCCGAATAGGGTCGCGGGTCAATCGGGTCGCCGGGGAGCCGGAAACCGGCGTCGGCGTCGGCGTTTCAAGGTTGCCGGTTTGAAAAAGTTTAAGTATATCAGCTAATCCGGATTTTCGAGAAAAGGGCCGTTTCGGCTCGCGAAAAGGTTTTCGCGGGATCAAAAAAAAACAGCTAATCGGTAGAGGAGGCTATCAGGAGGAAGGGGAACGAAAGCATCTCCGTTTTTCCCGGCAGGGGGAACCGGATGATCGACTCCCGTTTTCCTGAGAATAGCGAAAGCATGTTCAGTAAAAACAGCAAACATCCCCATCTCGACAGGCTGCTTAAAAAGTCGAGGCGTATCACTCTCGGAAGCGATACGAAAATTCTGATACTCAGCGACCTGCATATGGGCAACGGTGGCCGTCGCGACGAGTTCCGGCGCAACGCAGCCCTGGTCGAGTCGGTTCTCGCAAACTACTACCTGCCGGAAAACTACAGTCTCGTCCTGAACGGTGACGTCGAGGAGTTGTTCAAGTTTCCCTTGCATGATATCGTTTCACAGTGGCGGCATATTTACGAGCTGTTTCTCCGTTTCAACGAAAACGGGTTCTTTTTCAGGACGTTCGGAAATCACGATGCATCGCTTCAGGACGAAAAGAACTATATCCTCGAACAGTTTTTGCTCGAATCGCTCAGGTTTACTTACCGTTCGGAGGATATCCTCGTCTTTCACGGTCATCAGGCATCCGTTTTTCTCTGGGAAACCTACCCTGTCGTCAGCCGTTCGGTAGTCTGGTTTCTGAGATACATAGCAAAACCTTTCGGAATAAGGAATTTTTCCATCGCCTACAACAGTCGGAGAAGATTCGCCATCGAGAAATCGATCTACGAATTTTCAAACCGGTCCAAGATCGTGTCCATTATCGGCCACACGCACCGGCCGCTTTTCGAATCTCTTTCGAAGGTCGATTACCTGAACTACAGGATCGAGGAGCTCTGCAGGCTGTTCGCGACAGCGGGAGAGCCAGAACGGGAGGAGATACGCGAAAAGATATCCCTGCTGAAAGAGGAACTCGACGCCTGTTACCACCAGGGGAAGAAAATCGGCCTGCGCAGCGGTGTATACAACAACCTGACCATTCCAAGCGTTTTCAATTCCGGATGCGCCATCGGCAAGAGAGGCATCACGGCTATCGAGATCGACCGGGGAAAGATACGCCTCGTCTACTGGTATAACGGCAAGCAGAGCCGCAAATTCATCAGCGACCGCGACAGTCGCCCCGTTCGTCTGGACGGGACGGGCTTCCACCGGATCGTGCTCAACGAGGATCATCTCGATTATGTTTTTTCGCGTCTTCATCTCCTTGCCTGATTCTTCAGCGTTGGCCTGGGTGTGATTTCTGCCGCCGCCGTGCCGCACTAACGTTTATTATCGAACTGCTCCATGATGCACAAGGCAGCTCTTTTTCTCGCGTTGGGGCTGGTATTGTCCGGTCGCCTGGACGCCGCCGACCTTAGTGTCGGTGACTACGATTTCAGCAAGCCAGGCCTCAGGATGAAACTATCCCCGGAACTCGACGAAATTTCCGGCATCGTTTTCGATGCGCGCGGCCGTCTGTTCGCCCATAACGACGAGGAGGGCGCGATCTTCGAGCTCGATCCGGCGACGGGCAGGATCGTATCGAGATTTTTCATCTACGAAAAGCGGTGGTTCGGCAACGATCCGCTAATGGCCGACTTCGAGGATATCTCCATCGCAAAAGACGTGTTTTATCTCGTTACCAGTTCGGGCGTTGTGTATTCGTTTCCAGAGGGGCGTGACGGCGAGCGGGTAGAGGCGACGAGGCACGAAACCTTTCTGAACGACCTCTACGACGTTGAGGGGCTGTGCTACGATCCTTCCACCGGCGCTCTTTTGCTCGCGTGCAAGGAAAACCCTTCAGGGCTTTCCGTGAAGGAATTGCTGTTTGGCGGAAAGGGAACCTCCCTGGGACGGAAACCGGTGTATTCCTTTTCGCTCGAAACCATGTCGCTCGAACGGAAACCGAGGTTTATGATCAACGGCGATTCGTTGAAAGCGACAGGAAAGGGAAAGCCCTTCAAGCCGTCGGCAATCGCCCGTCATCCCGGAAACGGAAATTTTCTTGTTCTTTCGGCAACGGCGCGCATGCTTGTCGAAACCGACAGGTCGGGCAGGGTGCTTGCCGCAGTTCGGTTGCCAAAAAAGGATCATCCACAGCCCGAAGGGCTTGCATTCAGCTCCGGAGGCGACCTGTTTATCAGCAATGAAGGGAATGGAAAGAGAGGGTTGTTGCTGCGTTACCCCGCAGGTCGCGCTTCAGCGGCTCGCTGAGCCGTGTTCTCCCGGCGTATTTTTCCATTTTAACTCGTATATTTTTTTTCCAGTACTATCATCAGCCATTGTCGCGAGGGATCCGGAAAAGGCGTTCATTGACTGTTATTTGCCTCAGGCCGGTTTCAAGCGATTAAAAAAATCTGTTATGCGATTTTTCCGGACAGGTGTTGTTGCCGCCGGGCTCGGTATGGCCGCAGGAGCTTTTTGCCCGGCTTCAGTGAGTAATGCGCAACCGCAGAAAATCCCGCAGCAGGAAATCGGAGACCGCGCGACAGTCCGCGTTGTGCCGGGAGAGCGCTACAGGGCGGGAGCCCTGCACCGCATGGTATTCGGTGATCATTGGCGTTCGCTCTGGACTTCACCCATGAATGTCGATATTCTTGATCTCGACACCTTTGCCGGAGGGTTGAAGCCCTTCAGGAAAGGAGGCGGTTTTCAGACAATAAGCTTGCGTTTCAAGGGCGCCGACGGAAGGGAATACCGGTTCAGGACCGTTGACAAGGACCCCGCGAGAGGGATGCCCGAAAAATTACGCAATACGCTGGTCTCGAACGTCGTGCAGGATCAGGTGAGCACCGCCAATCCGGCGGGTGCGGCGGTAGTACAGCCTTTTCTGGACGCAGCGGGAATTCTGAGCGCGTCGGCCCGGTTTGTCGTCCTTCCCTATGACCGTGAGGCGCTCGGCGAGTTTTACGAAGAGTTCGCTGGCCTGTTCGGCGCCATAGAGGAGCATCCCGACGAAAACGACGGTCCCCGGAACGCGTTCGCCGGGGCTTCGAAGGTTACGGGTACTTATTCCATGCTCGAAAAGCTGGATGAGGACAACGGCAACATCGTCGACGCGAAAGCCTATCTCAAGGCGCGCCTGGTCGATCTTTTCATCGGCGACTGGGACAGGCATTCGGGCCAGTGGAGATGGGCCGGTTATCCGGCTGACGGGAAAACCCTGTGGAAGCCGGTGCCGAAGGACAGGGACAACGCCTTTTCGAGGCAGGACGGCCCGTTTTCTTGGGTCATCACCCAGCTTCTTCCCCAGATCGAGGGTTTCGGCGAGGATATGGACAATGTCTATTTTCTCTCATGGTCGGGCCGTCCTCTCGATCGCCGGATATTTCCTCTCCTCGATCGCCGGGAATGGGACGAAGTCACGCGTGAGCTGCTGCAGGTTCTCGACGACGAGCGCATAGATGACGCTGTCCGGCGGATGCCGGCTGAAATGTACCGCAAAGAGGGCGAGAGGCTCTCGCGCGCACTCAAGGCCAGGCGCGACCTTCTCGATGAAGCCTCCGGTGAACTGTACATGATTTACGCCGGTGACGTCGACATCCATGCCAGCGACATGCCGGAATACGCCAGGGTAGAGCGACATGCCGACGGCAAGGTATCTGTCGGCATCTACCGTTACGACGCAGCGGCGGGAGCACGCGAACCGCACCCGTTCTATTTCAGGATTTTCGATCCCGCTCACACGCGGGAGGTCAGGGTCTACCTGATGGGCGGCGATGACCGGGCCGACATCTCCGGAAGGCTCGAGGGCGATATGGACGTACGGATCATCGGGGGCGACGGCGACGACAGCTTTGCCGACATGACAACTCCGTCATCGGCTGGGTCTGTTTCCGGCGGACGAAACTATCTGTACGATTCAGGTGACAAAACCGTTTTCCAGCAGGCGCGTCGCAGCGTCGTTGATACACGTCCGTTTCCCGAACCTGGTGACGAAAAGGGAAAATACGACCTGAAACCGAGGGATTACGGGCATGAGCTTGACGCATCCATAGCTAATCTCAAGCTTGATTACGCGCCCGAGTACGGCGCGTTCCTCGGATGGGGCGTGATCCTCGAGGATTACGGTTTCCGCAGGGACCCCTATAATTTCCGCATGAAGCTTGGCGGCGGTGTGGCGGCGGGTTCAGAGCTTCGTTACAAACTCGAATACGAGGGGGATTTCCGTTCTTTCTTCGATGGCGCCGAATTGCGTCTCGAAGCCGGTACCACCGGTCTCGATATCATCAATTTCTACGGATTCGGCAACGAATCATCCTTCGACAAATCGCGTTACGACGAGGATGATTTCGAAATAAAGCAACAGGTCAGTTGGTTGCGTCCCTCGCTTCATTTTCCTGCTAACGCCGATTTCCAGGTCAGGGTAGGCTTGGAGGCGAAGTTCGTCGATCTCGAGGTTGACGAGGGATCGCGGCTCGAAGCTCTGGATCCATACGGCATCGACCACGATTTTGCCGGAGCGTTCATTGCGGGGATCCGCTATGACAGTCGAGACTGCGGAGAAAAGATCCTGCTTTCTCCCCGTAAACAGCTCGGGCGTCTCGCGGGAGAAAAGACTTCCTGCGGCACCGCCGCCCAAAGCGGGATGGCGTTAGACTTGGAAGGAGCGTGGTATCCGGAATTTTTCGGAAACGACGAGGCCTTCGGCAAGGTCAGCGCCGAAGGCACCGTGTACCTTCCTCTCTCGTCGCTGCCGCATTCACGTCTCGCTCTCAGGGCTGGAGGGGAAAAAATCTGGGGGGATTATCCTTTTTACGAGGCGGCGTATATCGGGGGTTCACGATCCGTCCGGGGTTTCGACAAGCAGCGTTTCGCGGGTGACGCCTCGCTCTACGGGAATTCGGAACTGAGACTTTACGCGGGTTCGTTCAAGTTTCTCGTGCCGGTCATGTTCGGTCCCCTGGCATTCATCGAGACCGGAAGGGTTTTCTACGACGGCGAGGATTCCGACAGATGGCATACCGGTTACGGCGGAGGGCTCTGGTTCGCTTTTATCGAGCCCCGTTACGTGCTGAGCGTTTCAGCCGGCAAAGGTATCGACAGCGGGCGTCTGACCGATGACATGGGTATCTATCTCAGGACGGGCTTTACGTTCTGAGCCTGATTCCGTAATTTTCCAGACCTGCTTGCCCCGGCGGGAGCCGTCGGGGCAAGCAGGTTTTTTTCTCTTACGATCATGCGCCGAGTCGTCAGTCTGTCAAGAAACATCAAGGTAGCCGTCTGGATCATTTTCGGGTTCATGATGGCGTTCTATGTCTACCTGGCCTTTTTCGCACTGCTGGGCCAGGTTTCACACGGTGTCATCAATACCTACGGGGTTTTAACCGTTATCCGTTTCACGATCATCGGTTTCTTCGTGGGCAGTCTGGTGGCCGTGGTGGACGTGCTGCTGCTTTCACGGCTCACCCGGAACCTGAATTTCCTGTTCACTCTTTGCGCCAATACCGCGGCTTATGTGATCCTTTCGCTGCTGGCCTTGGTGCTGTTTGTCAGCGGCGAGGAATTTTTCATTTTTCACTCCGTGGGGGGTTTTTCGCTTGAAAGCCGCCTGAGGAATTTCTTCGCTGGCGAGTTTCTGATACTGCTGATCTATCTTCCTTTCGTCGGCTTCGTCCTTAACTCCTTCCGGCTTGTCGTCCAGAGGGTGGGAGTCAAGAATTTCTGGAACGCTGTGAGTGGCCGGTATCACGTGCCGCATGAGGAGGAGCGCGTCTTCATGTTTCTCGATATGTACCGTTCGACTGCAATCGCCGAGGAGATCGGTCACGAGGAGTACCATAATCTTCTGCACGATGTTTTCAACGATGTCGCAGGGCCGGTGGCGATGTACGGAGGAGAAGTATACCAGTATGTGGGCGACAGCGTGGTCCTGACCTGGAGCATTCCGGACGGTACGCGCCAGATGAACTGCATCAACTGCTGCTTCGATATTCTGGAAAGGATTGCGAGGAAGGCTTCGGAGTACGAAAAGCGATACCGGCACGTTCCCCAGTTCAAGGCGGGTTTCCACGCGGGCAAGGTTACCGCCGGAGAGGTCGGTGACGAGAAAGTCGAGATCGTATTTCATGGCGATACGGTCAATACCGCGGCCCGTATTCAGGGCGAGTGCGAGGCGATGGGTGAAACAATCCTTCTTTCCGAGGAGCTGCTGTTTCTCTTCCCGGTAAGGCTGTTGAAGAACTACCGGACACGTTTCAAGGGAACCATACCGCTCAGAGGCCGGGTTTCGAGGATTTCACTCTACAGCATCGACAAGCTGTCCTGAGCCTTTTGTTCAGGTGAAGAAAGCGTAGGCGTAGAGGCTGATGGAAATGACCAGGCCAACCATGAAAATATCGTAGGATATCCTGAGGTAACGGTATTTTTGGTCGAGAACCCTGCCCAGGAAGTAGGTGTCGCGGATCATGTTGGCGATATAGTAGGGCTTGTCGGCGAGCATCTCCTTGACGCCCCATTCGTACTGGTCGAGATCGAGGTTCACGAATGAGCCGAAAAAGAGCAGGTTGGCCTTTCTGTCGAGAATGTCCTGCCTCGAGGTTTCATGACGCGTTACCTTGGGACGCGTCGCCATGACTGACATGATGATGGTGGCGACGCAGGTGAAGAGCATGATGAAGGTGGGGATGATCAGGTCGGGGAGCTGGTCGAGCTTTCTGACGAGCAGCGAGATGATGATAGAGAAAATCAGGGAGTTTGTCTGGATCATGATGTTTGCCTTCTGATCCACGATCGCGCTGAAGCTGACATGATTGCGCGAGGAGGTTCGGTAATACACCTCCATATTTCTTTCCACACCGCGGTTTTCCGCGGCTTTTTTCCTTTTTTTTTCGTTTTTTTTCTTCGCCGTTTTTTTCTCCCTCAGTTCTTCGTAGAGACTGATCAGATTTTCTGTTTTTCCCTGGTTGAACTGCCGCCGTGCGAAAGAGGTGAAGAATTCATGGTTGCGGAAGAAGTCGATGTTGAGCTGAAGCCACTCCAGGCGAGTGAACGTTTTTCCGGAATTTTTTTCGAGTTCGGTCCGCAGCAGCTTGTTTTTCCGGGAGTACTCAGGGGAACCCAGGTGTGAGAGGTCTGCGTCGCAGACGACCTGTTCCAGCAGGTTTTCGGGGTTCTGTGGGATCTTCGTGGCGAGAATGCAGCCCCTTACGGACGCGATCGTATCGGGGTCGACGTCGCGTTCCCTCAGAAACGTCTCGGCGATATCCGCGCTTTTTTGCTCATGCTCACTTCGGGAATCGAGGTAGCCGATATCGTGAAACCAGCAGGCAAGCTCGACCACGATCACCTCTTTTTCCGAAAGGCCAAGGCCTTCGGCGATGTTTCTGCCTGCCTCGACGGTTTCCCTGGTATGTGCAAGATCGTGGTAGATGCCCGGAACGTTCACTGCCGGCGCTTCGAATCGCCGCAGGACATAATCGTAAGCATCCCGGAGCAGTGTGGTATTGGCCGCCATTACGCTATATTGATAAAATCTTCCATATGAGAGGGGCTTTTTGCCGAAGAGCGTTTTCTGGCCGGAGGAGCCGGTGAAAAGCTTCTCCTGCTGTAATGTAGCGACTCTGGCTGGAAAAAATAAAAAAGGATTTTCGAGAGTTATTGAAACCGGAACGCATGCGCATCCCGATCGTCCCCGCCGTCGCAAGGACGGCGTGGCTGGTTTTTCTCGCCTCGTTTTTTTTCCGTCCGCCCTGCCATCTGCTTGCCGGCGAGGGTACGACCGGCGAGATGCTTTCAGACGACGTGGCGTATCTTTTCGAGGATTTCAGGGATGTGTTTTCTTCTCCAGCGCATTTTGACGGAAGCGACTGGCTTCGAGTCGGCGCCGTGGCGGGCGCGGCGATTGCCTCGGCGTTATGGGCCGATGAGCCGGTGCAGCGTTTTTCCCGCGCAAACCGTTCGCCCTTTCTCGACGATCTCTCTTCCGTCGGAGATTACTATGGACGACTTTCCACGGGTTACTATCTCGGCTCCGCGTTCTATCTTGCCGGAGCGCTCGCCGATGATGACTGGACCCGCCTGACAGGCAGGGCGGTGATCGAGGCGCATACTTTTTCGCTGCTTGTCACCGGCGTATTGAAAGCCGCCGCCGGACGCTCGAGACCTTATCTCGATCAGGGGAACGCGGCTTTCGGTTGGTTCGAGACGAAAACCTCCCGGTGGTCACTGCCGTCCGGGCACGCCACGGCAGCCTTCGCCATCTCTTCCGTGCTTTCAAAAAGGATCGACAGCCCCTGGGCAACCGCGGGTCTGTTCGCTCTTTCCGGCGTTACTGTTCTGGACCGCATCTACGACGACAAACACTGGCTTTCCGATACGATTCTCGGTGCGGCGATAGGTACCGCCATAGGCATGGCCGTGGGCGATATGATCGACAGCGAAGAGGAAGAAAGACGGAAAGG
>RRYU01004967.1_pt1 | contig 10705 bp, 9 predicted proteins | sample 2162651 | NCBI WGS metagenome assembly RRYU01 (sample SAMN10267283, study PRJNA491782) | microbial mat metagenome | isolation source: biomat in the production well | place: Japan: Minami-Kanto gas field, natural gas well KTG3 | collected 2017-06 | reverse complement strand
TATTTCCTCTGCAATATTGTTAATTACCGCTTTGGGGATTTTAATATCAAAGTCGGCAATGGCAATCATAAAAGTGGCTTGCCCATGGATGGTGCCGTCAGCATTTACTTCAAACACACCTTCTTCAGTTATGGATTTAGTTATTCCCTTTATAGTGAGATCACCTGAAACCACTGCATTGTATGTTCCGGGTGTACCAAAATCAATGGCCTCCAAATTGGTAACCTTACCAGAGAATGTGGCATTGGGATGTTTGTGCGATTCAATGTAATTTTCATTAAAATGTTCCTGCATCAAAGCTTTTTCAAACTGAAATGATTTCATGAGCACGCGAAAAATAAAATCGCCGCTGCCAATGTCCAGTGCGCTGTTAACCTGATTGTTGAATGCCTCAATGTTTTCTGCAGGTGCTTCTGAGAAAAAGGTGATGCGTCCATCTTTTGTGACATACCTTTGTGCCTGAACCTCATGATGATAGGAAAAAATTAGCAGAATTGTTAAAATACAAATGAACTTTTTCATAAATATTAATTTTTAGTGTTATTGATAGGAATGCATTAATGATCCGTGCTCCATAATCACATCAGTGCCATTATAACCCGTGACATAGCCTTTGATTGACATTAAGCTGCCGGGAGGCATATCCAGGAGTGGGCTGGAGTGGTTTTCCAACATGGTAACCCTTATGCCTTCATTGCCAAACAAGCCTTCACTCAGCACAAAATATGCTTTAACTTGCTCATCAACCGACTCGACCAGGGTTACTTCGCCTTCAACAGCCACCATCTTGCCGTTATATTCAAGCCCTGCTGCCTCACTATCTTCGACATATTCATTAAAAAGTACGGCTGCTGTCAAGGTAAAGTCCGGATTCATTTTCTCATAATTGGGATGTGGTTTGTTGTAGATAAATATATATCCCAACACCGCAGCCACAACCCCAATTCCCGCCAAAATAAGGAGGATTTTAAACCATTTCTTTTTCATAGGCGTTGATTTTTTTATTGATTAAAAGTAAACATCGTTGCTGTTGAAAACAACATATTCCTCATTTTATTTTGTTATATAAATAGGTGTTTAAGACTGTGATCTGGTTTGTTCAGTTGTATAAACTTGATATATAGTTGTTTAAAACAATCATACTATTCAGATTATTTTGTTAATGAACTGTTAAACTTTCGGTATGCCAGATTGAAGAATAACAAATTAAGAATGAACCTGATGTGAGGGTAATGGTCGCCGGCAGGAAAAACAGTCGGCAAAATAATGACACTATTAATCCAGGGTAATCTCAATCAGTACCGGATTGTGATCACTACATTTAAATTCCAGATCAATGACCGCTTTGCTCAATAAGCGGATATTTGGCGAAACGATGAAGAAATCAATGGTGGTCGTTCCTGTTTTCCCTTTTTGGTAAGCTTCATCCAGATGGCGATTCGTTGGCATGGCACTGTCATAGGCAACATGCCAATCCTGTGGCAACAATCCTTCAGGAATGGCTACGGGCGAAAACACCAGGAAATGGCCGCCGTAATCCTCATTGGCTTTGAATTTTGGCGGATTCATATTCCAGTCGCCACCGGCAACCACATAATTTCCGGATGCATATTCATCGATCATTCTTTTTCGTATCACTTCGAGTTCTCGATTCATCAGATCCTGATCAGCCACAAAAGCTGAGTTATGAGTATTGAACACAACCAGGTACTTTCCGTTTTCAAGCTTAAACCTGCTTTCGGTAAAGCATCGGTTAAGTAAAAACAGCCTTTCAGGCCAGCTACTGATTTGGGGGTAGGCATGCCTGTATTCCACCTCCGGGGCAAAGGCCGACAACATCATCATTCCAGCCTTCACCCTCCCCATAGGTTCGTTCACCGGTACCGGAACATAAGCCACCTTGTAATTAATGGCCGTCGAAAAGTTATAGCCGGACAATGCATTTGCAATGAGGGATGATTGGTTAATGCGGTAGCTTCGTCTGGCATCAAAATCGACCTCTTGCAACAACCAGAAATCTATCTGTTTTTGCTGACTAATGAAATGGATAATTCCATCAAGATATTTATTGGAAAGGCTTTGATCAGCCCTTACCTTGCTCCCGCCGTCATAAAAAAAGTCCATTTCGCTACCCAGTCCACCATAACCGATATTCCAACTCATGAAACGAAGCGTATCACCGGTAATAATGGTATTGGAGTTGCGATTTGCTGTTGTTAAGGTTTTCATGACTTCAGGTTTATATGAGGTCATACTCACATAGGACAGGAAAACACCAAACAATATAAGTGTAAGGAGCAATATGCCGGCGAATAACTTTAAAATGGTTTTCATGAAGCATGGTGGCTTTTGGGTTTAATTTGTAAATATATGAACTGACAGTTAAAGCTACTAAAAAAAAAGCAAAATAATCGTCTAAAATGATCCTAAATCAATTCATTCAAATGCCTCGATCTCTCAAATTTAAATGTACTTCACGCGAAACTGCCAGTAAATTTTCGTAGTATGCTTACATCTAACTATTTAGATTTGATATAAATTATTAAAATTAATTGCCTCAATTAAGTTGATAATCTATTCTCTTTCTTTTGATTATCCTTTTTCTGTCACATTTCAGTCTATTGGTCAGTATGTTGTAGGGCGCAGTTAGTGCATAAGATTTTTTTACCTTTGCCGCCAATCAGATTCTTGATGGCAATATTCATATAATAAACTCATTATGAATTCAGTAATTTTATCTACTGCCACACGTGTTTTGCTTCCCATATTGCTTTTATTTTCGGTTTTTATCCTGATCCGCGGACATCAGGAGCCGGGAGGTGGATTCGTTGGAGGCTTGATTGCTTCGATGGCATTTGCGCTATATACCATTGCGCACGGTGTTGCGCATGCCAGGCAGATATTTCCGCTCAGCCCAACGGTATTTATCATCACAGGCTTGTCTTTTGCACTTTTTAGTGGTTTGATGGGGCTTTTTGTTGGACTGCCAGCATTTACCGGATTGTGGGGTGCTTATGAATTCCCTGTTCTTGGACCGCTTAGCACCCCATTGCTTTTTGATATAGGTGTATACCTTGTTGTTTTCGGTGCATCTACAAGCATCATATTTACTTTAAAATTAAAAGAATAATCCATGGAATCTTTACTGGCAATACTTATAGGTGGATTGTTTGCCGCTGCCATTTACATGATTCTCAGGCGAAGTATAATCAAGTTGATCATTGGACTCTCGCTCCTGGCTCATGCTTGTAACTTATTGATTTTTACAATTGGGACTGTAGTCAGGGGAAAAGCTCCCTTAATTGAGGAAGGTAAAAAACATCTTACCGAATCCGTGGCTGATCCATTGCCCCAGGCACTCATTTTGACAGCTATTGTAATTGGTTTTGGTGTTACTGCATTCACCATCGTACTTATTGAGCAGGTATATCAATCAGTAGGTGTGGATGATACTGACAAGTTGAAGGCAAGTGATCAATAATCTCTTTTAGAAACAGAATTTATGAATGCTATTGTAATTGCTCCGATCGTTTTCCCACTCATACTTGGACTCGTTACCCTCTCGTTGTGGCAAAATCGCAGACTTCAGGAAATTGCAAACCTGATAGGATCGTTTATTTTTCTGCTAATTGGTGTATTGTTATTATACCAGGTGTTGAATGAAGGTATTTTGGTAACCCAGGCAGGCAATTGGGCTGCTCCATTTGGAATTTCTATCGTAGCCGACACATTCAGTTCCATCATGGTATTGATCACTGTTGTAATGGCTTTTGCGATAGCCATTTATTCCATTTCATCCATGCGCAAGAGCAGACATATCTGCGATATGACCAACAAGCGGCAACAATTTGGTTATTATCCTTTGCTTAACATTATGTACATGGGCATCAACGGAGCTTTCCTTACAGGCGACCTTTTCAATATGTACGTATGGTTTGAGGTGATGCTGATCTCCTCATTTATACTTTTATCACTAGATGGAACTAAGCTACAGCTTGAAGGTACCTTCAAATATGTGACCATCAACCTAATTTCATCTGCTTTTTTCCTGATAGGTGTAGGCTTTCTTTATGGCCTGACAGGTACGCTTAATATGGCTGACCTGGCTGTTAAAATACACGAAGTTGAAAACCAGGCTATGGTAACGGTAGTAGCCATGTTTTTCTTGATTTGTTTCGGCATCAAAGCTGCAGTTTTTCCATTATTTTTCTGGTTGCCGGCATCATACCACACACCACCCATCAGTATTTCAGCCATTTTTGCCGGAATGCTTACCAAGGTGGGGGTTTACTCACTGATACGCGTATTTACCTTAATTTTCATTGGTGATATCGGCTATACCCATACGCTGATCCTTTGGATTTCAGGATTTACCATGTTTGTAGGGGTGTTGGGTGCTGCTTCACAATATGATATGCGGCGCATTCTGTCGTTTCATATCATAAGCCAGATCGGGTACATGATCATGGGGCTTGCACTGTATACACCTCTGGCTATTGCAGGTGCCATATTTTATATCATGCACCACATCATCGTTAAGGCCAATCTCTTCCTGGTAAGCGGGCTGGTAAAGCGCCTTGGCGGAAGCTATGATGTTCGCAAAGTTGGCGGATTGGTAAACACTTATCCATTCTTGGGTGTGATGTTCCTGATTCCGGCCCTTTCACTCGCTGGCATCCCTCCATTGTCGGGTTTCTGGTCAAAATTATTTGTGGTGAAGGCAGCCCTGGATCTTCATTCGTATTTCATTGTTTTTGTGGCACTGCTCGTTGGACTGCTCACCTTGTATTCAATGACCAAGATCTGGAATGAAGCTTTTTGGAAGAAGGATCCGGGCAAATGCAGTAGTGAGAAACAAATACCGGGTCTGTTTGCTCGTCAGAATGTTTTTATGTCCGTGGCGATTATCATGCTGGCTACCATCACACTTGCTATCGGTTTTTATCCGGAACCATTTTTCCAGGTTGCTGACAGGGCCGCTACTGAACTGATGAATCCTCAGAATTATATTAATACAGTATTGGGAGGTGTACAATGAAAAATCTATTGGCAAACTTTCTACTATCATTTATATGGTTAGCTGCCACCATGCGGTTTAACCTGTCGAATTTTCTTTTCGGATTTGTGGTTGGCTTTATTGTGCTCTGGTTCGTAAACCGGAAAAACAAGGCCGAAAAAAGGTATATTACCTTTATCCCTCGATTTTTCAGCTTTGTTAGTTTATTTGTCCGTGAGGTAATCAAAGGCAGCCTACGCATTGGTTTTGACATCATTACACCACGTCATTATATGCGTCCCGGTATTATTGCCGTTCCACTTGATGCTAAAACTGACCTGGAGATCACCTCACTGGCCAACTCCATCACTTTGACCCCGGGCACGACCAGCCTTGCTGTATCTGAAGACAAGAGCTATCTGTATGTATATAATGTTTACCTGGATGAGGATAAACAGAAGTCGATTGACGATATTAAAAACGGACTTGAGAAAAAAATTCTGGAGGTATTGCGATGAATCTTGAACCAATCATTATCTATTTTATTTTACCCGTACTGAGCCTATCCATGTTGCTTATTTTTATCCGGGTGTTCAGGGGGCCAAGCCTGATGGATAGGGTGGTGGCACTCGACCTGCTTGTTATCGTTGGCATTGGGTCCTTCTCGGCTTATGCCATCCTGTTCGACAGGGAGGTTGTTATTGATATTTCGCTCATATTGGCATTGATTGCCTTTTTGAGCACGGTTGCTTTTACATATTATTATGTTAAGGGTGACCAGGAAAAAGACAAATTTGATGTACGATAAGTTTATATCCAACAAAAAAAAGATAGACCATGTCAACATATTTTGTATTGTTTTTTATGATCATTGGAGCGCTGTTTATCCTAATCGCCTCGATCGGATTGCTTAAGATGCCGGATGTGTATTTGCGTATGTCAGCCTCTACGATTGCCGGCACTTTTGGTGTAGCCTCCATGCTTATTGCGGTTGCCATTCACTTTCATGATTTTGGTATATTCCTGCATATCATAGGCGTGATCATTTTTCTGATCCTTACAGTCCCCATAGGTGCCCATATGCTGGGCCGGTCCTCGCATATCATCGGCTTGCCCATGTGGGAGAAAACCGTATGCGACGATATGAAAGACCAATATGACCATGAAAAACATGTGTACAAACCCCTGAAAAAGAAAGGGGACCAAAAGGAAACTTTAACCGATACTAAAGAAGCATAGGAGAACACAATATGTTATTGAGTATTTTCATTGGATTTCTTGCTGCTATTGCTGCCCCTTTCATTCACAGGATTACACCAAAGTTATCGGGTATCATTTTAACTATGGTGCCAGTAGGTATTTTTATTTATCTGGCCAATATGATCGGACCGGTTTCGCAAGGTGAGGTGTTACTGCTTAGCTATAAGTGGTTTCCTATGTTGGATGTAAACCTGAATTTTGTTGTTGACGGGCTCAGCCTCACGTTTGCATTAATTGTAAGTGGCATTGGTGCCATTATTGTTTTCTATGCGAGCGGATACCTGCATGGCCATAAAAAACTTGCACGTTTTTACGGCTATTTGTTGTTTTTTATGACCTCCATGCTCGGCGTGGTGTTATCTGATAATATCCTGGCCTTGTTCATCTTCTGGGAGCTTACCAGTATCAGCTCCTATTTACTTATCGGATTCAATCATGAACAGGAACGCTCACGTTATGCCGCCCTACAGGCTCTAATTGTAACTGGTGGAGGTGGCTTGGCTCTTATGGCAGGGTTGCTGCTGATGGGTATCGTTGGAGGCAGTTTCAACATTTCTGAGCTGTTCGATCAGTCAGCAACCATTGTAAGCCACTCTCTTTACCTGCCGATCCTGATATTGGTGTTTTTGGGTGCTTTTACCAAATCGGCACAATGGCCTTTCCATTACTGGTTGCCGAATGCCATGGAAGCTCCAACGCCAGTGAGTGCTTATCTGCACTCGGCGACTATGGTGAAGGCAGGGGTTTTCCTTTTGGCAAGGCTAAATCCTATACTTTCAGGTACTGATGTGTGGCATATAACTCTAATTGCTTTTGGAGGGCTTACCATGCTTATGGGTGCTGCTATGGCCATCGGGCAAAATGATCTCAAACGTATTTTGGCTTATACCACGGTGAGTGCATTGGGTATCATGGTGTTTTTGATTGGGTTGGGCGGTAAATATGCAATAACGGCTGCCATCACATTTCTGGTGGTTCATGCCATGTACAAGGGGGGATTGTTTTTGGTTGCCGGTGCCATTGATCATGAAACCGGCACACGCGACATACGCAAACTCGGTGGGCTGAAATCCTTTTTGCCGCTTATCTTTCTGGGTGCCATTCTTGCCGCTTTCTCTTATTCCGGCATACCTCCTTTCCTTGGATTTGTCGCCAAAGAACTCATTTATGAATCCACTGCACATTTTGCAGTCAACCCGGTCATGCTTACAGTGATTGCAGTGCTCACGAATATGTTTCTGGTTGCAACTGCCATCATGGTAGGTATCAAGCCTTTTTTTGGCAAGTTCATTGAACCGCCCAAGCATCCGCATCATGCTCCGATAACCCTTTGGATTGGACCAGTACTACTAGGTCTTTTGGGCTTGGTATTGGGAATGTTCCCCGGATGGATATCAAAAGGGCTTATCCTTCCCGGAGTGAATATTATAGCTGGCTTTGAGGGTGCAAAGCTTGCGCTGTGGCATGGATTTACACCATTGCTGCTGCTCAGTTTATTAACCCTGGCCGGTGGTATAGGTTTGTTTTACATTTCCTATACGGTTAAAAGGCATATTGCATTTTTTGACAAGCTGGCCTTATATGGTCCCGAAGAAGGCTATAAACTGATGATGAAGGGACTGGTTACTTTTTCAACCAGGCAAACAGCATTTTTCCAAAATGGATACCTGCGCCATTATTTTTACTGGATACTTTCAGTATTTATCGGTCTTGTTCTGGGTGCCATCTACTTTAAAGATGTGATCGGCTTGCTGCGAGTTGATTTTAGTGGCATCTATTTCTATGAGTTTCTGATCGTGGTGATCATGCTGCTGGCCGCCTTTGCCGCACTAAGGGCCAAATCGGTGTTAAGCTCTGTGGCTGCTCTGGGAGTTGTGGGCTATGGTATCGCCCTCATTTTTGCATTTTTCAGTGCTCCTGATCTTGCTCTTACGCAGTTTTCCATTGAAACCCTTACTGTAATCCTGCTGGTACTGATCGCATACAATGTGCCCCGTTTTTCCAAAATCAGCACACGAAAAAACACCAGCCGAGATGCCATCATATCCATTGCTGCCGGGGCAACCATTAGCATACTTGTGTTATTGGTGCTCAACATGCCTTCCGAGAGTAAAATAAGTACATTCTTCCTTGAGAATAGTTATGTGGAAGCTCATGGCCGAAATATAGTGAACGTGATCCTTGTTGACTTCAGGGGAATTGATACCATGGGAGAAATAACAGTTCTATCCCTGGCTGCTATTGGGGTATATACTTTGTTAAAATTCAGGTCAGGCCGCAAGAAAGTTTCGGTTGAGAAAATGAAATAGTTAAAAGCTGATTTGGTTAATCCCGTTTACCAATATCTGATCTGTACACTTTCTCCGGGCTCAATGTCAAACCAGAATATGATATCTTGACCGCTTCTTTTAGTGTCAGGCATTATCCCGTTAATTTCAACATGATCTGCAACTACGGCCATGCCTAAGCCCTCTATTTTATTATGGCCATTGTGGGTGATCAGTATACGACCGGCATCCAAAATTTGATAGTCCAGTAGTTGCAATGACTCATAGTATGCTAATAATTCAGCAATTGTTGTTGGAAGCAGTTTGTGCTCCTCTCTTAGTTTGGCAATACGTAATAAGGCATCATTGAATCCTGGTTGAGCCATTGCTTTTCCATGCTCATTAAAACGCCAGAAACCTTTGCTTTCACTTACCCATGCCGGATAAACATGGTTGATGTAAATGGCTCTATTCCTGATTAGTTCCTGAAGACGCTCTGGATGAAACAGGTATCCCCAAAACCTTTCATGGTGCACCTCCAATGTACCGGTAGTACTCCACATCAAGGCTTCTGAAAAGTCCGGGTGCCTACAGATCATCCTATTAGGGAAAAGATCACCATATCCCGGGTAAGGAAGCTGCAAATGTCCATTGAAGCCCCATTCAATGAAAGGGTTCACTTCTTCAAGATAAGGATTCCAAAAATAACGAATACCATAATTATTCCACAACTCACGGGCGTATTGAGGTGAGTGCGGGTTGAGCCCGTCGCACACCAAATTCTCACGGTTATTGTGGGGGAGGTTGTTATAGCCATGGTCGATCCAGGTGGGTGACCCAAATTCGCGCTGCATATATTTCATGGCCTGCTTCAGGTTTTCTTGTGTTGAAGTGTATTGTTCAGGGGTGTGCAGGCAAATATCATGTCCCAGTTCATGCAGTTGCTTCAACAAATCATAAAATGCAGTATCGGTTTGTATGGTTGCGTGCAAGCCTGTGAACAACCCTTGGCTGGCCTCAATGTTGGTGATGCTGTCCGGGTTGTTGAAGAATACGCTTTTGGTCACCGGAATTTTATATTTTACAAATCCACCTGTGGCATCGGCTGGATAGATTACGTCTTCATGCCCGAAATTCACCGCCCTGTGTGTACGTACATCAGCCCAGTCAGCGTGTTCAGTAAAAATTATGGCTGCCTCATAACCATGAGGCACAGGCATAAATCGGGCCGGTGCTTCTGCTTCTATTCCTGCATAGAGATTGAAATGGTGATGGAATTTCTGACGAGGTCTGTTGGTAAAAGAAGACAAATCAATATACATGCCTGTGGTATCAGGCGCAAGGGGATAGTGCAGAAGCGGATGGTCATAGGCATAATCCAAATTAAGGATCAGATTCTTCTTTTTAGTATTCAATTGTGCTGATGAGATGCCCGTCATATGGTACATTGTCAGGCTGCTGTTGTCATTTCCAATGACCACCCCCTCACGGTCGAGATAGTATTCCTCTTGAAGGTGCTGATTATCCAGCAGACTGTTTTTACGCATCACATGGCTTGCATTGCCATGATAACCAAAAACCATAGCCCTTCTATGCCACGAAGTTTGCTTGCGTAGCTTTTCCTCTACGCTGAATTGTAGCCTGGGTGAAAAAAAGTTGGCTGTTATGATTAGCTTGATCGTGCCTTGCTTTGTTCTGCTACGTAAGGTTATGGCGGCATCATTATCCTTGCTGCGGTTGCGTACGACCTTCCATTTGTATGATTCGACAACTTCTCCCTCTGCATCGGAAATCTCGGTAAGCCATCCCAGTGGTCTTGTGATGTGTCGGCCTCTGCTATCCGCAACCACGATGGAATTGCTTGCTGGAAAATAAAGCAATTCGTAATAATGGTTTTGCGTAAGTACCTCTGCCTGCCCCACAGCTTCAACCGGTTCCGGTGCCGGCATAAATGTAGGTATTTCAAGCTTTTCAATTGATAGCTCCACTGCATCCATATCAAAAACCTCAGATGAAGGATTCCAGATATATGTTTTCAGCAGACTGTTTGGATTATAGTTGAATGGTATGTTGATATTCGATACCACCTGCTGCCATTTGCCAATGGTATGTATCTGATCCATTAGTTTGATCCCATGCCAGTAGATCAGGCTGTCGTTTCGCATCAGGCTGATTACATAGG
>RRYU01009721.1_pt1 | contig 10716 bp, 6 predicted proteins | sample 2162651 | NCBI WGS metagenome assembly RRYU01 (sample SAMN10267283, study PRJNA491782) | microbial mat metagenome | isolation source: biomat in the production well | place: Japan: Minami-Kanto gas field, natural gas well KTG3 | collected 2017-06 | reverse complement strand
TTCAGATAAAAGGCAGGACATATTTGTCAAATAGAGGGCGTAACAGCATACAAACCGGAAATTTTCGAGTGGTGAGAGGTGAAATTCCTGAATTCGTGGAAGATGAGCCGATAGGAAAACAGTAAGGCTACATCGGAACTCATCCCAACAGAATTACTGCTGTCATAATTTCCGATCATGAAGGAGCACAAAATGAAAACCCTCACTACCTGTTTTTCAGCATTGGCACTGGCTGTTTCGGCAGGAGTTGCCCATGCAGATTTTGTCATCAATGACGACCTCATCGTGGACGGAAGCGCCTGTGTCGGCTTCGATTGCGTCAACGGCGAAAGCTTTGGTTTTGATACCATTCGCCTGAAGGAGAACAATCTTCGCATCAAGTTCGACGATACCAGTGTGGCCGCCAGTTATCCGCGAAATGACTGGCAGTTGACTGCCAACGACAGTGCGAACGGTGGTGCATCGAAGTTTTCCATCGACGACATTTCCGGCGGCAGAACCCCATTTACCGTAGAGGCCAACGCACGATCACACTCTCTTTATGTGGATGATGGTGGGCGCATAGGTAGCAGGACATCGACACCTTCCGTCGAAATCCACACTATAGATGGTGATACGCCCACTTTGCGTCTGCAGCAGGACGGTTCCTCAGGCTTTGCGCCTCAGACTTGGGATGTCGCGGGCAATGAAACCAACTTCTTTATCCGGGACGTGACCAATGGCTCGCAGCTGCCGTTCAGGATCAGGCCCGATGCGCCAACCAGTTCGATTTTCATTGATGTCGATGGTGATGTGGGCTTGGGAACCGCCTCTCCAGGCGCTGCCTTCCACATTAACCGTTCGGGCGTGGTTCTATCAACCATCCAAAGCACCAATGACGACGCCACTCAGATACGCTTCAAAACGGACTCGACAAATCGTCGCTTTGTTGCAGTTGATGCCAGTGATAATGTTGAGACACAAATTGTGATGGGCGACTCGGGAGAAGTGCAGTTCCTCGGCGCAACGGCAGCGGATTTAAATGCTACAATCGACTCCAGTGGACTCAATGTAAACGGAACCATTAGCCTAAATGGGGGGCAGATCCACCCTGATTACGTATTTGAACCTACCTACAAACTGGAGAGTATTGAGGAGCATGCAGCATACATGATGACGAAGAAACATCTTCCCGCTGTCGGTGCAGGCACCTATGACAGCAAGGGGCGTTCCGTCATTGATGTGGGCAGCAAAACCATGGGGATGCTAGAGGAGTTGGAAAAGGCTCATCTCTACATCGTGAAGCTACATGAGAAGATTAAAGCGGTAGAGCAACAGAAAGAGGCTGATTTATCTGCATTACAGGTACGAGTTGCCCAATTGGAGAGGTTTCTTACGATCCGCAACAACAAGGTAGAATAACACTAGTTCATTTCGACTAGTTCATCTCCGCACCTGTTTCACCAACAGGTGCTGGGTTTTTGCATATTAGAAAGTATTGCGGATCATTCATGCCAGAATCCGTGAACTGAAGCCCGCTGAGTTCACTTTCATGACCGTTGGGACTTACCGCTTTCCCATTAATTACCCACGAAAAAAACGCCAAAATACTATTCTGTCTATTAGCTGCCTAGCGTACTAATAGAGCCTTTCACTCCCACTGTAAGAGGTTGGTGATAAACACGGCACAGCTATATAGCCAGTTCGAGCTGGCCCATCTAGCGATGGCCGAGCGTCTGCAGACAAAATTCGCCCAAGGTGCCTCCTGAGTAGGGTAATGGGCGGCAAACGCCCATATGATGGTGAAAAATTGCTTTTAAAATCCTGCATAACCGGAGTGTCGCTACTTCGTGAAAGATTTTGGGACATCCCAGTCCCCTATCGACTCGCTAACACGGACAGCCTTTAGTGCCCCGATTCATCCTGCGGTCAGTGCCGGACTCAACCCAATACTTGCCAAGCCCAACAACACCCACAATAGCTTGACGGCGTGTCGGATGTCCTTACAGATTTTCTTCGCGAACACGGGATACATACCCCTTCGCCACTACGATAATCCGCACAGACTCTATGCCTACCGCCGACGTGCCGACCTTCGCTCCGCTCTCCCTTGCCGAATTGTGCGGCTAATTGGGATTTAGAATTGGTGTTATTTCACCTTCTGCGAAGTACGCAGATGATATCTGCCAATTCATCAGCGCTTATTAAGGCCGATAACTTGTTTGTTTAATCCAAGTTTCGATTCTACAATTTCCAACCTTTCCAAAAGAATACCATTCTCAATCTCTGTCTCTTTCAGGCGGGTATGCAACTGATCGATATAAATGTGCGCCTTTTCTAATTCATGCAGGATCCCTGTGGTCTTTTTGGTCAGGTTGATTGGTTCTCCCTCCTTAGTAGGCCCCACGCCCCAAAGATGCTGATTTTTCCACATGTAGGCTGCATGTTCTTCTATAGATTCTATTTGATACTCGTTAGGGTTGAAGACTAGATCACAAGGTCCAGGGCTACATGCACCAGCACCTGTGGTAGTGAGGCCTGTCGCGTCAATTGTAGCCCAGAGATCGGAAGTACTTGTCTGCCCGGAAAACTGTATCTTATCCTTATCGAACAACATTTGTGTTTCTGGAACATTCGCAGAGTTGACAGCAAGAAATCTTCGGTTTCCCGAGTCGGTTCTGAATCTTAACTGAACAGCATTATTATCAGCGCTTTGGAAATAATTGATAACATGACCGGTCCGTTTGACGTGAAGGGAACCGTCAGGCGAGTTGGTGCCGAGCCCTACATCGCCTTCCTGGTCTATATGCAATGCATCCAGGGAAGCAGCCATGTTGGGCCACAACAGTATGAAGAATATAAAGAGCGTTGTGAAAGTCGTTGTCTTGGTGTGCATGAATGAGATATCCTCTCGTTTAAATACTTAGGGGTTCAGTAAGAAAATAAAGACCGTGTTGGTAATCGCCTGAGTGCAAAACTAGCAGATTTCCAATGCAGCATCTATAGCTTCAATGCTAGCTCTCCTTCAGTGCAGATTCTGGGATAAAGGTCAACAATCGGCCAAAAACAAGAAAAAACAAGACAGTTTATCTTGTTGGAGTGGGGCTCAGTTAGGTGAGTGAAGACTATGCCCTGTTCTTAAACTCCTTATGTCAGAGTAGTCGGCCTAATTGTTTCCGGGCGACTACTTCATTAATTTCTCCAATGCCGCACTAGTTTCCATCTATTGGTACGGTAATTGACGAGTGAAAGTTTCACTCCCTGAGAGAACGCGCCTTTTTATGGCCCACTGAGCAATGCAGGATAGCAATTGCATCAAGCTCCATATAGGCATTGCGTTGCCAACAATACCTTTGATGTTGCTTTTACGGATCTGTGAAGTCATTCGACAGGTGCCCGCAAAAGAGGGTTCTAGTGATAATCACCAAGAAACCGGCAAACCAGATCAAATCCTCTAATCTCACAAGCATGCAGCTCGCCGCATGATGAATAACGAAAACTTCAATGACAGCATACTCATATCACGCATACCCCGATAGCCAGCATATTTGACAGAGATGGCCATCAGGAACGTAGTTAAATCGTTAGCTCCGCGCATGTATAAGCGGAAGCCTTTTTTGTCAGTGGTTGTAGTTTTCTACAACATGGCCAGGGAGGCCCCGCGTACCCTGCATTCCTTGAGCCGCGAATACCAACGCGGTATTGACAGCCTCAATTATGAGGTGATTGCGTTAGATCACGGGTCGGAACCGCCTCTGAATTCTAGGATGGTGCAGAGTTTCGGACCGGAGTTTCTTTGCCAACGAATTGACACTGATAATCCTTCACCCGTACTGGCGATTAACCAAATTGTGCATAAAGTTCGTGGTGTCCACGTAACCATCTGTATCGACGGGGCTCGAATCCTCAGTCCAGGATTACTCGGAGCGACTTGGCGTGTGGCTAGACTCTACAACAACGCATTTACGCATACGCTGTCCTGGCATCTTGGGCCTGATCTCCAGAACGAATCAATGCTTCAAGGATATGGTCAACGAACTGAGGACCAATTGTTGGAGGAATGCCATTGGAAAGAGGACGGCTATCGCCTCTTCGAAGTATCCGTATTGGCAGGGTCTAGCCGGGGGGGATTCCTATCGGATATTAGTGAAAGCAATTGCTTTACTCTACCAAGACAGGGCTTTCTGGATATGGGTGGATTTCACCCGGGGTTTCGCCTCCCAGGCGCAGGCATTGCCAACCTGGACTTTTATAACCGCGCATATTCGAACCCAGGGCTCAGCCCCGTGCGACTGCTCGGAGAAGGCACATTTCACCAATTCCATGGTGGTGTAGCCACCAATGTTCCCTTTACCAGGCATATGTTCGAGTCCTACCAGCATGAATATGAAAGCATCTATAAGCACCGCTGGGCTCCCGTGAGTGGACAGTGCCCGATATTTTTTGGACAACTGTGTCCCAGTGCAAAGAGATTCTTGAAAACTTCACAAGCTTCTTGAGGTAACTATAGTTTCATCCCTTTATCAACATGTCAGGTTTGATGAGCTGGCTTGGAAATACGGAGTATTCGGTTGATGTTGCTCTCCGCCATGTTGTGGGGCAGGTGTATGAATGGAGGTGTCTATTGAGCTTGTATCTGGATTTGCTGAAAAGGTCAGTTCTTAACGAAATCTATCTGGATGATGAACTTCGGATTTTGTATTTACGCCGATGCCTGCTGGGAAAAGAGGCATTTGAATATACTGTGTTCCATAACATTACCAGTGAGCGTCCAGAGGCGTACAAAGAGCTTGAGGATGCTCGTGCGATCGGTCGTTTCGTAAATCGTGACATTCATAATTCTGGGTTTAGCCATTCGATGATTGGGCGTAAACGGATGGACAGCCTGCATGAATGCCTTGACCTCGTTGAAGAGCATGGAATTCCTGGAGACTTGATGGAATGCGGTGTTTGGCGTGGAGGGGCATGCATCTTCATGGCCGGCTACCTTCGGGCACATGGCATCAACAACCGCAAGGTTATTCTGGCGGACAGTTTTGACGGTTTGCCGGAATCCAAACATTTTGCGGATATAAACTTCAATCTGCACAAAAGCCGTTTTCCTGAATTGGCGGTGTCCCTTGATGATGTAAAGAGAAACTTTGAATCCTACGGATTATTGGACAGTAATGTCCACTTTCTGGAAGGATGGTTCAGGGATACACTTGTTGATATACCGTCAGAGGAGTTAGCGCTGTTGCGGCTTGATGGTGACCTGTACGAATCAACAACTGATGCGCTAAATGCTCTTTATGACCTAGTCGCGCCCGGCGGGATTGTTGTGATTGATGACTGGGGGGTGCTTCCTCCCTGTCGTCAAGCGGTGGAAGATTTCTTTGAGATGCGCAGTGAGCCTCTGCCGGAAATGATCGAGATCGACTGGAGCGGCGTATATTTCTTTAAACCCGATGAGACGAAAAATGTGTTTTCGGAAGGCAAAAGGAGTTTTGGCACTGCCTTCCCCGCTCCGTTTTTGCAAGAGTATCAGCGTGGTACCCTCCATTATCAGTATCGAGGAATAGGTTGCATCAAAAGCCCAGTCGACATGGCGATATACATGAAGGCAATTTGGGATTTGCAACCTAAGTCACTTATTGAGATTGGGTCTCGCTTTGGAGGAGGTGCGCTGATGTTTGCCGATTTTCTGGACCATCTTTCGCCTGGTGCGCGTGTACACTCAATCGACCTCAGGCCGCCGTCGCAGATACAGGACAGGCGGATTACCTTTTTGCAGGGAGATGTCTTGCATCTGGATGAAGTGTTTGACCGGTACGACCTTTATTCGCTGCCGCGGCCCTGGCTGGTAAGCGAAGATTCGGCTCATAGTTACGAAGGATGTCTCGCGGCGCTGTACTTTCTGTCGAGGAATATGCACCCAAATGACTTATTGGTGATGGAAGATGGAGTGCTAGATGAACTGGGCCTTTCAGAGCGTTATAATGGAGGTCCCAACCGCGCCATTGCCGAGTATCTTGAGACCAATCCAGGCGTCTTTCGTATTGATACTGAGCTATGCGACATGTTTGGTCTCAATGCAACCTATGCGCCGAATGGATATTTGCGTAAAGAATAGGTAAGGAGACGCCTAAAGAATCGACCACCTAAAAACCCGAACAGAGTTCGATTCCGTGCGAGAGACTTTTTTGGAAAGGGAAAGGGAAAGGGGGTCAAATCTTTCAACACCATAGTTTAGAGTGCGGAGACATCAGGGTGCGCATGGTCTAATTCAACATTCTGTTTGATGTGGTGCATCTGCCTTTGGCCCTCATCGCATCTTAACGAACTTTCCTAAATGACTCCGCACCTTGTCTCGTGCTAGGTGCGGAGTAAGCTAAATATTGCCATAGATTGGTTGTTTAACTTTGCTGTTGAGCAGTTAGTCCTCCGACAGAAGTTCTGCAACCACTTCCTGTAATTGTGCGTTTTGCTTCTCCATTGCGTTCATTCGCCCATGGATTTCTACGATATAGAGATGAGCCTTTTCCAGTTCTTCTAAAATCCCCATGGTCTTTGCGCCAAGATCGATTATGGCACGTCCCTGATTATCGTAGGTACCCGCCCCGACAGCAGGAAGGTGCTTTTCTGTAAACATGTAGTTTGCGTGGTCTTCGATGCTTTCCAATTTGTAGGTTGGCTCGAAAACGTAGTCGGGATGGATGACTGTAGTATTTTGGGTAATAGTACCTTTAACTGTAAGACCTGTAGCATTAACAACTAGATAGTCATCAGCAGCAGTTGGGCCGAGTATCTGCACTTCGGAGTCACCAAATACTAGTTGTGACTGCGCGTTATCGGCACTGTCGACACCGACGACCCTACGATTACCGTCGTTGGTCCTAAGGCGCAGTTGAACAGCTTGGTTGTTGGAGCTTTCTATCGAAGGTATCACAAGGCCTGTTCGTTTGATATGGAGGGCACCCCCAGGAGCATTCGTACCCATACCGATATTACCTGTACTGTCGAGATATAAAGCATCTTGAGGTGTGTTGGGTTCGATCCTGAACGACAGCTTGGAGCCGTTGGTCACATCCCGGATAAAGAAGTTGGCTTCGTTGCCCGCCAGGTCCCAGGTCTGCGGGGTAAAGCCGGAGGAGCCGTTCTGCTCCAGGCGCAGGGTGGGGGTGTTGCCATCCACGGCATGGACTTCAACCACGGGGGTGCTGGTGCCTATACCCACATCACCTTGGTCATCGACATATAGCGCGTTGGCAATGGCACCAGCCTCGACCTTGAAAGGCGTGCGTCCAGAGGTGGAATCCTCAATGGCGAAGTAACTGGCTCCTCCATTGCCCGAGTCGTTGACGACGATCCGCCAATCGTTACGGGGGAATGAGGCGCTGGTGCTGGTGTCATCGAAATGAATGCGCAGGTTGTTTTCCTTCAGTCGCAGGGTGTCGAAGCCGAAGTTTTCGCCATTGACGCAGTCGTTGCCGACACACAGGCTGAAGGTGATGATGACATCATCGTTATGCACGATGTCTGCATTGGCTATGCCGGCTGTGCCGGCACCCATGGCCAGAGTCAGAGCGCTCAGGGTCGTTTTTAAAGTTTTCATGATAAGCACCTTATATTTAGTTGTTTTGGTTCTGTGCGTAATTGAGACTGGGTTATTCTTCTGTTACCGCGTTTGGGTCGATGACATAGCCGTCGGCATCTACTCGGAAGTGCCCGGTCTGCACGGCCCCGAACCTGGAGTCGGTCTTCTTGCCGCTTCTTGTGCCGCTTGAGTTTGTATCGCGTCTGGTATAGCCGGCACTGCCCGGCACCACGACCATCTCGTATCGGTAGGGACCAGGCGTCAAGCTGCCACCATCGGTTGGGTAATAGGGCTGTTCACTCACACCAAAGGTTTTTGCGTCGTCCCGGTCAGGTCCCGCTACGGTCAGACTGACACCCAGGTCAGGATCCAGGTTCAGTTCCCAATAGACCCCGGTGCCATCGTGGACCAGTGTGGCAAAATTGTTGTCGCCGTGTGCTGCACCGGCTAATGCCAGAAACAAGATGCCGGAAAAGACCCGGCTGGCGGCCCTGCCTGAAACTGCTCTCATGTGTCGGGTTCTCCTGAGCGTCAATGTGTTAAGTCAGCGTAGTTAGGTTATGCGTTTCCTGGAAGGCTGCAGGAAATGCGTGTTGCTTAAGATAATAGTACAGTAAAATAGTAGGGTAAAGGGGAGGCATTCATTAAATGACATTCGGTAATTTAACTACTTGCCGGGTGGAAGCAGGGGAGGCGGCTATGTTTGCCTGTGCACCAGATAGGTGCCGTACAGGATGGTTTTGCCTCATTGCTGGAAGCGCAGGGATATCCGGCCGTTAATAGGAAAAAACGAAGAGGAGGTGTGTTGTTGTGCCGGTCGGCTGGTGCCTTGCCAGGAAGCAGCTTCATCAACACAGAGCTAAGAAGCGCTGCGGGTGAGACAATCAGAAAGGCCCTGACTGCCGGGTTTTATTGCACGCTTGCCTTAAATGTGGCTCCGAGCGCCACTCGAAAATTGTTTTTCAGTGAGATGCTCTGGGCTTGAAAGGATACGTCCGCCCCTGGATTGACGGTGGTGCTGCCCGATGCTTCCAGTGTCGTCGCGGCCTCGCAGGTATGCGTGCCGCTGAAACTCTGATCGACGATGAAGACGGCGCCGGACGGATTCGAGCAATCCTGTGGCGGCTGACCGCCCAGGGTCCAGAGTATGGCCATGCCGTCCTGGATGGTCGGGGCATGATAGGCATATTGCTGCGCATAGCCTGAATCCTGCTGCAGTCCGACCGTTGCGCTTGCGCCGTTGTCAAATACGACATTACCGAAATTGATATCCTGGTACTGCATCAGGATGTCGCCGTATCCCTCGTGCAACAGCACCTGGAAGCTGACTGCGCCAACATCGTAATAGTGTGGCACGTCCTGCCATTGCACGATCAGGATACGGTTCGGGGCGCTGCCGATGACCTGGTAATAAACCTGGCCGCCGCTGGCGGGGTTCAGGTCGTCCCAGAAGGGGGCGATGAGGGTCTGCGGCAGGCCGCTTTGATCATGGGGCAGGGGAAGGTTGCTGTGGTCGTTACTGGCAACCGGCTCGAAATAGAGGACGCCGTTGGAGGATACGGCCAACTGGCTGTAGGGCTGCCCGTAAAAGTCGAAATCGAAGCCTATGGGAAAATGCGAGTCATCGTCGATCAGATTCAGAGGGGTGCCGCTCGCGCTGATGTCCAGCCAGTCGTAAGGATGCGAGTCGTCTACCTGGTAGCTGATGACCTCAACGATATCGCCGGCCCTGGTAGCCAGATAAGGGGTGTTCTCATAGATGGCTGTAAAGCTGGCGGTTACCGGGCCATCGATTCCCGGGATCCATTGCGCGGTGTGAACGCCGTCATTGGCGGTGGCATCGGGCGCCACGCCGTTGTCGAGCAGGTCCAGCGTGGCATCCCCGTTATTGAAGCTGACCGTCATTGTGGACCAGGTCAGGTTTCCGCAGGCGTTGAGTGTGGCGCTGATCAGGGTCGCCTGTCCCTGGCGGATGCTGAAGCCGTCGGCCAGGGTCGGGTTCAATATCGGCGTGCCCGGGTCGCAGTCGATGGAATTGCCGATATTCAGCCGCCCTCCGGTGGCGACCTTGCCGGTCAGGCTGCCGAGCAGGTCCACGTTCGCCAGCAGGGTGGCCTTGACGTCGGCCGCCGTCAGGGTCGGGTCGGTGCCCCACAGCAAGGCGGCGGCGCCGGCCACGTGAGGGGTCGCCATGGAGGTGCCGGACAGAATTCTATAACCGCCGCCGGGCGAGGTGCTGTAGATGCTGCTGCCGGGGGCGGCCAGGTCCACGCTGGTGGAGCCGAAGTTGGAAAAGCCGGATAGTTGATCGTAGCGGTCGGTGGAAGCCACCGCGATGATGCTGTCCAGAGTGTAGTTAGAAGGGTAATGGGGGATGCTGTCGTTGTTGTTGGTGGCGTTGCCCGCCGCCGCGATGAACAGCAGGCCGGCATTGCCCGCCACTTCAATGGCATCTTTCAGCGACTGACTAAATCCACCACCGCCCCAACTGTTGTTGGTGAGTTTGATATTGACGCCGCGGCTGCGCATGTCGACGGCGTAGTTGAGGCATTCGATCGCATCCAAGGTGCTGCCTCTGCCCGATGCATTGAGAAACTTCAGCCCCATCAGCTGGACGTTCCAGTTGACGCCCACCACACCGAGACCGTTGTTGCCCCTGGCGCCGATGGTGCCCGCTACATGGGTGCCGTGGTATTGGTCGTCCATGGGATCACCTGGATGCGCATTACCATAAACACAGTTGATGCCATGGATGTCATCCACATAGCCGTTGCCGTCATCATCCTGGCCGGGAACGCCGTTTTGCTCCGCGCTATTGACCCACATGTTGTCCGTCAGGTCGGGGTGGTTGTAGTCGATGCCGGTGTCCATCACCCCCACCACGATGCCGGGGTCGCCGGTATAGGCATCCCAGGCCTCCGGCGCATCGATATCGGCATCGGGCAGGCCCCCGTTCTGCCCCGTATTGTGCAGCCCCCAGAGGGTGCCGTAGCTGGAATCGTCCGGGGTGTTGAGGGTGTGCAGGATATAGTCCGGCTCGGCGTATTCGACGATGTCTTTGTAGCCTGTCTGGACGTGTTCGATGGCGTCGAATACGTCTCCGGCGGCGGCAGTGATGCTCAGGGAGCCAAGCCCGGCGATGGAATAAACCCGGTCGACAC
>RRYU01021593.1_pt2 | contig 10718 bp, 7 predicted proteins | sample 2162651 | NCBI WGS metagenome assembly RRYU01 (sample SAMN10267283, study PRJNA491782) | microbial mat metagenome | isolation source: biomat in the production well | place: Japan: Minami-Kanto gas field, natural gas well KTG3 | collected 2017-06 | reverse complement strand
GAAGATCCGGAGCAGGGCTTGTCGCTTGTCTGTATCTGGTTTGCCGGCTTCGCGTTTTCTCCTTATTACATGGATCACTATCTGGGCTGGAAAAGAAGAAAAAACCCAGCCCCCCCCAGAGCTCTCGATTACTCTGCATTCAGTTTTCAGCTCTATGAAAACGGTCGTGAAATCGTCAATTTCATCAAGGAGGGGCCTTCAGCGCTCTTTGAAAGTTCCGGTAACGATATCGACGTTCGTTTCGAAAAAAACCGTTTCTATTACGATCCTCATAAGCAGTCTTATGTTCTTGACATAGCCTTTGACTATCCGGCACGGCGCCAGAAGGTTACTGCCAAACTCATATTCACTGTCAAGCACCGCTATTCATACAGGAAGTGCGACCTGAACAATCACGGAAAGGTGCCGCATCACGAGTGGTTGCTTACACTTCCCAGGGCGGATGTTTCCGGCTCTCTCGAGCTGGAAGATACGTTGAAAAAAAAGAGTCGCACTTTCGCTGTACAGGCAAGGGGATACCATGACCATAACCTTGGTCTTATGCCGGTGCATGAGTATATCGATACATGGTACTGGGGGCGTGCCTTTTCCGAGGAGTACGATATTATTTACTATGTGATTGCTTTCAGAAACTCCGGCTACAAGCCGCGTGCACTGTGTATGCTGCATGATAACAGTGAGGGGGAGCTTACGGTTCACGAAGACCTCGGTGTAGAAACATCCAGTCTGAGGCGGGGTTTGTTCGCTCCTGCTCACAGTCGGAACCTGAGTTTCTCCCGCGATGATTTCCGGATTGATATCGAGCAGAGGCAGGTGCTTGATTCCGGGCCTTTTTATTTACGCTACGGCTCCAGTATTGTCTTTCGTAAAGATGGGCAGGGTTCATCAGAACTCAGGGGAATATCTGAATTTCTCAGCCCCGGACGTCTGAAAATTCCCGCGCTCAGATTTTTTATCCGCTGCAGGGTCTGGCGATACGGAGTCAAGTCCGGGATGTACGACAAGTATAATTTTTTAAAGACCTGCCAGCATTGGTTTAAACGGTAAAAATTTTTAAATTCGACCTCGTTTGCGAGATGCCTCTCCCCGTATTTCAAGCAGCGACTGATCCCGCAAGGTCAGGGAAAACGCTGAATGTTTGCATGCTAATACAAGGGCTTCCTTGAAGGACGCTTGTTCAAGGTGCCTGTAAGTCATAAAAAAGGAGATAGATAGTAAATGGCACAAAACAGTAATTTCAAAAGCCCTAAGAGGCTCGATTCGCTTCAGGGTGGCGATGCCGATCAATCTTCCGGATCTGTTCCCGGTGGTAAAACGAGGGATGCGTCACTTAAGGGTATCGATTTCGAGCGCCGCAATTTTCTTGGCAAGACTGTTGTCGGAATCGGGGCGGTTGTCGCGGCCGGTGCGCTTTACCCCATGGTGAAATATATTATTCCCCCGGCTGAAAAAGAGGTCAAGGAACAGGATGAGATAGTTGTCGGTAAAGCATCAGAAGTTCCCCCGGACAGCGGCAAGATTTTTCAGTTCAACAAGGACAAGGTTATTGTCGTCAACAATGGAGGCAAACTCTCTGCTGTCAGTGCCGTATGTACCCATCTCGGTTGCCTTGTTCAGTGGAAAGCCGATGAAGATCTTATTTACTGTGCATGCCACAGCGCCAGATACGAAGACAACGGCCAGATTATTTCCGGCCCTCAGCCTTTGCCTTTGGCTCCTTACAACGTCAGGGTGGATGGTGACGATCTGGTAATTTCAAAAGCATAATTAAACTACTTGAACAACAAGGGAGTCAAGAAATATGGCTGAAGAAAATAACAATAAGCAAGGAGCGGCATCGAAACCGCCGGTCGCAGGCAAACCAAAACCACCGGCTGCCAAACCCTCAGCTCCGGGCAAGGCGAAACCGTCTACTGCCAAATCCGGTGCATCGGCAAAAGCAAAGCCCGTTCCTGCAAAAAGCAGCCCTGCAAAAAAAGGCGTTTACAAACCTGCTGAAGTGCGTGCAGAAGCCAATCCGTTTAAGGATAGCAAGACTGGCGTTGTAACCGGCTGGTTACAGGAACGTTTCAATGTGCTGGTTCCTGTTATCGATTACCTGAAGAAAAAAGAGGTGCCGCAGCACCGTCTTTCTTTCTGGTATTACTTTGGTGGTCTGACACTGTTCTTCTTTTCCATTCAGATCATTACCGGGTTGTTGCTTCTTCTCTACTACCGACCGACTGAAGCGGAAGCATTTGCACGTTTCGTGTACATTCAGACCGAAGTGCCATTCGGCTGGCTTATTCGACAGCTACACGCATGGTCGGCTAACCTGATGGTTCTCATGGCATTCATCCACATGTTCAGCACCTTCTTCATGAAAGCGTATCGTAAGCCCCGCGAACTGATGTGGGTCAGCGGTTTTGTGCTACTGGTTCTGACGCTGGGTTTCGGTTTTACCGGATACCTGCTTCCGTGGAATGAACTCGCATATTTCGCGACACAGATCGGTACTGAAGTACCTAAAGTTGCGCCGGGTGGAGATTTCATTGTTCAACTTCTTCGCGGCGGTGAGGAAGTCGGCGGTGAAACGCTTACCCGTATGTTCGCCATGCATGTCGTGCTGCTGCCCGGCCTTGTTATGCTTTTCCTTTCGGCGCACCTGATGCTTGTTCAGGTACTCGGTACCTCATCTCCGATAGGGTACAAGGAAGCCGGGTTGATCAAAGGTTACGAAAAGTTTTTCCCGAACTTTCTTGCAAAAGACGGTATCGGCTGGCTTATCGGTTTCGCGTTGCTGATCTATCTTGCAGTCATGTTCCCCTGGGAAATAGGCGTCAAGGCAGATCCTCTCGTTGCTGCACCGGACGGAATCAAGCCGGAATGGTATTTCTGGGCACAGTTCCAGCTTCTCAAGGATCTGAAATTCGAAGGTGGCGAACTGCTTGCTATAATTATTTTCACCATCGGCGCGCTTGTCTGGGTACTTGTGCCTTTCATGGACAAACAGGCGTCGAGAGAAGAGAGAAGCCCGCTCTTTACGTTACTGGGTCTTCTCGTGCTTGCTTTCATGCTTATCGGAACATACAGGGTTTACCTGGAATACGGTTGGTAGGAAGCAATCCTGCACAGAACATACACTCAAAACGCCCGGCAACCCCGGGCGTTTTTGTTTTTGGGGAACCAGGACGTCAGGAGTAGCGCACTTGATCCGGCATCCATTAACCGGTAAAGTCAAAAGGCAAAGGCCAAAAGTCAAAAAATGGATCCCCGGGTCTCACATCGCTTGTCCGAAGATGACTGGAGGAGGCAAATGGATCCCCGGGTCAGGCCCGAGGATGACAGGAAGAGAGGAATGTCATGCCGCCCCGTGAAATAGATGTTCGGATTTCACAGGGCAAGCCCGAAGATGATAGAAAAAAAGTCAAGCACGGGAATGACTGGGGAGAGGAAGGGTTTTCAAAAACGCCCCGGTTTCATATCCGGCGATGAAGGCATCCTCATGGATTGATGCAAATGCGTCAAGCCAGGCGCCGAGTTCTTTTGTGCCGGCAGGTTGTGTCGGTTGTTTTTTGTTCGGCTTGTTATGCAGCAGGGTAATGAAGAAGAGCCATGAAGTCACCCATGTGAAACCGGAGGCACTGAACCAGCGCTTATTATGCTTTTGTTGTATCGACAGGAGTGCCTCGGCGTGGGGCATCCCGTTGTTTTCAAGAAGCAGATTCAGGTTTTCAAAAAGGTATTTTTCAGGATTCTTCACCGATGTTACCGGCAGTTTGATCTTCAGGAGACAACTGAAAAGATCGACCAGTCGTTCAGCGGGTGTTGTACCCAGCCCGGTGTTTTCTCTGAACGTCCGGGTCAGTGGCTTTTCAAGCAACAAGTCATCGATCACTCCCTGACGTACCATGCCGTTTTGCTGAAAAAGATTTTCCAGGGCTTCGGTGGTTATCCATAGCAGCGCAAGATAGCCGAAGCGTTTTCCCTGTTGCGTGCTGTCTATGCCGAGGCTTTCCTGCAGTTCCGATGGAATGTCAGGGGTTTGAAGCGTTGAGACCAGTGCCAGTGCCCGATCGAAGTATTCACACGCATGTTCCACAGCATGATCCGGTATCGTTACCGGCTGTTCCATCAATCGTTCGTATTCCTCTGAAACATAGCTCAGAAGTCCGGATAACGATTCGGCGAGCAATGCCTGTTGTTTTTTCTTGCCGAGGGTTTCGTCGAGCAGCAGATCGAGGCCCGCCTGAGAGCAGAATCCGGTTATCCTGTCATGTACGGGTGCGAGGCTCATTTCGAGGACAGCAGTGTCCATGCACGGAAGGCCGTTGCCGTTAAGGCTGCTGCACAGGCGGTCGTAAGGCATCAGTTTTGACGGGCGCACTTCTCTGAAATCAAGGAAAACATTGTACTGATAGCCGCCGAGGACTATATGCATTCCCTGCTCACGCAGTTCATGGACCCGCCGGATGTACTCCATGTTCGAGACGTGGTCCCGGAAAATAACGAACGTGTCATCGTTCCGGCTCAGCCCCAGGCCGTCGCACAGTGACCGCTGCTCGATGCCATGTGCAGTTTTGAAGCCGACCGATACCTTCGCGTGGCCGGTGGCTTGTTCCCAGGCGTTGTTGTATACGACCAGCGCCCGTTCATCGCCAAGCCGGTTGGAGTAGCAGAAGACATGCTCGTTTACACTGCCTTCCGGGGCATACACATCGTAAAGGAAGAAGTGCTCTGAACCGGCAAAAAGACTGCGTTTTTTCAGGAGTGGAAAAATCTCCCGTTCATGTCTTTTTACCAGTGCGTCGTCAGGATGTTCGTCGAGGTACGCCCGGGCATATTCCATTCCGTATTTCTCGCTGTATCCCTCGATCTGCCCATGGCCGAACATCGGCAGTCCGGGCATGGTTGCCATCATCGCGCAAACACCGAAGTATTTGTCACCTTTTCCGAACTGTTCGATCGCGGTATCTTCGTCCGGGTTGTTCATGAAGTTTACATAGCGCTTCAGAATTCCGGCATCGAATTCAAGAGTGTTTTTTATCAGATAGCGGTAACCGGCATTGTCCTCTTTTTTCAGCATGTGCATGAATGCGCTGTTATACACCCGATGCATGCCGAGAGTACGGACAAAGTAGCCCTCGAGCATCCAGAATGCTTCTGCAAGCAGCAGCGTGTCCGGTGCTTCGGCATGGATGCGGTCTACGACTTCCCGCCAGAACTCTTCCGGGATGAACTTGTTGAAATCTTCCATGCTTATCGCACAGGCGCTTCTTGACGGGATACCGGCAGTATGCCCGGGGAGGGGATACCATAGACGCTGGATATGTTTTTTCACCAGGACCATTGCCGCATCGAACCGTATCACCGGGAACATCCGTGCAACACGGAGGATTTGCTGGATGACCTCTTCACGTACCTCGGCACTGAGGAAGTTCAACTGGGCGGTATCGTTCCAGGGCATGGTCGTCCCGTCGTTACCGTGGTAGATATACCGGGTGTCTCCACTATGATAATCAACCCGCTTGAACGTTACGGCGGCATCCGTACGATCCCAGTACCCGTCTTCAATGAAAATGCCGAATCGGGGATCATTGCTGAGATTCGGACCGTTATAGGAATAGGAGGGATAGGGTGGCTCATGAGCACTGACGAACCATTCCGGTCTGTCCTTTACCAGGGCGGAGTCCAGTCCGGTGTGATTCGGTACCATATCGCTCGCAAGCCGGATGCCTCGCTGCAAAGCTCTGTGGCGAAGGTTCAGGTACCCTTCGTAGCCGCCGAGTTCTTCGGCGATGGTATAACTGTCCAGAGCATATGCTGAAGATTTTGCTTCGGGATTGCCTTGAAGCTGTTTGATTTTCCGCGAAGCGGGGCTCCGTTCCCAGAGGCCGATAAGCCAGAGAGTGGTAAAACCGCGTTCTGCAAGAAAGTCAAGTTCCCTGTCGGGTATATCCTGCAGGCGGTTGATAGGGCGGCGGTAGGTTTTGCTCAGCTGGTCCAGCCATACAAACGTGCTTTTTGCAAGCATGACCACTTCGGGCATCCACGACGAGTCAGTTGAATAGTTCTCAGGTTCGTCTTCAAGACCACTGAAAGAAGGTGCCTGGGCTCCTTTTTCGAAAAATCCGCCATGTTTCTCCCGGTTTTCCTGTCCGGTTTTTTCAAAGAAAAGCCATGTATCTTCATCCTGGATAAGGCTGATGCTGTTGTCGAGCATTTCCCGTAACGGTGTGCCCTCGAGAAGCTCTCCCCAGTGCATTCTGATATAGCGCAACTGTTCAAGCAGAGAGTTCGGGGCATGACGCATCGGTCGGGTCAGAAGCTCCGCCGGATCGATATTTCCCGGACCGACAGGGCCCATCTCTTTGAGAGAATGCAGGAATGTCTGTACGACTTTTCGATACGAAGGTTCATTTCTGAGAATATCGTCGCTCAGCAGAAAGCTGAACTGATCGAGTGCCGGATTCTGATTCTGGAGCCAGACAAAGAGAGACTCTTCCAGTGTAGTCCGGCGATTTGAAGTGGAAGCAAGATACTCCCTGCCTGTTTGCTTTCCATTGAATACATCGGAAGGCGGGAAGTGTGAAATGAATTTTTCCAGGTAGTCTGAAAAGCCGGTTTCCCTGAGCTCCTTTTGTGCAGAATGTTCAACATGGCTTAGAAACCCGGAATCCCGCTGAACGACCAGACGGCTCATGATAAGATGCGCAGCAGCGTGCAGCAGCTTCATGCCGTGAAACTGTGCCGGGAGCAGCAGCTTTGCCTTGTCGCCATAACGTTGTTTCAACCGGCGGTTGATGCTGTTCGTTTGTTGCTCTGCCTTTGCAAGAGCGGATTGCCGGTCGGAAGAAAGTTCGGGGAACCACTCTTCGGAAAGGTTGAGGTCTACAAGTGCCTTGCGGGTAATATAAAAATGTTCCTTCTGCAAAGTGTTACGGATAAGGGTTCGATCGGTTTGGTCTGCCATTGAATATGAAGAAGTAAATGCGTGTATAGTTCTTGAAAATCATATGCGGTTGTTCAGTGCCACTAAGGTACGCATTTTCTCCGAAACGATGTCGGAACTATGAATCCGAAATCAGGAAATCATACTCGTTATCACGCACGTTTCTATTCGAACAACTCTCTCGATGTTTTCGCGGTCCATGTGGCTTCTTCATAATAATTTTTCCTATTTACCTTTGATTCCTGATTTTTTTTGAAGATACTTATACAAGTATATGTACATTCAATTAAAAAAAATGCCTCTGCAATCACCGGGCCAGAAGCAGGTTTTTCTTGAAATCGCTTGTTTGTCTTTTGTGAAAAAGGGTTTTTATCATACTTTACGACAACGCTTTACGCTGTTCTGAAAAGTCGAAAGCGTATTGCGTTTCACGCTTGTTACGGCTATGCAACATTTAATGTGATTGTATTTTTTACGTGTTGTTTTTTTGTGGATTAGTGTTGATGTCGTAAATTACAGGTGTAGTGAACTAACATTTGATGTTCTTTCGTTCTCATTTCCTTAATAACTAAACGCTAATTAAACAAGGGGAAACGTTATGAAAAAAATGATTGCTCTTATGGCAGCAGTCGCTGTCTTCGGCATGGGTAAAATTGCAAATGCTGATGAAATTGTTCTTCCTGACGCGTCAAGTGGGATGAATATACAGATCTCTGCATTTACTTCTACTCCTGACCAGTATGGCGGTGAAGATCTTGACGTCGGCGGCGGAATCCAGGGTACATTCGGCATGGCAGCATACAGCGGTGCTCTTGGTGTGCCAAATTCAGAGCAGCCGGAAGGTTCAGGCGTGGTCATTTCGGGTGGTGCAGACCTGACCCTTTATGATGACGATATCGTCTTGGGCAATGGTGAAGAACCTTGCGCTATTTGCCCCGATGTTGATCCAGGGGATACTATCGGCCAGACAGGAGGCTCTCTTGGTTTAATCCTTTCTGCTGATGGCGGTGCCGGTTATGATGAAGGTATCGCATGGGCTGGTACACAGAACCTGTCAATCGTCACTTCAACTGGTGATGCAGAAGGTTTTGCCGGAATCGGTGCAAGTGCTGCTGCTTCCAACGGCGAAGTTGGTGCATACTCCGGTGGTGGTCTGACCGGTATCTTTTTCCATCCTCAGCCTTAATTAGAAACGGGCTGACTTTTTTCGGGGACGGCGGTTTACGCCGCTGTCCTTTTTTATAACCTACATATCCACTCTGTTTGGGAGATGAGATGAAGAAACTGTTTGCTTTAGGAATGGTATTATGCATTGCAGGAACTGCAAATACGGCTATTGCGGATATAACCAATTCAGCTTCTGCTGCCTCAAATGCTTATTCTCAGGCTGAAAACAACAATGGGGGCGATGGAGGAACTGCATCAGCATCTGGTGGTGATGCATTTAATTATTTCGAAGGAAACCAGGCTTCTCCTTATATGCCGGGATCGGTCACTGGTCCTACGGGGCTTCCTGCGCTATTCAATCTGATTGGGCGTCCGGCACAGATCGGTGGACTTGCGTTACAGTCGAAACATTTTTTCTCACCGACATGTCATTATGTTGAAACGGGTGAAAGCGGTGGCACCAAAGTTGTCTTTACCGGATCGACGCCTGCTGAAAGAAAAGATATAAAAGAACGTGATGTTTTTTTTGATTTTTCCGGTGTGAGCCGTGGAGAGTTAGTCGGATCAATAACTATACAGAGTAAGAAAGGGAAAGCTGACGAAGTTGATTTGCATACGCTTATCTTTGACGCAACCAGATTTGTTGCAGATGTCAGGGAGCTGAGAGGATACGATATTACGCTACTTTCATTGCCTCAGGCAATTTCATGGGGGCTTGGTGTTGACTCGAAAAGTGATGGTTTTTCCGTTTCACCTCTGGTGTCAAGTCTGCTTAATGGTCCGGCAGGTGTTTTGACTGGTCTTGCTTCGGGTTTTTCTCAGTCAGGAGGTGTTAGTGTGCCAACCGGTATCGTCGGTTGTACCTTCCTGGTGCTTATCGATAGTGAGAAGGCAGAGACCGTTGATATTCGACATGCGTATGTCAATGGCAATGCCAATGGTAATGGCAATGGCGATGGTAATGGCAAAAAGCTTGAAGCTGTAGAATCACAGGAAACAAAGTAAATGCATGAAAAAATCGGAATGCCGGTACTTTTCCGGTATTCTGTTCCCTCATTGAATGACTTTATAGACATATCTGCTATGTTGAAGGTGCGCCGATTTTTCGTCGCACCTTTTATTTCTATGGCCCACGAATTACACGAATTTCCACAGATAGAAGAGAAGGTTTTGGTCGACGAATTAGCACGAATGAACACGAGTTGGTGCATTGTTTTTCGGCTGAAACCGGAAAACAATGCATCGGACGTTCAGCCGCATCGCCCTGTGAAATCCGAACATCTATTTCATGGGCGGCATGACTTTTCGACTTTCCAACTTTTCTGTTTGTATTTTCCCGGGAATTTGTAACTTAAACGGATAGATGTTTGTCGTTCACCCCCATCCGACAGAGCGGTAAACATTGTCCTCCTGCATAAGCCGTATATGTTATCTCGAAAAGTACAGTCGTGGGACTGAGGTGGCGGAGCTGTATATAATGTTACATACAGGTAAAAAAACTGTATTGTTTTGTCGAAAAGAAGTATTTTACGAGGAAGAAAAAAAGATTTCGCTAAAAGAACCAGCCTTTCCCTTGAAAATTTCATTGTAACCGGGGTAAACAACCATGAAGAAAACATTCAGGCGTTTTGTCGTTTTTGTTCTTGTCGCACAATTGTTCATTTCACCGCTTCTCACCGTGCGTGCTTTTGCACAGCAGCCATATGGCGGCTCATCTTCCAGTCTTTTATATTCATCACCTACGAGAGGGTACCAGAACAATTACAATCAACAGCAGCAGGTTATGCCCGGTTACGGTATGCCGCAGGATACCTATTTTACCGACAGCATGGGTAACATACTCATGTATGTCAATGTCCTTGGTGAGGTGTATAAACCCGGTCAGCATGTCGTTCGACAGGATTCCGATATTTCCTCTGTACTTTCGCTTGTCGGAGGGCCGACAGAAGACGCGAACCTGAAAAAAGCAAAACTCTTGCGCCATAAGCCCGATGAAGATGGCGGTCAGACTTATCCCGTCAACCTCGATAGTTATTTCGAGGAAGGCGATCGTTCGGAGTTTGTCGAACTAAAACCTAACGACACCCTTGTGATTCCAGAAGACAAGGGGCTCGATACCAACATGGCGCTTCGTATCGCAGCACTTATTGTCTCTGCAGCAAGTGTTTATGCCATCGCGACAAGGTGATGAGTGGAAATGATAAATGGTGAATGACTATTGTCGATTGACGATTGAATAATGGAAGACAGGTACTCGGTAATGGGCAATGGGTAATGAGTAATGGGGAAAGCAGGGGAAGTATGAATAGGAAATGACTAATGACAATTTACTATTGAATAATGGAAGACTGGTAATGGGTAATAGGTAATAGGTAAGGTGGATTTTCGGGTCAACCCGAAGATGGCTGAAAAGAGAAATTATGCAACCTCATGAAAAAGATGTTCGGATTTTAACAAGGATGCAGAGTACAAGCCCCACGAAAGTCATGCCGCACTTGATGCGGCATCCATAGTGGCGGTCAAGAAAAGATGGATCCCCGGGTCAAGCCCGAGGATGACTTTTTTATCTTCTCCTTAGCACTTAGCACTTAGCACTTAGCACTTAGCACTTAGCACTTAG
>RRYU01003899.1_pt1 | contig 10724 bp, 8 predicted proteins | sample 2162651 | NCBI WGS metagenome assembly RRYU01 (sample SAMN10267283, study PRJNA491782) | microbial mat metagenome | isolation source: biomat in the production well | place: Japan: Minami-Kanto gas field, natural gas well KTG3 | collected 2017-06 | reverse complement strand
TGGACAAGCGGTAGCGCCGGGCCGAGGCTATGAGGCAGGTCGCCGTATTTCTCTGTTTTTTCATCCAGTGCCACTGAGCATCCTCAACTTTTTTATTGTCGGTCTGTTGGGAGTAACACCCTGGTGGCGTGGGTTGACCTGGGCACTGATAGGTGTGGCGATCCATGTTGTGCCGATGACGATCTTTTTTACTATTCGATTGCGTCAGGGCGTGTATAGTGATGAAGATGTGTCGGTGCGCCATCAACGCAATGAGTTGTATATTTTTAGTCTGGTTGTAGCGTTGTTTGGCATTATCGCCTTGATCGGACTGGGGGCACCGCTACCATTTCTGGCATTGGTATGCGGTGGAGCGGTCTTGTCTATTTTGTGTGGCCTGATTAATCTGACCTGGAAAATTAGTATGCATGCGGTGGCTATTGCCACATGTGCCTCGCTGGCAACAATATATACTGCCGTTCTGGCGTTAGTGTTGTGGGTGAGTGTTATGCTGGTAGGTTGGGCACGGGTGCGTACAGGCAACCACACGGTTGCCCAGGTCGTCGCTGGTCTGGGACTGGCCACTGCAACAGTATTCGGGGTTTTTTATAGTTTCGGCCTGATCTAAAAAGAGGCGCGGGAGCAAGAGCATGCCATCTGTAGGGACGCGCAGATGCGCGTCCGTTCGGCCCCTTTGCATCCTGGCAGGATGAATGAAGCAAGATGATCAGGATCGTAGACCCAGCCAGAGATATGCTTTTGTTTGTAAACGCATTAACTAATGGCACAGATGCGTACGGCGCGCTCGGGGCCAGTGCCACCAACACGGAAACGGCGTACATCGCCAGGATGCGCACCGAGCAGGGCGCTACCAAGCGGACTATTCTCGCCAATCAGGTTTCTGGCCGGGTTGGCCTCGTCGGTGGGCACAATCGTATACGTTTCGATTTCCTCATCGGTATCGTCATTGAAGACAATCTCGACTCTGGATCCCCGCCGGACAATTTTGCCTGTTTCGCTGTTCTCTGGTCTGGCTGAACTGGATGGTCGTTCTGCGGGGCGGCCTGGTGCAGGTGTAGCCCCAACCGGGCCGTGATTGTCTGATCGCGCCGTGGGTACCGACGGTACAGGCGGTGCCGTGGCAGCCGATGGAGTTGGATTGGATGGTGGTGTGCTGGCTGGCATGGGCTTGTTCTCTACGGGCTGTGATGGCACAGGCGGCGCAGTGGCAGCCGGTCGGGTGGTTTCAGCGGTTGGTGTGACAGGCCTGGCTGGTTGCGCTGAGGATGCGACTGGCCGGGCACTATGTTGCTGTGGAGTAGGCGGGATGGACGTATTGCTCGACGGTGCGACTGGTTCGGCAGAGCTATTGGGGGGCGCTGGTGACTCAACTGTTGGTTGGGACTGAGTAGATGTTTGGGATATAGTTTCAGTGGGTTGTATGGCTATGCTGGCACGTATAGCCCTTAATAGCTGCTCGTGGGCTACTAAGAGGGCTGCAAGGGTGCCAATGCGCGCCTGGCTATTCTGCAGGCGAATACTTAGTTCAGAAACTTCCTGTTGCAGGGTTTCTAATTCAGCCCGTGCGTCTCCGGTCAGTTCGGCGAGGGTGGTTAGTTGTTCTTGTATGATGGCATCTGTATCTTTCGACTGATCTGCGGTGTGCTGCGAATCGGCGTCGCGCATATTCTCCGACGGGCGAAACATAGTCATCCCGATCCCTTTCCTACGTCTGTATTGGAGTCTTTTCGTTGGAATGTGGCCCTATTGTAACACGAGAATGAATCTAGGCGCAAAGCTAGGGCTGCGCTGAAAATACCTTATTTTCAATCTATTGGACGGCCTGTTCGACGTGCTGGTGGTGAACGCCCATCATCTCAAGACCATCCCCGGCCGCACAATCGATGTCAAGGATGCCGAATGGATTGCGCCGCGCTTGCAGCATGGGCTGGTGCGGGGCAGTTTCGTTCCGCCCCAGGACCAACGAGATCTGCGCGACCTGACCCGCCACCGGCAGACGCTACAAACCTATTTGGGGGATCTCTTTCGTCGATTGTCTGCACGGCGCGGCAAGAAGAAAGTGGTGGTGACCGTGGGGCACAGTATTGTGGTGATCGTCGATCATGGGTTAACCCGTCACGAACCGTATCGCGATCTCGGTGTCAACTCCGTTGATGAGCGGGATCGTGCAGCCGTCGAGCGCCGCACGATCTGTCGGTTGGAACGTCTCGGCTACCGGGTCGAGTTGACGCCAGCTGCTGTGCCCGGACCAACCTATTTTCTGCGCAGCCCTACCGTTTTTGGATGGCTACGTCAACGTCCAGAAATGTGTCCATCGCCCCATCATCAGTTGGCTTCCGAAAGGCATCTTGAGACCGCCTGAAGGCGGCACGACGTAGACATCTCACGACTTTGACGTGGCCCTACCGTTTTTGCTTTGAAAGCCCCTTGCGCAGCAAGATCGTGTATACTAGGTGTTAAGTCAGATAACGGACATGCGTGTTTGTTTGACCACAGATGACACAGATGCACACAGATGGAATTACCCAGCGGTATCTCGCAGGGGTAGGTTTTTTGGCTGGATCGCATCGTCACGCCATCCGTAGGGACTGGCTTCTGCCTGTCCGTGGGGACGTGTTCCTCATCAGATGCCCATGCGCCAGGGCGCACACGGTTGGCATGAAAAAAGGGATGTAGGGGCGACCGGCCAGTCGCCCCTACCCATCGTTCGCATGCCGCCGGTCAATCGTCCATTGGCTATTTTTACATTAGGACGCCCTGCGGACGCGCAGAAGCTCGTCCCTACGTACAAAACCTACCCGTGAGAGGGTTGGGGGGGTGAGGGGCGGGGGTAATTCACGCGTCCACAGAACCCTACATGTGAGAGACCCTGAAAGGTTCCTCCCTATCCCCTTTCCTACTGATAACTGGAATACACCTCGGTGTCTCCGGCTGCATTGAATGTCACTACATCGTACGGCTGCGTCACTCCCTCATCAATTTCCATCCCGGGCGAGCCGATCGGCATGCCTGGAACGGCAATGCCCACCACGTCGGGGCGCTCGGTGAGCAGCCGCTCGATGTCTGCTACTGGCACGTGTCCCTCGATGATATAGCCATCAATCAGGGCTGTGTGGCAAGATCGCATTGTTAGTGGCACGTTGTATTCGGTCTTGATCGCCGTGAGATCCTGCACTTCTTCGACAGTGACGGTATAGCCGTGTTGTTCGACATAGCCGACCCAGTCGCTACAGCAGCCACAGGTGGGTGATTTATACACCAGCATTGTGCGTGCTGCTTGCTCTGCCGTTGCTGCTTGCTCTGCCGTCGCTGATTGCACCGCTGCTTGTTCACTGGCGGGTGACGCACATGCTGCCAGCAGCACGCTCGCTAGGAGTCCGACGAGACCGATCATCCTGTATTGCATCCTTCAGCCTTTCTGATAATCCAACGTCTCCAAATCAGGCCTGCACCCGGTAATTGCGCATCATCCCGCCGTCCTCGTGTTCCAGGTTGTGACAGTGGTAGAGATATAGCCCGTCATAGTCGGTAAAACGCAGCAAAACTCTTACCCGTTCGCCTGGCATGAGTAAGAATGTATCCTTCCAGCCTTCATCCACAAAGCCCGCCTGTATCGCGTCCCAGTTGGCTTTCAGGGTAGCATTGCCGGGTGGGATGCGTTCGATGATCTGGAATTGTGGGCCATGAATATGCATCGGGTGGGCCATGCCCATCATGTCCATCCGCCCTTGCGCATCTTCCTGGTTCACAAACTCCCATATTTCGGTGCTGTCACGCTGAACGATTTCATCTTCGGCTACAGCATCCATCTCGAAGGTGCGCCCGTTGATCAGCCATTCCATATGGCCCATGCTGGCAGTGAAGATGCGCGGCGCGTTCTGGTTTATAGCGTCCGTGGCTGAGAGCAAGCCCGGATTGGAGAGTTGCTGCGGTAGCCTGGTATCGTCCTGTGCTGCCTGCTCGACACGCACAGTGAGGATGGAAAATGCCGCGCCATTTGGCAAGGCTTGCGTGTGTGACGGCATCATGCCGCCTGTGTCTGTAGTGTCGTTGCCCGCCATGCCCCCGTGTTCCATGTCGTTGCCACGGGTGTCGTTGCCCATCATACCACCCATCATGCCGCCCATCATGCCACTATCCATATCAATGCCATCAATGGGCAGGCTGCGTAGCTGGCGTTCTTCCCCTACGGCACTGCCACGGAAGTCGGCCCATATTTCAATCCGTTCCCCCGGTGCAAGCATAACAAAGGTGCGTTGCACAGATTGCGCTAACAGTCCACCATCACTGGCAATCACCGTGAGTGGGCTACCGTCGTCCCATGCCAGGCGGTAGATACGTGAATTAGAGCCGTTGAGCAGACGCAAACGGTAGGTACGGGTTGCCACGGGCAACACATAGTCTGGCTGGCCGTTGACCAGAATGCGCTCACCCAACATGCCCATCATTTGATCCATCATGCCATTCGGCAGGTACACAAGCTGGTTGTCGCTGTCGAACGTGCGATCCTGGATTACCAGCGGTATATCGGCGTCACCAGTAGGCAGATTGAGCGCGTCTTCTTCCTCGTCGGACACCAGAAACAGCCCGGCCAGTCCGGCGTAGACTTGTGCCCCGGTCTGCCCGTGTGGATGCGGGTGGAACCAGTAGGTTCCAGCGCGATTCTGCACGGTAAACTCGTAGACAAACGTGTCACCGGGTGCAATCACACTGCGCGGGTGCCCGTCCATGTCAGCCGGCACATGCAGCCCATGCCAGTGAATAATTGTCTGTTCATCAATATCGTTGGTAAACTGGATGCGTACACGCTGCCCCCGGCGCAGGCGCATAATCGGCCCCAGGTAGCTATCGGGAATTGTCTGGAGGATGCTGGTATCTCCGGTCAGCACGTCACCCTGCATGATCTGCACACGGGTTGGTGTACCGGCCAGGATGGCGGCTTCACCGCTGGTGGCTCGCAGGGCCAGTTCTATATCCGGCGGGCGCGTGTTTGCGGGTGATGGCTCTGGCCCGGTCTGCCCCGTGGGGGTGCAGCCTGTCAGCCAGGCGGTGGCACCCAGTCCTATGGCTGTAACACCCAGACGCAAGATATCACGTCGATGGATAGGTCGATTCATTCTGATTGTACGTATCGTCATCGAGGAACCAGCTACCTTTCTCACTATTGTTTCGTCATTTGTGCTATGTAGCATGGCACACTCACAAACCAGGTGCAACTGACACCCCTGGTGATCCGGCAAACAGACCAATATGGGCCATATGGTGTGGCATATCCTGTGCTGTTGTAGGATATGCTACAGCCAGATATTTGTGTCTGCGGCGTTGCGACCGTATACTATGATCTGAAGGGGTCCTGTAATGGCACATGTGCTGGTGGTGGATGACGAACCGAATATGCGTTGGGTGTTGCACGAGGCGCTGACCAGAGCAGGCCACACGCCATATGTGGTTGGATCGGGGCCAGAAGCCCTGGTGCTGCTGGCAACCACGCCGATTGATCTGGTTATACTTGATCTAAAGCTGAAGGGTATGGATGGGCTGGCTACGCTACGTGCCCTGCGCCAGCGCTGGCCGGACGTGGTAGTGATTATTCTGACGGCGTATGGTACTGTGGCAACAGCCGTTGAGTCGCTGCAGAGTGGTGCTGCTGACTATCTGCGCAAGCCGTTTGATGTGGAGGAAATTCTGTTCAAGATTACCCGTGCGCTGGAGCGGCAGGCGTTGCAGCACGAGGTACAGCGACTGCGTGGCGACCAACCGGCCCCACTGACCGGGTCGCATCCGGCATGGCGGCGTGCGGTGGAAGCGGCAGTGCAGGCGGTTGCTCAGGGGTTTGATCTTCGGTTGCTTGGCGAAGCAGGCAGTGGACGTGCTACGATTGCCCGCTACGCGCATGCCTCTGCACCCCGTCGGCAGTCGCCGCTGATCGAGCTTGATCTGGTCACGCTGGCGGCAGCGCAGCAGATGCACATTCTGGCAGGTAGCAGGAATCAAAGCGGCGCATGGGGGCATGCCGGGCAGGGCGTATTGTTGCTGCGACATATTGGTGCGCTCAGTTCTGAAGGTGCGGCAGCACTGGCCGATTTAGCGGAACGGCGGATCGAGCAACAACGTGGGCCGATCCTGATCACGACAGGTACGCATGATGAGCCTTTGCCAGCGTTGAACAACTGGCCCTATGCCGAAGTGCGGGTGCCGCCGCTGCGTGATCATCTGGATGATATTTTGCTTCTGGCACAGGCATGGCTAGGAGAAGTTGACATAACAAAAGAGGCTGTCCAGATTATCCACAGCTACCCGTGGCCGGGTAACATAGCTGAACTGCGCGGTGTACTCGAGCGTGCGGCAGCGCTGGCGCATGGTATGCCCATAGAGGAACAGCATTTGCCCGCCAGCCTGCGCGTGGCAATGCTGCCAGATGAACCGGTACGCCTGCCGCCGGATGGGCTGAACCTGGAAGCTGTCGAAGTGGCGCTGATCCGGCAGGCGCTGGCACAGGCACGTGGCAATAAATCGCGGGCAGCCGAGTTGCTCGGTCTGACGCGCCACACGCTGCTCTATCGGCTGGAAAAGTATCAGATTGAAGAGGGCTGAGACGAGTTTCGTAGCTCTTTTACGGCGTTCCTACAACACCACCATATCATCGCGGTGAACTACTTCGGGGCCAAAATCGTAGCCCAGTACTTCGTTAATCTGGGCCGAACGTAATCCCTTGATCAACTGAACTTCTGAGGCACGGTAGTGGGTCAGGCCGCGGGCGATCTCCTGACCGTCGGCATCAAAGATGCGGATGGTCTGGCCCCGGTCAAAGCTACCCTCGACACCGATGATTCCGGCTGGCAGCAGGCTTTTGCCCAGTTCGATCAGGGCATGCGCCGCTCCCGCATCCACGGTAATCCGGCTATGGCGCACCATCTCGGCCAGCAGCCAGCGTTTGCGCGACTCCAGGTGACTGATGGCTGTGGGAAAGAAGGTGCCAATACGCTCGCCACTGGCCAGGCGCAGGATGCCGTCGGGGATGCTGCCACTGGTGATCACCACCGCCGTTCCAGAACGCGTAGCCAGATCAGCGGCATATATCTTGGTCTGCATGCCGCCTGTGCCCCGATGTGAACCGCTGCCACCGGCCATGGCCCGGATCGTGTCGTCGATCTTTTCAACCACCTCGATCAGTTGCGCAGCCGGGTTGTGGCGTGGGTCGACGTCGTATAGACCACTGATGTCAGTCAAAATAATTAACAGATCGGCGTCTACCAGGTTAGATACCAATGCCGAGAGCGTATCGTTGTCGCCTACGCGGATCTCCTGCGTCGTAACGGCATCATTTTCGTTGATAATCGGCACCAGGCCTTGTTCCAGACAACGGAGCAACGTGTTACGCGCATTCAGATAGCGCCGCCGGTTGGCCAGGTCATCACGGGTGAGCAAAGCCTGGGCCACATTCAGGCCGTAGATATCAAACATCTGCTCGTAGAGATGCATCATATAACTTTGACCAACGGCTGCCAGCATCTGCTTAAACGACACATAGGCATCTTTGCGCGTCTGGCGGGGCGGGAAGTCCAGACGTTCCCAGCCTGCCGCAACTGCCCCCGATGAAACCAGGAGTACTTGAGTGCCCTGGGTGCGCAGGATGGCAACCTGACGTGCCAGATCGACCATAAATGGCCGGTTGAGTCGATCTGACCCGGCGGTGAGGACGCTGGTGCCCAGTTTGATCACGATACGTGCAGGTTGTTTTGTGGTTGTCATATTTCACATTAGATCATTACGTAGATCGACAATCTCGCGGCGCAGCCGGTCGCGTTCGCCACTATGCTGAAAACGGTCGCCGATGCGCAACTGATACTTACACAGCGCCAGTTCGGTCATCAGATGATGCAGGCGATGTACGCGCATAAAGTGGATAGGGCCATGGTGTAGCAGTGCCTGTATATGGGCGCGGGTACGGCGCGGGGCCGATACAGCCGCGGCATAATCGGCAGATGTGATTATTCCCAGCGTAATCTCTTCGCCCAGCTCTTGCAGCATCCAGGTACGTTCGTGTTTCCAGGTCAGCACCGCAATCAGCACGATGGTTATCACCCCGGCAGACTGCACAACCCACGAGAAGGCCAGGCCAAGCAGTTGAAAGCCGACGGCGGCGTTATGCAGACCATGCAGCAAGATAGCGACCAGCAGGCTGGCGGGGAGTACAACATAGCCAAGCCAGCGCTGGGGCGCATAGCGTACACTGCCTAGCGCCAGGCCAACGATGCCGGTAAACAGAGCGTGGTTAAAACCAAAGAAGATGCTACGCAGCCAGAACAGCACCCCCAGATCAGCCGGATAACTCAGAAAATAAAGCAGATTCTCGGTCATCGAGAAGCCAAACCCGATAAGCGCACCATAGACAATACCATCGAGCGGGCCATCGAACTCACCTCGGGCGAAGAAAAAGAGCAGCACCAGCGCAGTCGCCTTGACCGGTTCTTCAACCAGGGGTGCCACCAGCCAGGTTGTTGCTGCCGGGCCGAGGAGCGATGCAGATACAGGCACAGCTAGAATCACCTCAAACAGAATAGCCAGCAGAATAGCCGGAATTGCGCCCCACAGGAATGCCGCGATCAGCAGTGGCAGTGGTTCCTTTTCATAACGATCCAGCCACCAGATAAATAGCGTGTAACCTATCGTAGGAATAACCGCGGCCAGGATGGCAATCAGCGTAAATGATAACATAAGCGGGTATGGTGTTATGTGTATGTGTAACCGTTCAGGCAGTACCTGCGCCAGCGGGGGCGCGGGGGCCGCAGGCCCCCGCAAAACCGTCTTGTCGGCCCGTTGTGGCGGCAAAGCCGCCACAACGGGCCGACAAGACGAGACTCCGGGAGGGGCAACGCCCCTCCCGACCACCCCCCTGAACGGTTACTGTGTATGGTATAGGATGGTGCATATGCAGCGGGCATATTGTACACGATGCAATGATATGCGGCAATTGATGAGAGGGTGCTGTGGTCTATCTCGATCCCATGGTACAATATGCACACAGAACGCAAGATACCCGATAGTACAGATACCCAGCGAATAGCAACGGATGCGCGATAGTCTCTAGCTATCATCTGTTGCCGTTTGTGGGCATGGATTGAATAATGGGATCATCGGCCAACTTTGTGCCCAGGCTCAAGGTGAAAACTGTTAACGAATCTCAGGAAATGCGACAAGACGATCAGCGGTACACGTACCTTGAGACGCTGGCAGCGCTTGATTGCCTGGATGGCGTACCTGAAGATGAGCTACATTATCTAGTCGATCTGTGCGTCTTTCGCGCCTTTGGGCATAACTCGACGATTATGCGTGAACGACGACCGGGCGAGTTTCTGTATGTCTTGTTACAGGGCAGCCTGCGCCTGACATTGCACGACAAAGAAGGCCACGAGGTGGTGCTGGGCATATTGGGGCCAGGTGATTGTTTTGGCGAAGGGCCGTTGTTTGGCGATCACTTTCGGCGCACGGGTGCATATGCTGAAACAGATTGCTATGCCTTGCAACTGCCTCTGGCAGACCTGCGTACCTTGCTGCCCCGTATGCCGGGCCTGGACAATGCGCTGAAGCATATCTACCGGCGGCGTCTGGTCGAGAGTACGCTGGCACGCGTGCCTCTGTTCAGCCGACTCTCACCGGTCGAGCGGCTCTCCCTGGCTGAACTGCTGCATCCGCAACACCATCCGCGTGGCAGCACTATTATTTATCAGGGCGAATGTGGGCGGGCACTTTTTCTGATCGAATCAGGCCAGGTGATTGTCGAAAATCACAACCAGATGATTGCCACACTTGATGAAGGTGATTTTTTTGGCGAAACGGCCTTACTGTCGAATCAACCGCATACGGCAAATGTGCGTGCGCTGACGCCTATCGATGTACTGGCTCTGCCAGCCGCCGAGTTTGATGCGTTGCTGGTGCGCCGGCCTGATCTGAAGTTCCAATTGGAGTCAGTTGTGGCCCAACGGCGCGCTAATAATGAGTTGCTGCGGCGTGATCATGGGCTTGCCCAGATGATAAACCTGGTGGTTGAAAAGGGCATGATGCGTGGTAGCCACCTGCTGGTGCGTAATCCTGACTTATGCGACCCGAACTGCCATATATGTGAGACGGCCTGTACAACCCGCCATGGCAATCAGCGCCTGCAGGTGAATGGCGTGATGCTTAACGATGTCGATGTGGTTGATGCATGCCGCCAATGTCGCGTGGGGGCTGAGTGTGTCGAGGCCTGTCCTGAAGATGCATTTGAGTGGAATGACGATGGGGCGCTGTTTATTAATGATAAATGCACCGGGTGTGGCGCATGTGTCCCGGCCTGTCCCTATGATGCCGTGAGTCGAGTGTCGCGTGGTGCAACTGTGTCAGACGGGCCACTCTGGCAGCTCTGGCATTCGATGAAGCGCCTGCATAACCCGACGTTGCATGCATTCGCTGTCGAGCCAGCGTATTCCCATCGGGCCGATAAATGCGATCTGTGTCATGGCTATGATGATCTGGCCTGTGTCAGTGCCTGCCCTACCGGGGCAATGCATCTTGTGCCGGTGGAAGAATTGTTGCCGCTGTAAAGCGCATGTACGGTTCCATGGATTGATATTTTGTACAAGAGGAGCAACAATGCCCGCAGATAGCTTTAAAGCCCTGGTGCTTGAACAGCACGGAGAAAGGTTCAGTCTTCAATCAAGTCCCTTCAGACGGATGATCTGCCC
>RRYU01008874.1_pt1 | contig 10737 bp, 10 predicted proteins | sample 2162651 | NCBI WGS metagenome assembly RRYU01 (sample SAMN10267283, study PRJNA491782) | microbial mat metagenome | isolation source: biomat in the production well | place: Japan: Minami-Kanto gas field, natural gas well KTG3 | collected 2017-06 | reverse complement strand
AGGAGTCATGAACAATCACCGGGCCGATACCCGTGCGCGCCTGTTCAGCCTTAAAGGCAGCGACCTCCTCTGGGGGAATGGGCTTGGCGTTCCACTGGCGCTCATTTTTGCTAAAGATCTGCATGGCTTCACAGTCAACCTGTGTACCACGGGCAAACGCCTTCGAGACGCCGCCAGAGATTGACATGTGGGCACCAAAGGGCATATCACACTCCAGAATAGATGCTATCTAATCTATTATAGCAGATGTATCGCGGCTACCTATGCGCAGGGTGTGTGCAAACTCACCTCCGGTGGGGGTTCGGGGGCGGCGCAGCCGCCCTCCAAAATTCAAATTTGGGGCTACGCCCCAAACCCCTACCGGATGTAGCGCCGCAACATCTTGCGCCGCTACCCGCCCGACCGATCATAGCGCCGTCCGGCGCGAGCACCCGGCACGGCCACTGCCGTCAACACATCGGTGATCACCGCTGCCGGGGTGACACTGCGGATACGGGCGGCGGGGCTGATGATCATACGGTGGCCTAGTACCGGCAGAGCCAGAGTCTTCACATCATCCGGGGTGACATAATCGCGCCCGTGGATGGCCGCCCATGCCTGTGCGGTGCGGTAGAGCGCCAACGAGCCACGCGCACTTGCACCGAGGTAGACATCCTCGTGGTGGCGGGTGGCTGCCGCGAGGGTGACAATATATTCGCTGATCAGGTCATCCACATAGATCTCTTTAATTGCCTCTTGGAACTGAAGCAGATCTTCGATCTGGGCGACGGGGTGCAGGTGTTCGATCGGATGGGCTTGGCGCTGGCGCTTGAGGATAGCAATCTCATCAATCCGATCCGGGTAGCCCATGTGCAACCGCAGCAAGAAGCGGTCGAGTTGGGCTTCAGGCAGCGGGAAGGTACCCTCATACTCGATGGGGTTCTGGGTAGCGAGCACGATGAAGGGCGCGGGCAGACCATAGGTCGTACCATCAACCGTAATCTGACGCTCCTCCATCGCCTCCAGCATGGCACTCTGGGTCTTAGGCGTAGCGCGATTAATCTCATCAGCCAGCACAATCTGAGCGAAGATCGGCCCGGAGCGAAACTCAAACTCGTGGTTCTGCTGGTTAAAGATCGAGATCCCGGTTACGTCGGAGGGCAAGAGATCGGGGGTGAACTGGATACGCTTGAAGCTACTACCAATAGAACGAGCAATACTCTTAGCCAGCACCGTCTTGCCGGTACCGGGGACATCCTCAATCAGCAGGTGGCCCCGGCAGAGCAGCGCCACCAGCACCAGCTCAACGGCGCTGCGCTTCCCCACCATCACCTGCTCAACGTTTTGGAAGATGCGTTCGGCAAACTCTTTGACAGTATTCAAGCGGTAGCCTCGGTACTACTTAGGATTCACGCGAAGGCGCAAAGAAATCCTGGAATGCGCCGCATGGCTTCGACAAGCTCAGCCAGCGGCGCGGTGGCTGAGCTTGTCGAAGCCCCGCACCGCATCCCTGCCATCCCAAGGCTTTTTCGCACTAACAATATAGTTCATAGAAAGAACACATACTAAACCCTCTGCGTCCTCTGCGGCAATCAAGACAGAATCTGGCGCACCAACGCCTCCGGAACATCATCACGCACCTGCACCTGGCCAATCGCACACGGCAAGACCCAACGGATCTTCTTGGCATGTACCTTCTTATCGCGCATCGTCAGGGCGATGACCGCATCGGGATCATGATTGGGCAGCGCAGTATTAAGGCCATAGGCGTGAATAAGCGCAGCTTGGCGTGCAACCAGATCGGCGTCACACATGCCTAACGCCTGGGCCAACCGCGCCTCCGCGTGCATCCCCACCGCCACCGCCTCGCCGTGGAGCATGGCATAGCGCGAAAGCTGCTCGACCGCATGGCCGATGGTGTGGCCGTAATTGAGTGTGATGCGTTCACCCTGCTCGTGCTCATCAATACCCACAACCTCGACCTTCACCGCCACCGCACGGCGGATGATCGCGGTGAGCCGGGCGGTCAGTTCGGCATCGTGGGCATCCCAGAGGCCACCGGGATGCTCGGCATTCCAGCCGCGTTGCGTCGCGAGGGCTTCGAGATCTTCAAAGAGACCCGCATCGCGGATGACCCCGTGCTTAATCACCTCGGCCCAACCCTCACGCAGCGAGTGGGGCGGCAACGTGGCGAGCGTATCAGTATCGGCCAGCACCATACGCGGCTGATGAAACGCACCAATCATGTTCTTGCCGAGCGGATGGTTAATGCCCGTCTTGCCACCCACCGCCGCATCCACCATGGCGAGAAGCGTGGTCGGCAACTGCACCACCGCAACCCCGCGCAGGATAGACGCAGCCGCAAACCCAGCCAGATCACCCACCACACCACCACCGAGCGCCAACACCGTATCGCGGCGCTCAACCCCACCGGCGATCATCCAGGTATGCAACTCGGAGAGCTGGGCAACATTCTTACTCGCATCCCCCGGCGGGACACTGATGGTCTGCACAACAAAACCCGCATCCCGCAACCGCGCCGCAAGGGGCGCGCCATAGCAATCCGCCACCGCGCCATCACACACCAACCAGAGCGTCCCGCCCAAGCCCAAGGAGCGCAACCGAGCAGGCAGATCGGCCAAGGCACCCGCAGCGACAATAACCGGGTAGGAGGTGGTGGAGGTGGTGAGAGTGAGATCAGTCGTCATGAATCCTCAAGATCAGAGTAGGTTTCAGGGCCAGTCTTTAGCGGAAGGTTTCTTCTTGATTGGACATAAGGCGAGCTTCGATCTCTTTGGCTGCAGCAATATCTTCGGCTTCTTCAAGCAACTCGGCCATGTATTGGGTTAATGCACGGCTGACAACATCAGAGATCGTCTCACCACGAGCGGACGCCAAGCGATGCACTTGGCGTCGTAGTTCATCGGGAACGTGGATAGTAAGATCAACAACCATAGGATTACCTCCTTACGGTATCGCCCCTCTCATCATACCATGTTGCTCGGTTGGTGGTGGAGAATATCCCAATCCCCCCCTTGACAACCCTCCAAAATAGTGTACAATAGACACCAAGTAAGGGTTGATAACCCTTCTTCTCTCGACAATAAATAGTGTCAATATCACACTAATCCTAGAAAGGCAGCCACCGATGGAACTCTTCATCATCATCGCCATCAGCAGCCTCTTCGCTCTCGCCATCTTCAGCAGCTTCAGCAAGCAGCCGAGCGCCCCGCCGCCCCAGGTGATCTACCTGCGCGCCGACCAGATCGAGGCGATGTCGGCGCCGCAGCCACCGAGTGGCTTCGCGCTCTTCATGTTCTGTGTGGTGGTGATTGGGGCGATTTGGGTGTTTTAGATTTGCTGCCTTCGACAGGCTCAGGCAGCGGCACGCTGGCTGAGCTTGTCGAAGCCAGCAGAGAACGCGCTGGCTGAGCCTGTCGAAGCCTATGCTTCGAGGTAGGTGCCGATGGCGCGGTATTTCTGGTAGCGTTGCTTGAGCAGGGTGTTGATCTCGATCTGGGAGATGGTATCAAGATGGGAGCGGATACGCTCGCCCAGTATGCGGATCGCCTCTTGGGGTTCCTGGTGCGCTCCGCCTTCTGGCTCTGCTACGACCTCGTCAATGATGCGCAGATCGTAGAGATCCTGGGCGGTGAGTTTGAGTGCCCGCGCTGCATCCGCCGCCTTGCCCGAGTCGCGCCAGAGGATCGAGGCGGTTGCTTCGGGTGAGGCTACCGAGTAGATCGTGTTCTCCTGCATGATTAGCCGGTCGGCGACGCTGAGGGCGAGTGCCCCACCGCTGCCGCCCTCGCCAATCACGGCGGAGATGATCGGTACGCGCAGGTTGGTCATCACTAGGATGCTCTCGGCAATGGCGTTGGCTTGCCCACGCTCTTCCGATTCCTTCTTCGGATCGGCGGCGGGGGTGTCCACAAAACAGATCACCGGGATAGCAAACTTTTCGGCTTGCCGCATGAGGCGCTGGGCTTTGCGGTAGCCCTCTGGGTGGGGCATGCCGAAGTTGCGTTTGACGTTCTCGCGGGTGTCGCTGCCCTTCTGGTGGCCGATTACCATGACGGTGCGGGTGGCAAAGGTGGCTAAACCACCCACAATTGCCGCGTCATCGCCAAAGCGGCGATCACCATGCAACTCGGTAAAATCTTCACACAAGGCACCGATATAGTCGAGTGTGTGTGGGCGCTGGGGGTGGCGGGCAAGCTGCACGCGATCCCAGGGCGTCAGTTCGTGGGGCTGGGTTTCAGCGTGTTTGGTCGTCTCGTCCATATACTCTCAACGTGATTTGGGGCGGGAACGCCCCGCCCCAAACCTCTCATAGTTATGCGCGTCCGTTGACGTAGATTTCCGATGATACCATGAATGGGGCTACCGGCTCGCGTCGCCCGGCGTAGAGCCGCAAGAGGCGCGCTAGGGTGGCCCGCAGTTGGTTGCGTTCGACTACCATATCTACCATGCCATGCTCAAGCATGAATTCGGCGGTCTGGAAGCCTGCCGGGAGCTTCTGGCGCATAATCTGCTCGATCAGCCGCTTGCCTGCAAAGCCGATGTTGGCTCCCGGCTCGGCGATGATTACATCGGCCACCGAGGGGTAGGATGCCGTCACCCCACCATAGCAGGGGTCAACCAGCAGCGCAATATGCGGCTGTCCAACCTCGGCCAAGCGGGTGAGCGCCATGGTCACTTTGGCCATCTGCATCAGGGCGATGACGCCCTCTTGCTGGCGTGCGCCGCCTGAGGTGTTGATCGTGAGCAGGGGAATACCGAGGTCGGCGGCGCGTTCCGCCGCCCGCGACATCTTCTCGCCATAGACGCTGCCCATGGATGCGCCCATGAAGGCAAAGTCTCCTACCGCCAACGCTAGGCGCTGGCCGCCGATGAGTCCCATCCCGGCAATGACTGCGTCGGGCATGCCGGTGCGTTCTTGGGATTTGACCAGCTTGTCGGCGTAGCTCTCGTCGAGCGACACAAACCCGAGTGGGTCGGTCGGACGTAGATGCGCATCGGTCTCACTGAAGGTGTCGGGGTCAAGCAGATCGAGCCATTCACGCGCACTCAGGCGCATGTGATGGCCACATTTGGGACACACCTTCAGGTTGTCGTTCAGTTCCTTCTTGTAGACGAGATCGCGACATGCTGCGCACTTTACCCACATATCGTCGGGAACCGAGCTACCCTCAGGCTGCTCGCCCGTGGTGAAGCTGGTCTTTCGTCGTCGGAAAAACTCTTTCACCGTACCTCACGCTTTCGGTAGACCGCTAGCTCGCTGGGCTATGCGGTATAATTGTTGTTTTTATCACGAAGAAGGGTGTCGCCACATTATAGCACTTCTGGTGTTGCGGCTGCGCAATCAGCTTGGGCATGTTCGGCCACCCCATCGAGCAGATAGGTAATGACATCAGCGGCGCTATAGTGGGTACGTCCGTTGAGGAAGGTAGCGATCTGGCGCAGATCATCGCCGCTGGTGATCAGGGGTGGTTCGGGGGTGCCGTTGGCTTGTAGTTGCGCCAACCCGATGTTGGCCATGAGGGCATTACACAGGCACTTGCGCCCTTCGGTCTCTTCTACTTTACCACCCTTCGATACGTAGCCATCAACTGGTGCGGATGGGCAGCGGAAGCGTACCTGGCCATCCTCATAGTAGGCACTGCGCAGGTATCCAAGATCGCAGATGCGGATTCGTGCTTCCCAGTCGGCGGGATTGGCGTCCCAATCCACCACCTTAAAGGGGAAACCGGTGGGCGAGGCACGCGGGTCGGTCTTGACATCCACCGCATCGCGCATAGCGGCGGCCAAAATGGAAGATTTGAACTCCGGAGCATGGCCGGCCTCTTCACAGTAGGCGAAGAGCGTACCCACCTGTATGCCTGCTGCACCCGATTCGAGGGCTTGGCGCAAGCCTTCGGGGCTACCCATACCCCCTGCCAACCAGAAGGGCAAGCCCAACTCGGCAATTTTGGCCAGATCAACCGCATCACGCGGGCCATAGATCGGCTCGCCCCGTGCGTTGAGTTGGGTTGCGCCACGCGGCGGGGCGTTGTGGCCACCCGCAGTCGGGCCTTCAATAATGAAACCATCAATGCGGCCACTCGCCTTACGCGCCATCATGGTGGCGAGCGAGTTACTGGCAATGATCGGCAGGAAGAAGGGGCGGCGCAGTGGGGCGGGGAGCGTCGCCCAGTGCTGAGTCGGATCAAAATGAATCTGGCTGATCTCAGGGTTGGGTGCGCCCTCCACATCAAAGGCTGCGACTGCCGGACGATGCTCGGCCAGGGCATCCAAGGCTGCTGGGAACTCACGGGGGATACCCGCGCCCATCAGCACCGCATCCACTCCGGCCAGCATCGCGCCGTAGAGCGTGGCCAGGTTGGGAAGCTGGATCTTGGTCAGCAGGTTCATCCCCACCATCCCGCTGTGGCCCTCACGCGCCAAGTAGACCTCAACAAAGCTGGCTAACATCAGCAACTGCTCGCGCTCCACGCCCAATTCGGCGCGGTAGAGCGGCAACAGGGTATAGGGTGTCCCCGCAGGGCGGCCTGCGGGCTGGTAGTAGCGGTCGAGAACCCGCTCAGTCACCTCTGGCATGGGGAAACGCGCCATCGCCCGGCGCATATCACCATCGGGGTCGCCATCCTGTAAGCGGCGGATGAGGATCGTATCGAGGGCTGTTCCCGATACCACACCGAGTTGCCCCTGCCGCGAGACGGCATTGGCCAAGCGCCAATCGGAGACACCGGCACCCATGCCGCCCTGGATGATCATGGGAAGAATGACAGACTGCATAGGCATGCTGCTACTTTCTACATAGGACTATGATTGATCGAGTGGGTAAACAATGTGGGGTTTGGATCACACGCCAGCCCGCAACGATGCCAGCGGGGGACACCGCACGATGGTGTGGAGTAGCCTGCTGGGGATGGATGGGTGACAACGCACAGCTCCTCATGCGTACAGACGTGGTATCGCGAGTATAGCCTACCGATTTTGCGTATTGCTCGCGCGTGTGCAAGGCCTTTTTTTTGGGGGGGTTGGGGGGGGTGGGCTGCGCCGCATAGGCATTTGGTTAAGGAATACCGCGTATGGGGCGCGTCGCGACGCGCCCCTACGCCCGTATAAGGTAGCACCGGCTTCCAGCCGGTCGCGATGTGCCACCGACCGGCTGGAAGCCGGTGCTACCTTCGGGCGTAACCGAATGCCTATGCGGCTGCGCCGCCCCCGAAGATCTTTTTTTGTGGTGTTTTGGCGGCGAAGCCGCCAAAACACCACAAAAATTGAGGTTTGGGGCGCAGCCCCAACGACGTTGCACATGCCCTGCTCAACGTTACTAAAGTCCTATTTAGATCATGTCAAACCTGCTATAATAGGCATGCGGTTAGCTAATTGGCTCCGGGTGAGCAAGAGCTCCCCGGTGTTTTGGTGTTTTTTGTGATCGAGGAGTAACCATGGGCCAGCAGATCAGCGAGCAGCAGGTACTTGCCGCGCTGAGTCGCGTGCAGGAGCCGGAGCTGGGCGGCGATCTCGTCTCGCGCCGGATGATTAAGGACGTGAAGGTTGAAGGGAGTGTTGTCAGTTTTACGGTTGAACTGACGACACCCGCATGTCCGCTCAAGGGCCAGATTCGTAGTGAGGTTGAAGCGGCGGTCCTTGCCATCCCCGGTGTCACCGAGGTCAAGGTCGAGTTGAGTGCCAATGTGCGCCAGCATGCCGGTATTCCTGAGCAGGCAGCAATTCCGGGGGTGACGAACGTCATCGCGGTTGCCGCCGGGAAGGGTGGCGTGGGGAAGAGCACGGTGGCGGCGAACCTCGCGGTTGCGCTGGCGCAGGAGGGGGCGAGTGTTGGGCTGTTGGATGCTGATGTCTTCGGCCCTAGCCTACCACTCATGTTGGGGATTACCGGCCAGCCCGATGCGGTTGGCGATGAGAATGGCCAAGCAGTGATGTTGCCGCTTGAGGGCTATGGCATCAAGACCATCTCGGTCGGTTTCTTGATTGACGAGAACCAACCGGTGATTTGGCGTGGCCCGATGGTGAGCCAGTTGTTGCGCCAGTTTCTCTACCAGGTGGCATGGGCACCACTCGATTACCTGATCGTTGATATGCCTCCCGGTACGGGCGATATTGCCCTTACCCTCGCCCAGAGCCTGCCCCTCACCGGCGCGGTGATTGTCACCACACCACAGACGGTGGCCACGATTGATGTGGTCAAGGCGATGGAGATGTTCAAGAAGGTGAATGTCCCGCTGGTGGGGGTGGTCGAGAATATGGCCTACTTCCTCGCACCTGATACGGGGAACCGCTACGATATTTTTGGTTCGGGTGGAGCGGAGCGGGTTGCGGCGCAACAGGGTGTACCGCTCTTGGGCCAGATCCCCCTGGGTATGGCGGTACGTGCCGGTGGCGATACCGGTACGCCTGCGGTGATTAGCGACGCTCCTGATGCCTATGCCGAGCTCTTCCGTGAGTTGGCGCGCCAGGTTGCTGGCCGTATCTCGATCATGAAGTATGCAGGCGGCGAGCAGTCCTAGAGGAGTGCCAGCATGCCCGATCACCCAACGTTGGGTGAACCTGCCCACGATAGCTATGGTCGGCGCATAGATTACCTACGGGTGTCGCTGACCGACCGTTGCAATATGCGTTGTGTCTACTGCATGCCCGCTGTGGGCATGCAGTTTGTTCCTCGCCCCGAACTGCTGACCAACACTGAGTTGTTGCTGCTGCTCCGTGCTGCTGCTGCGGTGGGCTTCCGTAAGCTGCGCCTCACCGGGGGTGAGCCGCTGTTGCGACCGGGGTTGGTGGAGTTGGTGGCTGAGATCAGGGCTATTCCTGGTATTGACCATATCGCCATGACTACCAATGCCTTGGGGTTGCAGCAGATGGCCTTGCCACTGCGCCATGCTGGGCTGGATCGCGTCAATATCAGTATTGATAGCCTTGACCCCCAGAAGTTCCGCCAGATTACCCGTGGCGGTAGCCTGGATGCGGTTTGGGCGGGGGTACGCGCCGCTGATGCGGCGGGGCTGCATCCGATTAAGCTCAATGCCGTGGTGGTGCGCGGCATGAATGATGATGAGGTGCTGCAACTCGCCGCCCTGACTCAGTCCTTCCCGTGGGAACTGCGCTTTATTGAGGTAATGCCGCTGACCGGCGTGGTGGGCCTCGCGATGGAGGGGGTGGTCAGTAGTACTGAGTTGATCTCCCGTGTTGAGGCTCGCTTTGGTCCGCTTGATCTGCTGCCCGCACTGCCCCACGATCCCGCCCGTGGCTACCGTATCCCCGGCGCACGTGGGACGCTAGGCTTTATTAGTGCGGTGACTCAGCCCTTCTGTGCGACGTGTAACCGTATGCGTCTCACCGCAGATGGACGTTTGCACCTCTGCCTCTTGCGCGATGATGAGGTGGATCTGCGGGCAGCGTTGCGCATTGGGGCGAGCCAGACCGAGTTGGAGCAGATGATCCGCAATGCGGTGAGGGCGAAACCTTGGGGCCACGGGCTGCCCGATGGGGAGCACCCAACCTTGCGCGGGATGTCGCAGCTTGGTGGCTAGTCACCACCTTCAAGATCTATGGTATAATCGCCCGGTTGTGTGTAAATGTACATCACTGCGCTTTGTAGTGCAGTAGATCCCTTTCTATCCCGCCGCACCACCGGGCACGCGCAGCCCGTTATGGTACGACGAGCGGGATGTCACCAGAGGAGGACTCCATGCGCGAGCGTCGCCGGAACTACGAACTGATGATCATTATTAGCCCCTTGCACTCCAATGAGGAAGGCGTGGCCGCAACGGTTGAGCGCATCTCCAACTCTATCGTTAATGCTGGCGGTGAGGTGACGGGTGTCAACCAGAATCCACCCTGGGGCCGTCGTAAGCTGGCCTACCCCATCCGCGAGTATGCAAGTGGTGAGGCGAGCCGCCGCAATTTCACCGAGGGCTACTATGTCCTCCTTACCTTCAATCTTGCCGCAGCCAAGGTGTCTGAGGTTGAGCGTACCCTGAAGCTAACCGATAGCGTCATGCGCCACCTGATTACCCTGGTTGAGCAGAAGGCCGTGATCGTCGAAGAGACGGCTGAAGAGGCTGAGCCGGTTGCTGATAAGGCAGAGTAGGGTCTGTCACTTCCGCTTGTCCCTCATTCCCTCTCCCTTGCCTGCCATTGGGCCACCGGGAGGTGGCGAATGAGGGTCATTTTATCAGGTGCATGCATCGCTCATGGCTGATACACCAAAAAAAGCTCCACAGGGTGGCCGTAAATCTACGACCCCCAATCCACATGCGTCGCTTCCGCCTACCCGCCGCCGTCTCGCCCGCCATGCCCGTGAGGTGCGTGATCAGCGCCGGGTGATGGTGATTATTGGGTCTGGTGTCGGGTTGGCTCTGTTGGTCTTGTTGGTTGGTCTGCTCTATGATCGCCTCTGGATTCCGAGCCGTCCGGTAGCCCAGGTCGGTAGTGTGAGCCTGAGCCGGGGTGGGTATTGGGAGCAGCAGCGTTTGGCCTATGCCCGCGAGTTGTCCCAGAATTTCCAGCTCTTGGCGCTCTTTGGCGGCAATCAGCAGTTTGCCCAGCAGTTCGCTAATCAGAGTCCCGGTATCAATCAGTTGTTGCGTAACCAGCGTAGTGCTGAGGTTGATCCGGCAGTGGTTGAGCTTTGGGAGAATTTTCAACTGAAGCTCCAGGGCGCTGCCCAGATGGGCTTGAGTGTTGCTCCCGATGCGATTAATCAGGCGATTGCTAATGATTTGGCGC
>RRYU01003727.1_pt1 | contig 10740 bp, 11 predicted proteins | sample 2162651 | NCBI WGS metagenome assembly RRYU01 (sample SAMN10267283, study PRJNA491782) | microbial mat metagenome | isolation source: biomat in the production well | place: Japan: Minami-Kanto gas field, natural gas well KTG3 | collected 2017-06 | reverse complement strand
CAGACAAAGGGATAGCGCTCTGTCAGTTGCCTGAACAAGCGCCCTTGACGGCCACCGACACCGATCCAGTTTTCCGGGGCGACTTCCCAGAAGTCCACTTGCGCGGGCAGTTGCTCGGCTACGGCGTCAATGAAAGAACGCCGCAGACCGAGCCCTGCGCCATGAACGGAATAGTTTGATTGCCGGTTCATGACGCGGTCAGCGACTTACTTGGAGCCGCCACACTTGCCTTCGCCACACTTGCCTTCCATCTTCTTCATGGCCTTATCGCCGCCACACTTGCCTTCCATCTTCTCCATGGCCTTGTCGCCGCCACACTTGCCTTCCATCTTCTTCATGGCCTTGTCGCCGCCGCACTTGCCTTCCATCTTCTCCATGGCCTTGTCGCCGCCGCACTTGCCTTCGCCACACTTGCCTTCCATCTTCTTCATGGCCTTGTCGCCGCCACACTTGCCTTCCATCTTCTTGTTCATGTCGCCGCCGCATTTGCCTTCGGCCAGCTGCATATAACCGCTTTCCAGCTGGGTCATGCCGAACGGATTTTCAGCGGCACTGGCGTTGGACATGGCCAGGGAACCCGCCAGAGCGGCGCCTACGGCACAAGCCAGGGTGGAATTGGTGATTTTTTTCATGGTGATTGCCTCCAGTAGATGATGACTATGGGTTAATGCGGGTATTTAAGAATACTGGTCGTATAATCCTTAAATACCCGGTAAGATGCTCGGGAAATATATAACACAATGTCGTGTTGGTGAGAAAAGTTATTTTCACTATATCCTGGCATTGTGCTGCTACACACATGACCCATTGAGCGTGGAGAATCTTTCAGTAACCGGTTTTCCACCGATATATGCAGCAAGCCTGGGGTGGTATGCATTACGTCCGTTAAACACCCTAATATAAATCAAGATCCTTTTTTGTCTTTTCCAGACGTTTTTCGATTGAAGATTACTGTAACCAGCATGGCGCCGAACAGGGCTGCGTAGACCAGGGTGCTCTGGTCTGCACCCAGCCATTTTGCAGGCAGGGCAAACAGGGCGGCACCCAAGCCACCGAATGCCATTCCACGCACCATTCGGCACAAGAAACAGTTTCGGTAATTCGCTTCGACCTTGGTCATGCTCAGGAGTTTCCCAACAGGCGGCGCAGGCAGTCCAGATAGTCCTGTTCATCGGGCATGCGGTTTGAGGCTTGCGCTTCCCACAGGCTCGCACCCAGACATTCCATCATCTGGTGCTCGGCCTGGTGCGGGTCACCCAGACGGGTGCTGATCCGCTGATACAGTTCACGAATTCCATATGGCCGGTTGGCACCCAATTGTTCCTGCAGGCTGATGTGCATTCCCATGTGCAGAAACGGGTTGGCCGCACCGTCCTCCGGCAGGAACTCACGCTCCAGTGCATCCATTCCCTGCCCGAGCATGGGGTGATACTCAGGGTGTTGGCGCACCACATCAGCCACTATTCGCTCCAATGGCTGCAGAGGTTCCTGGGCCTGATCTTTACGCCAGGCATCCATGAATACGCGGCGCATGCTGTTTCGGTCGGATGAATACATGGTGTCCTGTTTTCTGTTTCCGGTGGGGCGAGTATCTGATAGTGAATGATGGGGGGCAATACACCAAGCTAAAGAATTTTGTCTTTGTATTCACACAGATCGGCGATCGGGCACTGCACACATTTTGGTTTGCGCGCCACGCAGATGTAGCGGCCTTGCAGGATAAGCCAGTGGTGGGCATTGTGATGAAACTCTCCGGGTACCAGGCGCAGCAGTCTTTGCTCCACCTCCAGCGGGGTCTTGCCGGGTGCGATGCGGGTGCGGTTGCAGACGCGGAAGATGTGTGTGTCCACCGCCATGGTGGGGTGGCCGAATGCGGTGTTCAATACGACATTGGCTGTTTTGCGGCCAACTCCGGGCAAGGATTCCAGCGCTTTGCGATCATCAGGTATTTGGCCTTGATAGTACTCCTCCAGGATGCGGCAGGTCTTGATGATGTTACTGGCCTTGCTGTTGAACAGGCCAATGGTCTTGATGTGTTGTTTCAGTGCGTCCTCGCCCATGTCCAGAATGGCGGCCGCCGTGTTGGCCGCAGGGAACAGCTTGTCAGTGGCCTTATTCACACCCTTGTCCGTAGCCTGGGCGGAGAGTATGACGGCGATCAGCAGTTCGAACGGGCTTGAGTAGTTCAGTTCGGTTGTGGGTTCTGGATTTGCTGCGCGCAGCCGTTCGAAGATACTTTGGCGTTTTTCCTTGTTCATGGGTCGGCAAGCATAGAGCTAATTGCTGTCTATCGCCAAGCAGACGACGGATCGGATCGAGTGTGGTTTTGTCGAGGTCATTATTTTCCTATGCCTGTCTGGTCTTCAATGAGATCATCTGCAATGATTGCACGTATAAATGAGGAAGTGGGCAGGCAGGAAGAATGATCACATGAATTATCTGAAACGTCTGATTGCGCCTGAACTCAGGCACAACCCGGAATATCAGTCAGCCTGGGTCAGACTGGGGCTGTGGTTTTTTTCCGTCAGCTATATAGGACTTGGGGCGGCAACAGATTATTACCGGGTGGATGTCGGATATTACGTCGCTCTCTTCGGTGTCTTTTTTGTCATATTCGTCGGCCTGGGTGTCAGTGTGTTTCTGCGGCCCGACTGGCCGGCCCGGCGCTATGTGGCACTGGTGGTGGATGTAAGCGGTGCCAGTCTGGCCATTTTTCTCACCCATGAGGCCATCAGCCCATTTTACCTGTTGTATATCTGGCTGTTCATTTCCTATGGTACCCGCTACGGACAGACCCACCTCACGGTAGCCTCCATTCTCAGCGTGCTGGCCTATAACGGCGTTCTGATTGCCCTGAATGAGTGGCAGAGGCACACGTTTGAGGCCTTCTTCTTTTTATTGCTGTTGGTCATGCTGCCGTTATATCAGTACTCACTGTTGCGCAAGGTGCACGAGGCGCGACAGGAGGCGGAGCGGGCCAACAAGGCCAAAAGCGACTTTCTCGCTACCATGACCCATGAATTGCGCACCCCGCTCAGTGGCGTGGTCGGAATGACCCGTTTGCTGGAATCCACCCGTTTGACACCCGAACAACGCGATTATCTCCAGTCTATTTCCACCTCAGTGCGTCTGCTAGGTTCCCTGATCGGCGATATCCTAGATCTGTCCAAGATCGAGGCGCACAAACTGCGTCTGGAAAGGGTGAGCTTCGATTTGCGCGAGGCGGTGCTGGAAGTTTGCAATGCCTGCGAGTCACAGGCCCTTGACAAGGGTTTGGAACTGGTCTCCAGGGTGGACCCCGCCATTCCCGCAAAGGTGGTGGGCGACCCCCTGCGCCTGCGACAGATTTTGTTCAACCTGGTGGGAAACGCGGTCAAGTTCACCGAACGGGGCGAAGTCGTGGTGAGTGTAATGCTCGCGCCGGCGGAGGAGGCAAGCGCTGACCGGCAGTTCCTGATCGAGGTGCGTGATACCGGCATCGGTATCCCCAGGGAAAAACTGGTCAATATATTCGACGGATTCTGGCAGGCGGACGACTCCACCACTCGTCGCTTCGGCGGCACCGGCTTGGGCACCACCATCGCACGTGATCTGGTGGAGTTAATGGAAGGGCGCATCGAGGTGGAAAGCAAGCTGGGTGTGGGCAGCGTGTTTCGCATTCGTTTGCCGCTACAGGCCGACAGTGAAGACCCCGAAGTGGTGCATGCCGGTGAAGAGTTTGCAGGGCGCCTGGCCATTGTCTATGAGCCCAATGCCGCTAGCCGCGAGTTGCTGACCGATGTCTGCCAGTCCCTGGGCATGGATTTGCAGCCGCTGGAGAACATCGGGCAACTGGGGTCCATGCTGTCCCACCAGGAGCGCCCGGTTGACCTGGCGATCCTGGCCGATAGTCCGGCCGGAGAGGACTTGGACGGTATCCGCATGCTCCTCGGACGGGTATTGAACCGCGAGGTTCCCGTCTTGTTTCTCACCTATGGCAGCCGCAGGCTGGAATCCTCCGAGGACGGGGTTCCGCATATCAACAAACCCTTCCTCGGCCGTGACCTGAGGCGGGCCTTGCTGGAACTCATGCAGGGACGCGCCGTGGAATCGGGGCGCGAGTCGATTTCCACTCTACCCGGCGAGCGGGATCCGGGCACCGGACTGGACGTGCTGGTGGCAGAGGACAATGCCATAGCCGCCAAGGTGATTTGTACCTTTCTCCGCAAGCAGGGGCACCGGGTCTGCCTGGCCAAGAATGGCGAGGAAACCTTGATGCAAAGCAGGGAGCGTTTATTCGATATCGCCTTTGTCGATCTGCGCATGCCCAGGATAGATGGTCTGGAGTTCACTCGCCGTTTTCGCCAAGATGAGGCGAAGGATCGTCACATGCCCATCATTGCGCTTACCGCCAATGCCGCGGTGGATATCAAGCATGAGGCCCTGGAGGCCGGCATGGATGACTTTCTCACCAAACCGGTGGCCCCGGAGGCCCTGGAACAGATCATCGGCAACTACACTCAGGCGGTCCTGCAGGATTGATTGCCCTGTAGGCGTGGGATGACGCTGATTACGGGTCTCCAGTTCTGAACTGAGTGGGGACTCAGCGGCTTGCGGTGGTCGGTCGGATCAGATCGTTTTCTCCTGGAGTGGGGCGAAACCAGCCATTCTCCGGCAGCAGGCGTTCTCCTATTCGCGCATAGGTCTCGGGCGAGCTCAGTACGCGCTGAAAATCCTCGTGATCCGGAGCCAGCACCAGGACCCCGGCACAGGCCAGATAGAGGTACAGGCTGGCGGCGTGACTGGAAGGCGACCATAGCTTGAGGGCGGTGCCCAGGGAACGCTTGCTATGCATGCCAAACAGGTTGACGCTGTAAATCTCGTCCAGGACCAAATGCACCAGATAGCCGAAAGTCACGAACAGGCCGCTCAGCCAGGCCTGGAAGGGCGGCAGGTGCAGTACATGGCCAGCCGCCGAGGCCGTGACCAGCCCGAACAGAACGGCTGCGGGGATGGAATGCAGGATACCGCGATGGGTGGTCAGCCGGGTGAACAGGGCGAATACCAGCCAGCGGAAAAACAGGTAGGTGGTGACCCAGACCAGCGCGAGTTCGGAGACCGAGGGGAAAACACCGGCCAGCAGAAACATGGCCCCGAAGGCCAGCATGATGGACACCACGGTAAAGCTGATTCGTACCGGCGCTGAGTTATCCGCGTCGATATCCGGCAACAGACTGCCCAGGGCGCCCAGTCCCAGGTAGGCAAGCATTTCCATGGGCGCGGCCAGACCCGCCGCCAATACGCTGGTGGCTGCCAGACCGGAGGCGGTCAAGCCACCCGCAGGTGCAAGCCGAATGAGGCCAAGTGCATGCTCCCTGAAAGATAAAATACCAATGTCCAACATATAGTTGTCAGGCGAAATTCTAGCACAACATGAAGGGTATGGTGCTGAATGAGGGTTTATCGATTCGACTTGCTGAGGCTCTTTAGCAATTCGCGCAGTCGAGGTCTCGCACAATTCCGCAATTCGAACAATTGAGTCAGTATAATGACCGTTTGCTTCATCGGAGGGCTCGGCCCTGGCTTCCCTGGTCAAATCCATCGCCACCGTCGGTGGCAATACCTTCCTGTCGCGCATCCTGGGTTTTGTCCGTGACCTGGTGTTGGCGCGCGTGTTCGGGGCCGATGCCGGCACCGATGCCTTTTTCGTTGCCTTCAAGATACCCAATTTCATGCGCCGCCTGTTCGCCGAAGGGGCCTTTTCCATGGCCTTTGTGCCGGTGCTGTCAGAGTACAAGGAACAGCGCGGAAAGGCTGAACTCAAACGCTTCGTGGACGACGTGGCCGGTACCCTGGGCACGGTATTGCTGGTGGTCACGGTCCTGGGCGTGCTGGGCGCGCCCTGGGTGATCATGCTGTTCGCCCCCGGTTTCATCGACGAGCCGGAGCGCCTGGATTTGGCCGCGGACATGCTGCGGCTGACCTTCCCTTACCTGATGCTGATTTCTCTTACCGCCTTCGCCGGCGGCATACTCAACACCTTCCATCGGTTTGGTATACCGGCCTTCACCCCGGTATTGTTGAATATCGCGTTGATCTCCTGCGCCCTGTGGCTGTCCCCCATGTTTGAACGCCCCATTGTGGCCCTGGCCTGGGGGGTGCTCATCGCCGGCGTGCTGCAGTTGCTGTTTCAATTGCCTTTTCTCGGCCACCTGGGCCTGCTTCCCCGGCCGCGCTTCGCACCACGGGACGAGGGGGTGCGCCGCATCATCAAGCTGATGGTGCCGGCCCTGTTCGGTGTCTCCGTTACCCAGATCAATCTGTTGCTGGATACGCTGATCGCCTCCTTTCTCACCGTCGGCAGCATATCCTGGCTGTATTATTCCGACCGCCTGATGGAGTTTCCCCTGGGCATACTGGGGGTGGGCCTGGGCACGGTGATTCTGCCCAATCTGTCCAAACGCCATGCCGCAGCGGATGCGAAGGCGTTCTCCCGCACCCTGGACTGGGCCCTGCGCTGGGTCCTGCTGCTGGGCCTGCCCGCCGCCGTCGGTCTGCTGGTGCTGGCGGGACCGATGATGGCCACCCTGTTCTATTCCGACAGCTTCAACGCGGAAGATGTGTCCATGGCTACACGCAGCCTGTGGGCCTACTCCCTGGGTCTGGTGGCCTTCATGGGCATCAAGGTGTTGGCCCCCGGGTTTTATTCCCGCCAGGATACCCGCACCCCGGTACGCATCGCAGTCATTGCCATGGTCGTCAACATGGTGCTCAATATTGCCTTCATGCTTCCCCTGGCCCACGCCGGACTGGCGCTGGCCACCACCCTGTCCGCCTGCCTCAATGCCGGCCTGCTGCTGCGGGGACTGCTGAAGCAAGAGGTCTACCGTCCCACACCTGGCTGGACTGCCCTGCTCATCCGGGGAGTCATGGCCAGTGTCACTATGGGTGTCGCTATCTGGTACGGCATGGGCGACATGGGTGATTGGCTGGCTGCGACCACCTGGGAAAGGGTCGTCCGATTGGTGTTATGGATAGGCATCGGCGGCTTGGTGTACTTCACCGCACTGGCCATGATAGGAATACGCATCAGGCATTTCAGGATGTGAGCGGGAAAGCGTGACGCATGCACAGAGCCTGTTATTCCTGGCTCCCATCGAATAATTCTGATTCCACCTTTTGATCCCGGTTATCTGACCATTGGTCCTGTAACCCCCTCCAATTTTGCGTTTTTCCCTTAAAGTTTTTATACGGCATGGCGCTACACAGAGTAGGACTGTGCAGCCCACGGGCCGTGCACCCGTCTCAGGACGAGAGTCAGATAACCGGGGGCAGCACATACTCCGGATGGTTCCACATCCGCGGTGAGCATTGAAAAGCAGGGTATGAAATACAGTATGCGGCAAGCAGGACTGACACTGATTGAGCTGATGGTCACCATCAGTATCGCCGCCATTCTGTTGGCGGTTGCGGCACCGGGTTTCCAGCATGTGTCCTCCAAGGTAAAGCGCAGCGCTGCCGTCACGGGGGTCATGGGCAGTATCTATTTCACCCGCAGCGAGGCGCTGAAGCGAGGGATCGTATTGACACTGTGCGCCAGTGAGAACGGGACCAGTTGCAGGAGCGGCGACGATCCCGAGTGGAATGTCGGCTGGATCGTGTTCGAAGACGCCGACGAAGACAAGCAAGTCGATGCCGGTGAAGAGGTTCTGCGGGTATACAGTTTCGATAACCCGGGCTATTCCCTGTCGGGCGACGGCAGCCTTGCCAAGGGCATTGTATTTGGGGCAGGGGGCTTTCCCCGGGTGGCGGGGCAACTGGCATACGTCGAGTCGGGTGTCTCAAGCCCTTGCACGGGGAGCCTGGCGCTCAATGTAGTCGGACGAATCACGGTGAATTTCAATCATGATCATTGTACCTGGTAATTCCAGTCACTGTTTACGGCAGGGGCTTCCGCGCGATGCCTGCCGGACAACGCGGCGGCAGCATGGCGTAACCATGCTTGAATCCCTTATCGCCGTGGTGGTGCTGTCCGTCGGCCTGATTGGCATGGCGAGTCTGCAGATCAGTGGCCTGCGCTTCAATCGTGACGCCTTTCTGCGTTCACAGGTGACCGTGCTCATCTATGAAGTCATAGAGCAGATGCGCATCGACGTGGACAATGCCATCGACAATGCGGCCTACAGCGCTGTTTATACCGAGGCCGCAGATGATGTGTCCTGTAATTCCGGGGATCAGAGCGTCTCGGGCACCACGAACTGCTGGAAGGTCGGTCTGCGTGAAAGGATCCCGGGAGGGGTATTGACGATCACCGGTCCGAGCGGTACGGACAACAACGAGTTCAGTGTTTCCATGGCCTGGTCGGACACCTGGCGAACCGTTGGCGCCGATGCTCCAACCACCAGTGTGCAAACCCTGGTGGTGCAATTATGAACGGTCCCACTTACATACGCTGCCAGGGCTTCAGCCTGGTGGAACTGATGGTGTCCCTGGTCGTCGGCATGCTGGTGGTTTCCAGCGTACTGGCCGTCTGGGCCAGTACCCAAAACAGCTATAGATACGAGGAAGATCTTGGCAGGATACAGGAGAACGGCCGTTTCGTGGTCGAGACCCTGGCCTTCGATATTCGCATGGCCGGCCACGCCGGCTGCTCCGAGGAACTGGGCAGTATTGTCGCACACCTGGGCAGCGTCGCAGATGGCGACCTGAAAGACACATCCAATCTGATAGAAGGCCGGGAGCGCGGCGGCGCCAGCTGGCAGGGCACCAATACCAACTGGCTCCCCAGTGGCAGTACCGAGATCGCCGAATCCGCCATTCGGGTCGGCACCGATGCCTTGACCCTGCGTTTTTTCGGCAACCAGCGCCAGAAGCTGGTCTTAAGCATGCCAAATCTGACGTCCGTGCTCACCGTCGGCAGCGCCCCTGGCTATACCCAAGGGCAACTGGTGGGTGTGACCGACTGCGGCGGGGGTGATCTGTTTGCGGTGGCCGCGGATACCGGTACCGGCACCACGATCACCCACGGCACGTCCCTGAGCAAGGCCTATATGGGCGATTCCACGAAGGAGTTTTCCTTTGTCCAGCCCTATACACCGGTACGCTACTTCATCGGCAACAGCGCCGGCGGCAATGCGGCGCTGATGCGCCAGGTGCTGGGATCGGATGGAACGGCGGTGACCCAGGAATTGCTGGAGGGGGTGGAGAACCTGCAGATTCTCTATGGCGTGGATACCACCGGCGACGAGGCGGCGGATGCCTATGTCACTGCCGCGGCGGTGAGCCAGTGGTCGATGGTCAGGACCATCCGCTTCGCGGTACTGATGGCCTCGGCGGAAGAATCGGGCACAGAGACCAAAGCTGAAACCTACCAGTTGTTGGACGAAACCATTGCGGCGACCAATGATCGGCGCCGGCGCCAGGTGTTTGCCGCCACCGTGCAAGTGAGGAACAATCGATGAACAGGCTGCCCCAAGGATACCAAAATTCCTGCATCGGCAAAATTCGCCAGGGCGGCGTGGCTTTGATCGTGACCCTGGTTTTCCTGGTCATGATGACGAGCATAGGTGTGACCATGTTCACCTCAACACGCATGGGCCAGGACATGGCGGCCAACTTTCAGGAGAGTAACCGGGCCTTTCAGACTGCGGAAACCGGCGTGGTCGTCAGCCTGGCTGATGAAAGCTGGAATACCAATATCAACACCCCCAGCACCGGGGAGGGGACCACCGGGCTGGGCTACTACGAGTTCGAGCGGGATTTCAAGGATTTTTTCCCGTTGAAACGGCGCAAGTCCCAGATCTACAGCGCCATCCATTTTCATCGCGCCCAGTTCGCCATCGAATCCAAGGCCGAGGTGAAGGCCGCCGAAGATGCGGATCTCATCGCCAAGGCGACGGTGAATGAAGGGGTCTATTTGATCGTGCCCAAGATGTGATGCGGGCCGGCATATTTACTTGGGTATCGGGGAAGGAGGTCAAGATGAACAGGTGGATTCACTGTTTTGCGGTTGCGCTATTCACGTTTTTCAGCGGCATGGCCGCGGCGGACGATACCGATATCTATGTGGGCGATGCCTCGGTGGCCGAGGGGGTCATCTATCCGAACGTGCTGTTCGTACTGGATACCTCCGGCAGTATGACCAATACCGACAATACGGGCATCACCCGGCTGGACCGCATGAAATCCGCCATGCGCCAGATCATCTCCTCGTCCAACAATGTCAACATGGGCATGATGCGTTTCCACCGGGAAGGCGGGCCCGTGCTTTTTCCCATCAAGAACATCCATGAGGCGGTGGCCGAGATGGAGCCGGAAGGCAGCGATTCCGACCTGACCCTCAGCCTGTCCAGTTCGTCGGACGATGCGGAGGAAAACAGCAGCGGCGGCATGACCCTGGACAGTGAGACGCTGGAGATGGTGAACAAGCCGGACGACACCGGCAGTGGCAACCTGGAAATAGACGTGGCGGCCAGGAATGACGATGCAGAGGAGTTCAGGCCTTCCGGTGATATGAAAAGCCGGGGCAGTACCGACCTGGAGTTGATGCATGAAGGCTCCAGCCTACAGACCGTGGGCATTCGTTTTCTTGATCTGGCGATCCCCTCCAACTCCACCTTGAACTCGTCCAGGATCCGTTTCCAACTGGACGAGACAGGGAACGTGGATAAAGCAGTGAGCATCAATATCTATGGCGAATTGCACACCAATCCGGGTCAGTTCGCCAGTGACGATGAAAGTATCAGCGGCAGAACCAAGACC
>RRYU01010395.1_pt1 | contig 10748 bp, 8 predicted proteins | sample 2162651 | NCBI WGS metagenome assembly RRYU01 (sample SAMN10267283, study PRJNA491782) | microbial mat metagenome | isolation source: biomat in the production well | place: Japan: Minami-Kanto gas field, natural gas well KTG3 | collected 2017-06 | reverse complement strand
CCGATTACCCATGCGACTTTCGCTATTTCCTGTCTGGCGATTGCCGGGATCCCGTTTTTCTCCGGCTTCTTCTCCAAGGACGAGATTCTCTGGTGGGCCTTCGCTTCGACCCGCGGCAGCATGATCGTCTGGGGCATCGGGGTCGTCGCTGCCTGTATGACAGCTTTCTACATGTTCCGCTGTCTCTACATGACTTTTTACGGTGAGCAGAAAACCGACCCACGGGCCAAAGATCACATCCCTGAGTCTCCCTGGGTGATCACCCTGCCGCTGGTTGTGCTTGCTTCTCTTGCCACTGTTGGTGGCCTGATCGGTATTCCTCACGCAATCGATGTTGCCCATGTCGGCAATGGCATCAGTAACTTCCTGGCTCCGGTTTTTTCACATGCTCAGGAACTGCACAAAATAGAAGCTCATGGTACTGCTACCGTAGAAATTGCCTTGATGATTTTCTCAGTTCTCGTTGCTCTGACCGGAATCATTGCTGCTTATGTGATGTACCGCAAGAAGCCAGAGCTTCCGGGCAAATTTACGGCCGCGTTTTCCGGACTGCATAAAGCTGTCTTCAACAAATGGTACATCGATGAATTGTACGATGCCGTTTTTGTCAATAACTGCAAGCGTATCGGCACTTTCCTCTGGAAAGGCTTTGATGTGCGCATTGTTGATGGCATCGTCAATGGTACCGCATGGGCAGTCAAGGGGATTGGTTCCGGCTTGCGTTACACCCAGTCCGGATTCCTGCATAACTACGCGATGGCCATGGTGGTCGGTGTCGTAGTGATTGTCGGCTACTATATCTTCGGTTAATAGGGTTAGTTAGAGCTACAAGGAGTGTTTCCACATGGCCGATTATCTGCTTAGTTTAATTACCTTCTTCCCGCTAGTGGGGATGTTGATACTTCTCTTCATCCCACGGGACAACGAAGGGCTGCTGAAAAGCTTTGCCCTTGGCGTTACGCTGGTCACCTTTCTGATCAGTCTGCCGCTGGCATTCGATGAGATCTTTGCGACCTCAGGTGCGATGCAGTATCGTGAATTTCACGAATGGATCAGCATCGGCAGTTTCTTCACGATGAACTACAATATCGGCATCGATGGGATCAGCCTCTGGCTGGTGATGCTGACCACTTTCATCATGCCGATCGCGACCCTTTCGACCTGGAAAGCCGTCGACAAGAACGTCAAGGGTTTCATGGCGCTGCTCCTGCTGCTCGAAACTGCAATGCTCGGTGCATTTGTCTCCCTCGATCTGTTCCTGTTCTACATCTTCTGGGAGCTGATGCTGATTCCGATGTACTTCATGATCGGTATCTGGGGTGGCAAGAATCGTATCTACGCCGCAGTTAAATTCTTTATCTTCACCGCCGTCGGCTCCTTGCTGATGCTGGTCGCGATTATCTTCATCTATTACTACGCAATCCAGTCCGGTGCACCGGTTGAAGGCTTCGGTGTTCAGGAGTTCTACAACCTGGCTATTCCATCCGGCGCCCAGCACTGGTTGTTCCTTGCGTTCGCTTTCAGCTTTGCGATCAAGGTTCCGATGTTCCCGGTTCACACCTGGTTGCCTGACGCACATACCGAGGCACCGACCGCTGGTTCGGTTATTCTGGCCGCGATTCTGCTGAAGATGGGTACATACGGCTATGTCCGTTTCGCCATGCCGCTGTTTCCTGAAGCACTGCAGACCTACATTCCGGTGCTGGCCTTCCTGTCTGTTGTCGGCATCATCTACGGCTCACTGGTTGCCATGATGCAGGACGACGTCAAGAAGCTGGTTGCTTACTCATCCGTTGCTCACCTTGGCTTCGTTATGCTCGGCGTCTTCGCTCTGAATCTGCAGGGTATGGCCGGTGGCATAATCCAGATGGTCAACCACGGGATCTCAACCGGCGCGCTCTTCCTTATCGTCGGCTTTATTTACGAGCGGCGTCACACCCGCGCTATTGCTGAGTTCGGCGGCCTGGCTCACAAGATGCCTATCTTTGCCACAATCTTTTTGATTATCACCTTTTCGTCGGTCGGTCTGCCTGGAACCAACGGTTTCGTTGGTGAGTTCCTCGCTCTGGTCGGTGCCTTCGAGAGCGGCCTGCGCTGGTACGCTGTTGTTGCGACCACAGGTGTTATCTTCGCGGCGGTCTACATGCTCTGGATGTTCCAGCGTGTCATGTTCGGTAAGATTACCAACCCTGCAAATGAAAATATAAAAGATCTCTCTGCACGCGAAATTACCTTGATGGTTCCGCTTCTGATCTTCGTTTTCTGGATCGGTGTTTATCCGAATACCTTCCTGTCGAAGATGAATCCGGCCATCGAGCAGCTGCTCAATCAGATTAATTCGAAGCAGGTTGCAGTGGTTGAACCGGTCCAACCGGTTATCGCTAAGAATATTGAACTGAAATAATCTCAGGCTGAAACTTTAGGTTCCAAAAGGAGCTTTAGATGCAAAATCTTGGTCAAATCGCCATGCAGAATGTGAACATGGCTGCAATCATGCCATCACTGGTTCTCTGCGGCTTCGGTATGGTGTTGCTGCTGGTATCTGTCTTCTCAAAACGTGGACGTACCACTCATGTTGCATGGATGAGTATCGTTGCTCTGGCAATTACTGCCATAGTGACAATCTCGGGCTGGAATTCTCCTCAGGAAGGATTTGCCGGAAGTGTCGTTCTCGATAACTTCTCGACCTTCTTCAGTATGATTTTTATCATTGCTGCGGCACTGACCATACTGATCTCTGACGGCTATCTGCAACGTGAAGGATACCCGGTTAGTGAATACTACCCGCTGATTCTGTTTACGACCGCTGGAGCCATGTGGATGGCATCGGGTACAGACCTGATGACGATCTTCCTGGGCCTCGAGGTACTGTCTGTTTCTCTGTATGTTCTCGCGGGCTTCTTCCGCGGCGACACACGCTCTAACGAAGCTGGCCTCAAGTATTTCTTCCTCGGTGCCTTTTCGACCGGATTTCTGCTCTACGGCGTTGCACTGCTCTACGGCGTAACCGGTTCTACCAAGATCGCCGTTATTGCTCAGCATGTCAGCCAGGTGCCCGCCATCATCGATAACCCGATGATGATCGCCGGTGCCGTTCTGCTCCTGATAGGCTTCCTGTTCAAGGTTGGCGCAGCTCCTTTCCACATGTGGACTCCTGATGTTTATCAAGGTGCGCCTACTCCAATTACGGCCTTTATGAGTGCCGGGCCTAAAGCTGCTGCAATTGCTGCCTTGCTCAGAATCGTCATTATCGGACTTGGCAGCATCCACGCCGACCTTTCAGCACTGTTCTGGATTCTCGCTGTTCTGACCATGATCGCTGGTAACTTCATTGCTCTGAGTCAGACCAACATCAAGCGTATGCTCGCATACTCTTCGATTGCCCATGCCGGCTATGCTCTGGTGGGTATCGTTGCCTGGAACCAGATCGGCCTTTCGGCCATCCTGTTCTACATGCTGGTTTATACCTTCATGAACATCGGTGCTTTTGCCGTCCTGGTCCTCGCTGGCAAAAAAGGGGAGGAGAACCTGACTCTGGAAGGTTTCTCCGGCTTTGGTTTCAAACGGCCTTTCCTGGGCGTCGCCATGTGCATCTTTCTGTTCGCTCTGATGGGGCTTCCGCCAACAGCAGGATTCACCGGAAAGTTCTTTGTCTTTGCTGGTGCGGTTAAGGCCGGCTATGTCTGGCTGGCGATTATTGGTGTTCTGAACTCCGCAGTATCGCTCTACTACTATCTGCGCGTTATTGTTTATATGTATTTCCGCGACCCCCAGGAAGATTTTGCCTGGGTCAAGCTTGAGATTCCGGCGGTTGTTTCGATCATCCTCGCGATTGCCGGTGTTCTCTATCTCGGCGTACTGCCGGGACCGGTTATGGAACTGGCAAAACTGGCTGGATTCTGAACCATCGCAATTTAACGAAAAAAGGCCTTCCGGTGTAAACCGGGAGGCCTTTTTTCGTTTGTAGGTTGCAGTAATCGGGTATGCTGAGCAGATGGATATTGAGTCATTTACAGGGAGATTGTGCGCCGATCATCAGCTGTTGAAAATCAACACAGCGGTTGATGGTCGGCTCGAAATAGCAGCCCTGACAGATCATGTCTGCAAGCAGGCCGGACCAGGTCTTCTGTTCAGCAGCGTCAAGGGATCTCAGGTCGCTGTCGCAACGAATCTTTTCGGCAGTGATCAGCGCATGGCCAGAGCTCTGGGGTTTGACAGTCTGTCTCTGTTCGGAGATTGGCTGCGGGCTGAACTCTCGTCTGCAACCGGAGAGTCTTCAGCTGAACGGCTTCGGATCTTACTCGAACAGGTCAACGCTGAGCCGCTGCCAAGTCTCAGGGTGCAACGCGCTGTGGATCTGGGTTTTCTGCCTGACATACAGTTCTGGCCGAATGAACTAAGAAGTTTTTTGACTCTGGCTGTTGTAATTACCAGAGCTCCGGATTCCGCTGAGCAGAACTTCGGTCTGTACCGGGTCGGATTGGCAGGGGAGCGGCGCCTGACTCTCAACCTTTTACCTGGTTCTGGCGCCGGTCGTCATCAGGAACTCTGGAAAAAAAGCGGACAGAAGATGCCGATTGCAATAATTCTGGGTGCCGATCCGTCTTTGATCTATGCTGCCGCAGCACCACTGCCGCACCAGTGTAATGAGGCAGAGTTCAGTGCGTTTCTGTTGAATAAAAAATATCAGTACTGCCGGTGCGAGACTGTACCGCTTCAGTGTCCGACCTCAGGTCAGATTGTTATTGAAGGTTGGCTTGATGATGAACCCCTGATCGATGAAGGACCTTTTGGTTGTTTTAAGGGGAATTATGGCGGATCGAATCTCTGCCCTCTGATAGAGGTCAGCGCTGTATCGATGGTTGAAAATCCTCTGCTGCCTCTGACCCTGGCTGGTCCCTTGCCGATGGAGGACTGCTGGATAGCAAAAACAAACCTGGAAATTCTTCGAGCCCGACTGGCGATAGATATGCCGGAGATCGGTTCATTTGAGATGCCGCTGGATTCAGCCTTTCACGGGCTCTATTTTGCTCGCTGCACAACTACAGATATGACTGTTGAATCTTTGGTTGAAGAACTTCACAATCTGGACTATCTCCGTCATCTGAAGATGCTGGTTCTGCTGGGGCCAGAAGAATCAATCAGTGACCTGAACTGGCGGAATGTGCTGAAACAGATTACAGACGCTCAAATATGGCAGGATCCGGACGCTGATATGGCCGCCTTGCTTGAGAAGCGACCCAGCATCATTGCTCCCGACCCCGGCCTGCAAAAAGAATTGATGCAGAGGTTGCATCTTGATCTGGCAGGCTTCTCCGGATCATTCGATGTAGATAGAAAGAGATCTGATGGTTAAGCACAGCGCAGAAGCTGTTCTGCAGAAAATTTTCGGTTACAAGCAGTTTCGCGAGTATCAGCAACAGATTATTTCGCAGGTCGTCGCTGGCGGCGATGCTTTTGTGCTGATGCCGACCGGCGGTGGGAAATCGATCTGCTATCAGATCCCTGCGCTGCTCCGGCATGGCGTTGGGGTTGTTGTGTCACCCTTGATCTCCCTGATGAAGGATCAGGTCGACAGCCTGCTCGCCAATGGGGTTAATGCCGCCTGTTATAATTCGTCCCTTTCCGCCCCAGAAGCGCGTCAGGTCCTGGCAAAATTGCATGCCGGTGAACTCGACCTGCTCTACGTTGCACCTGAGCGGTTACTGAGTGACGGATTTCTGGATCGTTTGCAGCAGATCGATATTTCTCTGTTTGCCATTGATGAAGCCCACTGTGTTTCACAATGGGGACACGACTTCCGACCTGAGTACATCCAGTTGGGCCGACTGCACCAGATGTTCCCCGGTGTGCCGATGATGGCGCTGACTGCTACGGCAGAAAAACAGACACGGCTGGATATTTTACACCGTCTGAATCTGACAAATCCGCTGAAGATCGTGGCAGGCTTTGATCGTCCGAATATCCGTTATACCCTGATCGATAAACAGAAACCCTATGAACAACTAAAGCAGTTTCTGGTTGGTCACACAGAGGAATCCGGGATCGTCTACGCCTTAAGCCGCAAACGGGTTGAAGAGATCGCGGGCAAGTTGAAAGCAGACGGATTTCAGGCTGCAGCTTATCATGCCGGCATGGATGCTGAAACGCGTCGAAATGTTCAGGATGATTTTCTGCGCGATGATGTGCAGATCGTGGTTGCGACCGTGGCTTTCGGCATGGGGATCGATAAACCGAATGTACGTTTTGTCGTACATTATGACCTGCCGAAAAACATCGAAAGTTACTATCAGGAGACCGGTCGCGCCGGACGTGACGGCTTGCCGGCGGAAGCCCTGTTGCTGTTCGGATATGGGGATATTGTTATTTCACGTGGACTGATTGAAAAGGGTGGAAACCCAGATCAGACCCGCATCGAGCTGCAAAAACTGAATGCCATGGTTGCCTTCGCCGAAGCGGGAAGCTGCCGCAGACAGGCGCTTCTCGGATATTTTGGTGAACAGCTGGAACAGCCATGCGGTAACTGCGACATCTGCCTGAATCCGCCTGAAGTCTATGACGGGACTGAGCATGCACGGATGGCTCTCTCCTGTGTCTATCGGGTCGGCCAGCGTTTCGGCATCGGCCATGTGGTCGATGTTCTGCGTGGGGCGAAAACGGAGCGTATTTACAGTTTGAAACATGAGCAGCTGTCGACCTGGGGCATCGGGCGGGAGCAAAGCCAGGACTACTGGAACCATCTCTTGCGGCAACTGATCCATCTTGGGTATCTTGAACAGGACATGGCAAATTACTCTGTCCTGAAACTGACGGAAGCGGCTCGACCTCTTTTGCGCGGGGAGCTGGAAGTCAGTCTCAGTCGGCCCAGGGTAAAACCTGAACGGAAAAAGAAACCGGCGCGGAAAATTGTTGGTCTGGACTATGACGAGCAACTTTTTCAGCTGTTGCGTAGCAGACGCAAACAGATTGCCGATCGTGATGGCGTTCCACCCTATGTTGTTTTTGGTGATGCCAGCCTGGCGGAAATGGCGGCCTCTCTGCCGACCAGCGAATCAGAACTGCTCAGTATAAACGGGGTCGGGCAGGCCAAACTCGAAAAGTACGGTGCAGCCTTTATCGCTGAAATTGTCGGATACATGAGTCTTTGACATGGCCGAAAATAAAGTCTGCAGTTAACGTTAATCATTTTTACAGCGATCATAAAGCTTCCTCTCCCTCAGGGAGAATGGATTGAGCAACAGAGTTAAGGAGAGAATGTGAAAATTGTATCCTTCAATGTCAATGGTCTGCGTGCCAGGTTCCACCAGTTACAGGAGCTGATCGACAAGCACGCGCCGGATATTATCGGTCTGCAGGAGACCAAGGTTAACGATCCTGATTTCCCGCTGGAGACGGTCACGAATATGGGATATCAGGTTGTTTACCATGGTCAAAAAACACATTACGGTGTCGCACTGCTCTCGAGAATGCCCCCGGAACAGGTCCAAAAAGGTTTTGCAGGCGAGTCAGACGATCATCAGCGCAGAATGATTATGGCCAGTTATCCATTATCTGACGGGCGTAAGCTGCGGGTTGTCAATGGGTACTTTCCTCAGGGCGAAAGCCGGGAACATCCGACCAAGTTTCCGAATAAAAAAGACTTTTACGCCAATCTACAACATTGGCTGGAGAGCGAGGCGAGTCCGGAAGAGTTACTGGTGGTACTGGGAGATATGAATATTTCGCCCCAGGACAGTGATATCGGGATCGGTGCAGATAACGCGAAACGCTGGCTACGGACCGGGAAATGCAGTTTTTTGCCTGAAGAACGTGAATGGCTGGATAAGGTTAAAGCCTGGGGGCTGGTTGACAGCTATCGCGCAATGAACCCCGCTGTTGCGGATCGATTCAGCTGGTTCGATTACCGCTCGCGCGGTTTTGAAGCCGAACCGAAACGTGGTTTGCGCATCGACCTGATCATGGCAACCGAGACGCTGATGAAGAGTTGCCGTGATACCGGCATCGATTACGAACTGCGTGCCATTGAGAAACCATCCGACCACTGCCCGATCTGGGCAGAATTCGAGTTGTAGTGCAAAAAAACAACCTGAAATGGCTGCTGGGAAGCGCCTGGGGTCTGCTGCTGATTGTCGCAGTAATCTTCTGGCTGCAATCCGGTTTACCTTTGCAGGAAGTGCCCTACTGGCTTGAAGCGCAGCTTGAGCGATTCGGACTGTGGAAGGCCGCGATTCTCTATATTCTGATTTACGCCCTGCGGCCTTTCCTGCTGTTCCCCGCAACCCTGTTAACAGTATCTTCGGGACTTCTGTTCGGCCCCTGGCTGGGGATTCTCTTTACTATTATTGGAGAGAATGCCAGTGCCAATGTCGCTTTCAGTGTGGCACGCTGGTTCGGGCGCGACTGGGTCAAAAAGAAGGCCGAAGTTTCCTTGCAAAACTGGGAGCAGCGACTGGCTGAAAACGGCCTGGTGACAGTTCTGATTTTGCGGCTGATCATGCTGCCATTTGACGCGGTCAACTATGGTTGTGGTCTCACGGCAGTTCGGCATCGGGATTATGCAATCGGGACCTTTATCGGGATATTGCCCGCCCTGATAGCCTTTGTGCTGCTGGGTGGTATCGGCTCAGCGGGCGCTCAGAATCGTCTCTGGTTGCTCGGCGGGTCGGTTGTATTTCTGATCTTGGGGATATTTCTGGCGCGTCTGATTGGGCGACGCGAGAACTCAACGACTGCGCAGAAGCAGTAAGGGGAGGGAAAGCAGCATGATCCCGCCTGCAAAGAAAAACAGCGTGGTCAGCCCTGTCATATCGCCAATCAGGCCCAGCATCAAGGATCCGACAAAAATCCCGCCATCGATACTGCCGGTAAAAATCCCGGTAACCTTGCCCCGGTCTGCATAGGCTTCGCCGCGGACTGCCATCGCATTCAAAGAGGGGAAGAGCAGACCGTGACCAGTGCCGAAGAGCAGACCACTGATCACCAGTAATGCACTGCTGTCACAATACGGGAGTAAAAACAGCCCGGCTGCGGCCAGTAAAATACCCCAGGGGATTAACTGAGCTTCTCCGAAGCGATCTGCAATACGTCCGACGACAAATCGAATTCCAACCGCAGCGGCGGAATAGGCCAGGTAGTAGCTTGAAATAAAACTGATGCCGTTCTGCTCTGCCAGGGGTGCGACAAAATTGCCGGTTGCCGCCAGACCGAAGCCGAACAGACCCGTGAGTAAGGCAATAATCAGGTGCTTAGGTTGCATCAACAGTTTGAAAAAACCGTTGTCAGAAGAGGACTCTGCAAGGGGGCGTTGAAGTTCCTTAACGGGCAGATGGAGCAGTAAACCGAGAGCAGCCAGCAAAGTTGAGCATAAGAACAGCGCTGAAAATCCTCCCATTTCAATAACCAGTTCCGCAAAGGCCGGTCCGACCGCCAGGCCAACCAGCCCAGAAATGCCGAAAATGCCGATCCCCTCGTTGAGTCTCTCGGGTGGAATCAGATCGATAATAAATGTAAAAATTGCGGTAAAGCAGATCGCCAGACCGATACCATGAATGACCCGTAGTAGCATCAGAGGCCAGAAAAACTCGGAAATATCTCCAGCTAAAGGCAGATAGAAAAGTGGCGCAATCGACATGACCAGACTGCCGATGGTGTAGCTGCGTTTCCGCCCGATCCGGTCGATCATTTCTGAGACCCAGGGGCGGCAAGCGGCTGAGGCCAGCGCGAAACATCCCATCAGCAGGCCAATATCGGTTTCGCTGCCGCCATGGTCGGTAATAAAAAGCGGGAAAAGGAAAAAACCGGCAAAGCTGGCCACCATCATCAGGTTGGCTATGAACAGGGCTGCGAATGCAGGGGTGTAGAGCATAGGTTGCAGTTCTCAGAGCAGGGCGTTACCGGTTAAGGTCAGAATGGCCAGGACAGTGTAACGCGCGGTCTTGCCAATTCCTACCAGCAGGATGAATTTCACAAATTTATGCTGCAGCATACCCGCGACCAGACACAGCGGATCTCCAATGATCGGCAGCCAGGAAAAAAGCAGGGCCCAGCTGCCATAACGGGCAAACCAGTTGCGCGCTCTTTGTTGTTGCCGCTCATCGATCCGCAACAGTTTTTCGATCAGCCAGCGACTGCCGCCGTAGCCAATCAGGTAACTGGTGATGGCACCCAGGCTGTTCCCAAGGCTTGCAACAGCAACGACCGGCACTGCCGCGCGTTGCTGTTGCAAGCCTTGCGAAAACCCTCGGTGCCAGCCCAGAGGGATCAGGGTCGAAGCGCAAAAGCTCAGGAGAAAGAGTGAGAGCAGGCCATATTCCGTAAAAAGTTCAGGCATCGGCACGGACTATACCAGAGCTGTTGTGTGGAAGAAAGTTCGAGGTCTTGCCGACCGGGCGAGACAGGTGTAGAGTGTCGCTTTGTGCTTTTATTCTAGAAGAACTGACGACAAGAGAACATGAATAACGAACAGGTATTTGACAAAATACGCGCCCTGCTGGAGATGATCAAGTTCTCCCATACGATCTTCGCCTTCCCTTTTGCTCTCCTCGGCGTCGTTCTGGCTGCGCTGGCTAATGGAGCTATGCCGGGCTTTAGCCAGATATTCTGGATCTGTATCGCCATGGTCGGTGCCCGCAGCGGTGCCATGGGTTTGAATCGCCTTATAGACGCCCGGATCGATGCGGATAATCCCCGTACCGCCGAACGACATATTCCGGCGGGAAAGGTGTCGGTCGGCGAAGCCTGGCAGTTTA
>RRYU01009662.1_pt1 | contig 10756 bp, 10 predicted proteins | sample 2162651 | NCBI WGS metagenome assembly RRYU01 (sample SAMN10267283, study PRJNA491782) | microbial mat metagenome | isolation source: biomat in the production well | place: Japan: Minami-Kanto gas field, natural gas well KTG3 | collected 2017-06 | reverse complement strand
CGCCTTGACGATTTTTTTCGGCGTCGGCGTCTGGCTGAACATTGTCATTGCCGTGACCACCGCGATAGCCCTGGAAAGCCTGATCCTGAAACTGCGCCGCCTGCCGGTCGCGCCGGCGCTGAAGGATTTGAGCGCCACGGTCACGGCGGTACTGCTCGCGATTTCACTGCCGGTGATCGCGCCCTGGTGGCTGGTGTTGATCGGCACGGCGTTTGCCATTGTCATCGCCAAACATCTATACGGCGGCCTGGGCTATAACCCGTTCAATCCGGCCATGGTGGGGTATGTGTTTCTTCTGGTGTCGTTTCCGGTGCCGATGACCGGCTGGGTCGCGCCCACGGCGATTGCCGGGTTCGACTGGTCATTTACCGAGCAACTGGCGTTCAATCTGGGCGTGGGGCTGCCCGAGCCGCTGACGTTCGATGCCATTACCCTGGCGACGCCGCTGGATACCGTCAAAACCCAGGTGGCTCTGGGCAAGCCCATTTCCGAAATACTGACCGGCCCGATATTCGGCAAGATCGCCGGTCAAGGCTGGGAGTGGGCCACCTTGGGTTATCTGGTTGGCGGACTGTGGCTGTTATGGCAGCGGGTCATCGGCTGGCAGATTCCGGCCGGACTGATCGGCGGTTTGATGTTGGCGGCGGTGATCGGCTATCCGATCGATAGCGATCAATTTTTGAGCCCCTGGTTTCACGCCGCCGCCGGCGCCACCATGCTGGGCGCGTTTTTTATCGCCACCGACCCGGTAACCGCCGCGACCACGCCCACCGGGCGCTTGATTTACGGCGCTTTGATCGGCGTTCTGGTTTATCTGATACGAACCTTCGGCGGTTATCCCGATGCTATCGCCTTTGCCGTGTTGCTGGCCAATCTGTGCGTGCCGACCATCGATTACCTGACACAGCCGCGCGTTTTCGGACAACGGCCATGAAAGAAATCATTAAAAAATCACTGACCGGTGCCCAGGTTCTGGGGTTATTTTCCATGATCGGGCTAGGTCTGGTGGCCTGGGTGGCGGTGATGACCCATGACCGGATCGCCGCCAACGAGCGCCAGGCGCTACTGGACAATCTGATGCAAGTGGTGCCGGCCGGCTTATACGACAACGACATTGTCACCGACACAACAGAAATAACTGACTTTATTCCCGGGCATCCGGTCACCGTATATCGGGCCCGGAAACAGGGCCAGCCGGTTGCGGCTGTGTTTACAGTCACCGCCAGCGACGGTTATAACGGTAATATCAAATTGCTGGTGGCGGTGCATAAACAAGGTTACATCACCGGCGTGCGCGCGGTCTCCCATAAGGAAACGCCGGGACTGGGCGATGGCATCGAAGCCAATCGCAGCAACTGGATTCTGTCTTTCGACGGCAAATCCCTGGAAGATCCCAAGCTTGACCGCTGGGCGGTGAAACGTGACGGTGGTGCGTTTGATCAGTTCACCGGTGCGACCATCACCCCCCGGGCGGTGGTCAAAACGGTGAAACAAGTGCTGGTCTACTTCAAGCAACATAAAGACGATATTTTCTCTCCGGAACAGGAGGCATGATGGCTTCAGAATACGGCAAAATCATTAAAGACGGTTTATGGACTAACAACCAGGCGCTGGTCGCGTTGTTGGGTTTGTGTCCCTTGTTGGCCACCAGCAACACCGTGATCAACGCCTTGGGACTGGGATTGGCGACCTTGATTACGCTGGTCTGCACCAACACCTTGGTTTCCTTGCTGCGTAAAGTGGTGCCTTCGGAAGTGCGCCTGCCGGTGTTCGTGTTGATCATCGCCAGCGTGGTGACTATGATCGAACTGGCGATGAATGCCTGGTTTTACGATCTGTACAAAATTTTAGGCATTTTTATTCCCCTGATCGTTACCAACTGCACCATTATCGGCCGCGCCGAGGCCTATGCCTCAAAACACAGTGTTGGTAAAGCAGCTTTGGACGGTTTGTTTATGGGTTTAGGCTTTACCGCTGTGCTGATGGTGTTGGGCGCGCTGCGCGAATTGATCGGATCGGGCACTTTGCTGGCACGGGCCGAGCTGATGTTCGGCGATATCGCCCGAAACTGGACAATAACCGTGTTCGACGATTATTCCGGCGTGTTGTTGGCGATGTTGCCACCCGGCGCGTTTATCGGTCTGGGCTTTCTGATTGCGTTGAAAAACATTATCGACCAACGTCTAACGCAAAGTAAACCGGCGCGGGCCATCGATATCGCCGTGGTGACCGAGTCGTCGTGACCAAGGCGGAGCGGCTTGAGTTTTTCCGGCGTCTGGCGGAAGCCATCCCCGAGCCCAAGACCGAGCTGAATTATCAAACGCCTTTTGAGCTTCTGGTGGCCGTGGTGCTCTCAGCCCAGGCCACCGATAAAAGTGTTAACAAAGCCACGGCCTTGTTGTTCCCGGTTGCTAACTCACCTGAAGCAATATTGGCCTTGGGCGAACAAGGACTTAAGCCTTACATCAAAACCATCGGCCTGTTCAACAGCAAAGCCGCCCACCTGATCAAACTCTGCCAGCAATTGCTGGAACGCCACGACGGCCAGGTTCCGGGCAATCGTGAAGCGCTGGAAGCTTTGCCCGGGGTGGGCCGGAAAACCGCCAATGTCATTCTCAACACTGCCTTTGGCCAGCCCGAAATCGCCGTCGATACCCATATTTTCCGGCTGGCCAACCGTACCGGCCTGGCGCCCGGAAAAACCGTGCTGGCAGTGGAGCGATCCTTACAACAAAACGTGCCTGGTGGGTATTTACAACACGCGCATCATTTGTTGATTTTGCACGGACGCTATACCTGTCTGGCGCGAAAACCCCGCTGCGGGCAATGCGTGGTGGCCGAAATCTGTAACTATCCGGGTAAACCGAAAGTGGTGTCCGGTAACGGCTAAATAAGTCTCAATGTCAGAAAAATGTCCCAGACAGTCTGGTCACAAGATAGCAGTCCAAAGAGCGATGTATCGAATTTGTCCAGTCGCCAAAAATCAAGCTGTGTTTTTGGCGTAAGGTAGCGTGTCACGATAGCTCGCCATTTTTTGAGATGCCGGAATGCTTTTTCCACCAAGTGCCGCAGCCGGTACAGATCGTGCTCATATTCCCGGAGTTCGTTCGGCTCCGACGCGGCGGAATGACCGCCGTCATGCCGCAGGCTTCAGCGTGGGCAACGACAGCATCGCTACCGTAACAAGTCGGCATACCATGCGCATTCTCGACCAGCTCTATCTTGCTGTTGAGCCATCCCTTCCGTGTTCAATCCGCTTCATCAGTTATGGAGTAAGCGATTTATTTCTTCGTGTTATTTCCCGCCGTTATCTTCGCCAAACACACTCAGAGACGTTTTTTTAGGCAAATTGGGCATGGCCGTTAATTTGTAATAGACTTTGTTGTAAATCAGGCTTAAAGGCGTTTGCATGGCCGATGCCTAAGTCTGTCTGACGCCACCCATAAACACTCTGAAGGCGGTACCGGTTCATGCTGAACTATGACATATCTGACATCTGGCTGACGGGCGGTTTCGCGCTGATGCTGCTGGAGCTGCTGATACCGGGCGGAATTGTTTTTTTTCTGGGGCTGGCCGCCGTGCTGGTCTCGTTATGCCTTTATACCGGCTTTATTGACGGCTGGTTGCAAGCGTTCACCGTTTGGTTTATTGCCTCACCGAGTTTACTGTTTGCCCTGCGCGGCGTGGTCCAGAAATTGATTCCTGCTCAGGTCGATCATGGTAAAACGGATGAGGACCTTGATGCTTATAACGCCATCGCAGATGTATGCGAGGCTATTCCTGTCAAAGGCGAGGGGCGCATTGCCTTTCGGGGCAGCACTTGGACGGCGAGAAATTATCACGAAGATCAGGGTTTGGATATTGGCGTCAAAGTTCGCGTTGTTTTTCGCGACAACCTGGTCTGGGTGGTAGAAGCCATAGACGCATCAGAAAATATATCTTGCACACGTTAAATTTCAGCAGATCTTTAAGATGGTGGCGGGGTGTCCGTTAAAGGACGCTGTGAATGCATCCCTGTAAGCTCTACGCCAGCATCTATGCTGGCGAAGCCTTTACCGGACACCCCGCCCCAGCATGAGTTGATAACAATTCTTAGGAGGGCTACATGTTGACCGCTTTTACGCTATTCGTTTTATTGGCAGGTGTCGTGTTATGGAACCTGATGATCATTGTGCCCATGCGCCAAGCCTGTGTGCTGGAGCGTTTTGGTAATTTCCGGCGGGTTTTGGAGCCTGGCTTCCACATCATTGTGCCTTTTTTGGATAGAGTTGCCTATCGTCATGAAATTCGTGAGCAAGTGTTCGATATTCCCGCCCAGTTGTGTATCACCCGGGACAATATACAGGTCGCGGTTGACGGTATCGTATATTTGAAGGTGATGGATGCCAAACGGGCTAGTTACGGCATTGGCGATTACCAGCTGGCCAGCATAAATTTGGCGCAAACCACCATGCGTTCGGAAATCGGTAAGCTGACCTTGAGTGATACCTTTTATGAACGCGATAAGCTCAATGATTCGATTGTCAAAGAAATCGATGTAGCCTCCGACCCTTGGGGCATTAAAGTCATGCGTTACGAAATCAAAAATATTTCGCCTTCGGATCAAGTGGTGCATACCCTGGAAAAACAAATGGAAGCGGAGCGCGAAAAAAGGGCCGATATTACCTTGGCAATGGCGGAAAAGGAATCGAAAATCCTGATCTCGGAAGGTCATCGCCAGGAGGCGATCAACATCTCCGAAGGGGAGAAGCAAAAGCGGATTAACGAAGCGCAGGGCCGCGCCAGCGAAATCCGGATATTGGCCGAGGCGTCTGCCGAGGGACTGCAGCAAGTCGCCCATGCGATCAAGCAGCCGGGCGGCGACATGGCGGTGAAAATGCGCTTGGTCGAAGATTTTATCGGCCGAGTCGGCGAGGTGATGAAGGGCGCCGATGTGTCTGTTTTGCCGACCGATCTGGCCCATATCAAGGGTCTCTTGTCGGCGCTTAAACAAAATCTGCCTTTAACTCAACATAGCGGACAATAAGATCATGAACCAACTGAACCCGGCCGATCTGTTTAATTTTGCCGTATGGGGCATCATTTTTTTAATCATTATTGTCAAGCTGTTTCGTTCCATCCGAATTGTATCCACGCGCACCGCCTTGGTGGTCGAAAGATTAGGTCAATACCAGGCCACACTGGGGCCCGGTTTTCATGTGCTGATCCCGTTTATCGATGTGGTGACGGCGATGCAGGATTTGCGTGAAGAAACCATCGATGTGCCGCCGCAGGAATGCTTTTCCAAGGACGAGGTAAAAGTCGAGGTGGATGGCGTGATCTACATGTCGGTCTCAGATCCTGTCAAAGCCACTTATGGCGTGACCGATTACCGATTTGCCGCAATGCAATTGGCGCAGACCACAACCCGGTCGGTGATCGGTACGCTGGAGTTGGATAAAACCTTCGAAGAGCGTGACATGATCAGTCAGGCGGTGGTCAATACCCTGAACAAAGCCGGTAGTGCCTGGGGCGTGCATGTACATCGGTACGAGATTAAAAATATCAAAACACCGAATACGGTGCAGAAAGCGATGGAAAAACAGGTCAACGCCGAACGGGAAAAACGCGCCATTCTGGCCAGAGCCGAAGGGGATAAGCAAAGCCGCATTAACACCTCGGAAGGGACCATGCGGGAATTGATAAACTTGTCGGAAGGCGAGCGACAACGCCTGGTCAACGAAGCCGAAGGCAGAGCTTCGGAAATTCTGTCATTGGCCAGAGCGACTGCCGATTCTATCGAGAAAATTGGCTACGCTGTGGTGCAACCAGGCGGTGAAGATGCGATCAAGCTAAATTTGTCGGAAAAATTGATCGACAACATCGCCCATTTGTCCGATGCGGAAACATCGGTTATTTTTCCGGCCGATTTGACCAATTTAAATCAAATGCTGGCAGCGCTGGATTTACAAATCGACCACCAGAAAAAGTGATTTGACCAAACATCAATAACAAAGTGACTCGCGTGCGTATCGGCGTTTTAATCGTGTTTATGATAATGATTGCCTTGAGTGGTCTGATACCAGGCAAGAGTCAGGCTGAACCAGCATCGCCGGTTTACCTGGTCGATATCGATGGCATGATCAACCCCGGCTCTTTGGCCTTGCTTGAGCATGCCATCAAGACCGCCGAAGCGAATGCCGCAGCCGCGCTGATCGTGCGCATCAACACGCCGGGCGGTATGCTCAGCACCACCCGGGACATGGTGACCGCCATCGCCGATGCCCGCGTGCCGGTGATCGGTTACGTCGGACCTTCAGGCGCCAGCGCCACTTCAGCCGGCGCCTTCATCTTGTTATCCACCCACATTGCCGTGATGAATACCGGCACACGTGTCGGCGCGGCTTCCCCTGTGGCGGGTGACGGCGGCGACATTGGCGGTACCATGGGCAAGAAAATCATGAACGACAGCAAGGCTTTTATGCGCAGTATCGTCAACGATCATGATCGCAATGCCGATATCGCCGAACGCTTTGTCTCTGAAGCGAAAAGCCTGACTGCGCAGGAAGCCCTGCAAGCCAAAGTGATTGATCGGGTGGTGCCGGTATTTGCCGAGCTGCTGCAAGCTGTTGACGGCCGCGACATTCAGTTTCAGGGTCAGAAATTGACGCTGAAACTCGTCGGTGGTGACGTTCGCCAGATCGAACCGCGCCTGATTGACTACCTATTGAAAATGATCGCCCATCCCCAGATTGCTCATCTGATGATTTCATTTGGCCTGCTCGCCATTTATGTCGAAATTCTCAGTCCTGGTCTGACCTTTCCCGGTGTATTGGGTGGGATTGCCGTTGTGCTGGGATTGATAGGGATACAAACCTTACCGGTCAATCTCGGCTTTTTACTGTTAATGCTGTTCGGCATGACCCTGATGGTGGCCGAATATTTTGTCGCGGGTTTTGGCGTGCTCGGGATCGGCGGCGCGGCGGCCTTCATAATCGGCAGTTTGAACCTGTTCGATGCGCCGATATCGGCCGATGATCATGACATGATCATGACGGTCAGCATCGCGGTCAGCGCGGCGATGCTGTTTGCCACGCTGGTCATTACCGGCAGTCTGGCTTTCGGTACAGGTAAAAAGAAACGTCTGGAAGGTCAATGCGGAGAGGCGATGGTGAGCTTTGATCACAGCGGCTATGTGTTGATTGATCAACAGCGCTGGGCGGCCGATACCATCGAGCCTTTGCAGCATGGCGACCCCATTGTCGTCGTTAAGCAAGACCAGCCAGATCGAGTGTTGGTGAAGAAAGCGTCTCAGTCCACTTAGAAATGCTCGGTGCTTAGATCGGTCACCCTGTTGTTAACGAGTGCCGGAGATATTGGGAGTCAGAATAAAAATCACCCGAGTAGATCCACTTAGCACAGCGAAAGCGGACGCATGGGGCGACGGGGTCTCGGGTTCCCACGGCCCTCTGTCGGAACTCATAACGGTCGATTATTGAAATTTTTACCAACCTAAAAAGCCCTGTAAGCGCTTAAGTTCTTCGCACTAAGTGAATGTGGCATTTTGCGTCATCCCGCCATGGACCGGCGGGATCCAGAGCCATGGATGGCATGGCCTCAATGATATAAGCGACTTAAACGCAGCCAGGTATGGTACGCTGCGTACCTATCATCGACGCTGACATAAACCAAAATCCCGGGTTATATTTTCCAACCAGGTTCTTGAGGCTGTCCGGTACGCGCAGCGTACCCTACGGCACTTCAGTTAAGAGTCACCATCTTTATTTTTACCCCACAAAGATCCGGTAAAAGAATGAAATTTGATGACATCAGTTATAACTTCAGTATTGCCAAGGTTTTAGCCATACTTATGGTAGCTGCCGGACATTTTTTTGGTGGCTTGCTCTGGATACCAACGACATTTGCTTTGTTTATATTTGCCTTTTCCTCGGGCTATTTTACCGCCAGAAAATACTGCGATACATTCAGGATTGGCACTTTCTGGAAAGTCAAAATAGCCCGTTTGTTTTTGCCGTTGTTGGTGATTGACTTATTTTTGTTGATGCTTTTTGTTATGCAGGATAAAACCAATCTTCTGGTCTGGCAGACAGTGCCTTCTTTATTTGGTTTGAGCGGATTTTTAACCTGGTTTGGCATTGAAAACCCATCGCCGTATGGCGCAGGTTTGTGGTTTTTCACCTTGTTGGTGGTTTTTTATCTGGTCTATCCGCTGATACAGTGGCTAAATCGAAGCCAAAGGTCTGCGGTAATTTTTCTGGCTGTGTCCTTGCTGCTGAGCACGACCTTGCAGTACTCAGTGCCCATGGGACATATGCTTTGGCTGACCGCTTTTGGCTTTATTCTGGGAAGTTATGTTGGCCAATATAATACCGGACTTGGTTCGCCAGTAATGTATGTCGTGTTGGTTTTGCTTTCATGTCTGGCGCTGGTCGCTTTAAAGTTCTGGTTTAATGAGAGCCGATTCAACTACCCACTTATTTTGCTATGTTCTGTCGGATTGGTTGGTTTTTTGCTGAACCAAAGGCTACCGAACTTGGTGCTGAAAAACTTTCTGTTGTTATCCGGGAGTGTTTTACAGATTTACTTTATCCATACCTATTTGTTCTTTGAAATAGTAGCCGAAAATAGCCCGGCTAATTTTATTATTTCGCTCTGCATTATTATATCGGCTTCCATTGTTCTGAGTAATGTCAGTAATATTTTATCAAGGTTGATAAATGGTAAATAAAAGCTATTTGCAACTTAAACCAGACCGTGAATTTAAATTTATCTAAGGAACCTTTATTGATTACTTAAATATTCGGAAACCTTGTCCATTTCAGGGTAAATATAAGGTTTCTATATACCCAGTTTTTCCAGCTCTCTTTGCTTGATACGATGATTTAGGGTGATTTTTGTTATTTTAGCGATGGGATGCAGTTTGGGGTCTAGCTCAGATCCATTATCTGAAATTAATTTAATCGTCGTTTGATGGTTATCCATGCTCATGCCAAACAATAAAAATACGCCTTTTTGTCCGTGCACACGCTGATTATTAAAACCGGCAATCTTCTTCATTGCAGGTTTTTTTGCCAAACCACGCTCCCAGGCGCAAGCGGTGCCTTGCGAACCAAGCATAGAGACAGTCGAACAGCGGCCTTAACAATCGCCAACGCAAGGGAGCCGTCAGCCAGCCCAAACCGACTGCGCTATAGGCGGCGCAGAACACCTCGACGCCCTTTACCAACCGGCCATCCGGATAAAGTCCGTGTATCTCGTCCATGAACTCATCAAAGGTCTTGCTGTAAATTTCAGGATCGAAACTTTGGTCTTGAATATCCTGAAATGCCAGACGGCCCTTTCGATTTTTGCAGCGTAGCCAAGCTACTTCCTTTTGACAAATAGGGCAATGGCCGTCGTAGAAAAGAATGAAATCAGGCAGGCTATCCATGGGGTTGCTTTACAAGCTTCTTCAAAGGGGGATTGAGGGGGAGGCCGGTAAAGCAGGCCCGTAACTTTGTAGCGAACAATGCGCCTTCTGGCGTCGCCACATCCTATATTACTGTAGTAGGCTTGGGCAAAGGAACAGCAAATACAGCATTTCTCAGTTTGAGCATTTTCACCGTGGGCAGAGTACTTGTCGAGGAACGCCGTGAACCCATCCATGGGAGCTTTATGGCATCCATGCTACCAACGTCCTTTTTAGACTCCAAATTGGGAATTGCTGTATACCTTGAGGATACAAGTTTAAAGCTCATCGGTCAGGTACAATGATCGTTTTAGCCGCATAAAATATCGACAAACGGGTTATTCCCGTTATGCTCAACAGAACTGTTAACTTAACGACGAAAAAAAATTCATGAATGATTTATTGCAACACGCCGAGCAAACCTTGCTGGTGCGCTCGGGTCTTAGCGCTCAAGATCTTGATAAAGTCATGGGCCGGATGCTTGGTCCTGCCATCGACGCCGCCGATATTTACCTGCAACACTGCCGTAACGAATCCTGGGTTATGGAAAGCGGGCTGCTGAAGCAAGCCAGTCATTCTATTGAGCAGGGCGCAGGCGTGCGCGTGATCAGCGGCGAAAAAACCGGCTTTGCCTACAGTGATACCCTGGAACTGCCTGCCTTGTTGACTGCCGCCGAACATGTCGGCACTATCGCCCGGCAAGGGCAGAATGCGGTGAGTCCAAACCTCGGCCAGCCCGGTTATATAAAGCGTTATCCGGCGGAAAATCCACTGACCGGTCTTGAAGATACCGAAAAAGTCGCTTTTCTGCATGAACTCGACCGCTACACCCGGGCGCTGGATTCGCGCATTGAAGAAGTTATCGTACATCTGGCCGGTAATTACGAACACATCCTGGTGATGAATCCGGAGGCGGGATTAGTGGCTGATGTCCGGCCGTTAACGCGACTGAATGTGACTGTGATCATGGTCGAAAACGGTCGCCGCGAGCGCGCTAGCATGGGCGGGGGCGGGCGCTTTGATTTTCGTCGCTTCATCGACGGTAAGCTTGGTGAAGAATATGCCCGCGAAGCGGTGCGGCAAGCTTTGGTCAATCTGAAGGCTGAAGCCGCGCCCGCCGGGGTAATGACGGTAGTGTTAGGGCCGGGCTGGCCGGGAATTTTATTGCACGAAGCCATTGGCCATGGCCTGGAAGGCGATTTCAACCGCAAAGGCACCTCCGCGTTCAGCGGCAAAGTGGGCAGCCAAGTCGCATCACCGTTGTGCACGGTGGTCGATGACGGCACCCTGGCGGATCGACGTGGTTCA
>RRYU01005301.1_pt1 | contig 10758 bp, 11 predicted proteins | sample 2162651 | NCBI WGS metagenome assembly RRYU01 (sample SAMN10267283, study PRJNA491782) | microbial mat metagenome | isolation source: biomat in the production well | place: Japan: Minami-Kanto gas field, natural gas well KTG3 | collected 2017-06 | reverse complement strand
CGGCAAAAACGGCCCAAAGGACGTTTGGTTGAGGCCCTTAGGCCGAAACCACTTTTTTGCCAGGTTTAGTTGTGCTTTTCAAAAGCACGCCGGCATTAATTTGCGCAGATGGTTTTGGTCCTTTTGCCAAAACAAAAGGACAATAGGATTTGCTTGGGGCACCCAAACAGTAGTGACAGGTTTGATAGGTATCAGCAGACCAGTACTGTGCAACTTCATTGTCATTTTTATCCGGAAGTCAGGATCCAGCTTTTTGAGAATATCCCGATTGGAATAAAATCAACCCTAAACTAAAATGAGCTTATAATCAAAGACCAGCAATCTTTATCGGTTTAAATTCACAAAGCTAAATAGGGATAGCGTATAAATCAAAATCTGCTGCCGAAATGATTTTCACATTATAGAAAGACCCAGTAGCAAGATTTGCCACTTTCTGATCAATTAATACTTCATTATCAACCTCAGGTGAGTCATACTGGGTGCGTCCAACATAGTAATCGCCTTCGGTGCGATCAATAATCACCCGTTGGATCGAACCGATTTTCTCCGTATTATGCTCCAATGATATTTCTTGTTGTATTTCCATTAATTCCTCAACTCGCTGCTGCTTCATTTGATCAGGCACATCATCATCCAACTTATAAGCAGTGGTTCCTTCTTCAGCAGAATATGCAAACACCCCCAATCTCTCGAAGCGTTGTTTCTTAACAAAATCACATAATTCTTCGAATGCTTCCTCTGTTTCACCAGGATACCCTACAATGAAAGTAGTACGGAATGCAATGTCAGGAACAACTTTACGGATGGATTCGACAAGCTCAATCGTTTCAACTTTTCCCATCCCCCGCTTCATCGACTTTAAAATATCATTATTAATATGCTGTAATGGCAAATCAATATAGTTGCAGACTTTTGGGTTTGAGCTGATCACATCCATAAGATCAATGGGAAAATCATGTGGGTAGCCATATTGAAGCCGGATCCATTCAATGCCCTCAACTTTAGAAAATTCATTAACCAAAGTTACAATCTCGCGCTTTCCATAGAGGTCCAACCCATAATAGGTTAAATCCTGTGCTATGAGAATCAGCTCCTTAACACCTAATGTAACAAGATACTTCACTTCGTTTACCAGCTCATCAATGGGAACTGATTTATGTTTACCACGAATTAGAGGTATAGCACAAAAAGAGCATTTACGATCACAGCCCTCCGAGATTTTCAGATATGCGTAATGATCCGGTGTGGCTCTTTCCCGTCTGTAATGATAAAACGCATTATCCGTAACAGTTGTCTTGGCGCCGTGCAACAGGGCTATCACACTATTGAGGTTATTTACCCCAACAAAAGCATCAACCTCGTAAAACTCATTCTTCAGCTGTTTTATATATCTTTCAACCAGGCAACCCATCACGATCAACTTTTTCAATGTACCCTGTTTACGTGCCTCAGCAAATGACAGCAAGGTGTCAATCGATTCTTCCTTTGAATCCGAAATGAATCCACAGGTATTGACAATGACTATATCCGAAGGGTGTATGCTGTCATGAAGCACCTCGAATCTGCTTTGATCAATTCTACCTGCAAGATGCTCTGAATCAACAATGTTTTTTGAACACCCCAGGGTAACGATATTTATTGTTTGTTTTCTCAAAACAATGTTTGATAAGGGTTTAACTTTCAAACAAGCTATCAATAAACTGCACGCGGTCAAAAAGCTGTAAGTCTTCTATACGCTCCCCAATACCAATATATTTAACTGGTATCTTAAATTGATCAGAAATACCGATCACAACACCTCCCTTGGCAGTACCATCAAGTTTAGTCAATGCCAGGGCGTTCACTTCGGTAGCCGCGGTGAATTGCCTGGCTTGTTCAATCGCATTTTGACCGGTGGATGCATCCAATACAAGCAGCACCTCATGTGGAGCATCAGGTACCAGCTTCTTCATAACTGTTTTGATCTTGGTCAACTCGCGCATTAGGTTCTCTTTGTTGTGTAATCTACCGGCTGTGTCTATGATTACAACATCTGTTTGTTGTGCAAGGGCTGATTTGATGGTATCGTAACATACAGATGCAGGGTCTGCACCCATACCCTGTGTTATAAGGGGTACAGCTGCACGTTCAGCCCATATCTTAATCTGGTCCACGGCAGCAGCCCTGAAAGTATCGGCAGCACCAAGCAGAACTGATTTCCCGGCCTGCTTATAATTATAGGCCAACTTCCCGATGGTAGTCGTTTTTCCCACACCATTAACCCCAACAACCATGATGATGTATGGTACTGCATTTGAGGGTATATCAAAGTTTTCACCCTCACCGCTGTTATTTTCTTGGAGCAGCGCAACAACCTCTTCTTTAAGTATCCTGTTTAACTCATTTGTACCCAAATATTTATCACGTGACACACGCCCTTCAATTCTTTCAATTATTCGAAGGGTGGTATTCACACCAACATCTGAGGTTACCAAAATCTCCTCGAGTTCATCAAGCACCTCGTCATCAACCTTTGATTTGCCGGCAATTGCTTTTGTAAGCTTACCTAATACACTTGAACGTGTTTTTTCGAGCCCTTTGTCCAGGTCTTGCTTTTTTTCTTTTGAGAAAAACGAAAACAAACCCATAGTTATAAATATTAATAAACAAAAAAAGCTCTTCCATGAAGTTGGAAAAGCTAAATACCAAATCTTTACAGAATTATTTTACCTTTTGCTCAAAAATTCCTGGACCCTGTCGTTGGGGACAATACTTTCGCTAAAGGTATAGGCTCCTGTTTTTTCTGACTTAACCGCTCTGATTACCTTTGCATATTCTTTTCCTTGTGCTTGCAGTGTTGCAACAACTTTCTTTGCCATAATTCAGCTTATTTAATCTCTTTATGAATAGTCATTTTCTTCAAAATGGGGTTGTATTTCTTCAACTCCATACGATCAGGAGTGTTTTTCCTGTTTTTTGTCGATATATATCTTGAAGTACCAGGCATCCCACTTTGCTTATGCTCTGTACACTCCAGAATGATCTGACCTCTTGCTTCTTTATTCTTCTTAGCCATGCTGTTTAAATTCAAATTTTGGGACGGCAAAAATAGTACTTATTCCAAAATAATCCTAACAATAAGTTCACTTTTTACGGAATTTTGAGGATTGCCTGCACATAAGGCTCTATACCTGTAAAAAAGAACTCGACAGCAATCACCATTACGATCAGCCCCATCAGCTTCATCATGACTTTATTTCCGGTATCTCCCAGGAAGCGGATGATCTTTGCTCCGCTCAAAAGAACAATTAAAACGGTAACACACACAACCAATATTGAGGAAATCAACAGCAATTTGGTAATTGAATCCTGGCTTTGATCCATCAATACAATGGCATTGGTGATTGATCCGGGGCCGGCAATCATAGGGATACCCAGCGGAGTTACCGAAATGTCATCAACGTATTTCTTCACATTTTTAGATGTTGTTTTCAATCGGCTTACCCTGGCATTTAACATATCAAAACCCATTATGAAAAACAATACCCCACCGACCACTTTAAGCCCTGCAACCGAAATACCAAAAAACCTAAACAATAATTGTCCCGCAAAGGCAAATAATACTAAGGTGAAGAATGCTGTGATCAGCGCTTTAACAGCAGTTACACGCTGCTGCCTCCTGCTTAGATCAGACGTCATCGCCAAAAACAACGGCATGACCCCTAAAGGATTCATTAGCGTAATGAAAGAAGTAAAATATAATAGGAATAAAGTCAGATAATCGTTCGTCATCAACATTATAGTTGCGCTTTTTTGTTCTGTGATCTGTCTAACTACATTTTACCAATGATGTCATGAACAAGGCCCAGCACCTCTGATTCACGCCTTATCACATCTGCTACCATCGCTTCTCCTTGCTTAATTTTATCATCAACATAAGCTTTGTCATCAACACCAGGTGCATTGATCTGCACATTTAGATATGCACCCAATACAGCTGAACGAGCGCATAGCGCACCCACACCGGCGTCAGAAACAGAATTCGGATTCCCGATTTTTGCCATCGCCTCGATGACGTCCAATGATGATAATGCAACTTTCATCACCCTAAAAGGGATTTCAATCGCATACTTTGAAGCCTGTTCAATGGCATGCTTCCTGGCTTCAATCTCTTCCGCTGTTTTCTTAGGCATGCCAAACGCATCCATAATACGATTGAACGCCCTGGTATCTTCATCCACAAGAAATAGCAATTCATCCTTGATTCTCTGGCCTTCCTCAGCCCAGCGAGAAAATTCCTCCCAGCGGTCGTCCCATCCTCGCTTGTGAGATGAAAGATTAGCAACCATGGTTGCTAATGAAGCACCAAGGGCCCCAATATAGGCCGAGATTGACCCGCCCCCGGGTGCAGGCGACGCCGATGCGGTCTCATTGGCAAATCCTTTGGCAGTGAGATCAATCAGTTTTGGAGTCTTCTCTGCATCTTCCAGAACATACTCGATAATCTTTTCTCTCGGATTGAAAGGTTTAAGCTCATCCAACCCCATTGATTTGATCGCGATCTTTATGAGCTCATCATGATCCACACCAAGGGAACGCTGTTGCTTTCTCAAAAAATACTTGCCGGCATCAATCATTGCTTTCAAAGGAATCAGCCCAACCAATTCTGAGCCAGTAACCCTGATCCCCCTGGCATCAGCTTTTCGAAACACTTCATCAAAAGCCTCATGCACCGAGGTTATACTAATATTTGTCAGATTCATCGAAATCTGAGCTATTCCATATTCTTCAATATACCATCCAATTGCTTTGACTGCTTTTAGCGTTCCCGGTATATATACTGGACTGCCTTTCTCATCCTTTACAATTTTTCCGGTTAGAGGATTGCCTTCACGTTTGACTCGTCCACGTTCACGCACGTCAAAAGCAATGGCATTGGCTCTTCGTGTTGAGGTTGTATTTAAGTTCACATTAAATGCTACCAGAAAGTCACGTGCACCCACAGCTGTTGCTCCTGCCCTCGCATTAAACGAGGCAGGACCAAAATCAGGTTTCCACTCCGGCTTAACAATTTTATCAGCCAACCCCTCATACTCTCCTGAACGACAATTGGCAAGATTTTTACGCTCATGTACAAAGGCAGCGTTCTCATAACAGTAAACCGGTATATTTAATTCATCTCCAATTCGCTCTGCTAACTTTCTGGCATATTCAACAGTTTCCTCCATGCTAATGTTTGCAACCGGAATAAGCGGACACACATCAGTAGCACCCATCCGGGGATGCTCGCCTTTATGTTTACGCATATCAATAAGCTCTGACGCCTTCTTAACCGCCTTTACTGCAGCCTCTATCACTTCATCGGGTGATCCTACAAAGGTGACCACGGTTCGATTTGTAGCAGCTCCGGGATCTATATCAAGCAATTTAACTCCTTCAACCGATTCTATCTGGTTGGTAATTTGTTTTATTATTCCCATATCGCGGCCTTCGCTAAAATTTGGGACGCATTCGATCAGTTTTTTCATATTTATATCTTAGTCTAATTCATAATCAATAACTAACCTAAAACCCATTCCGTTTTTCCATTCAGAATGACCTGCTCTATTTTGTTGGTTCCATAATAATAGGGCATATAGGCTATGCCCGGAATGGGTTTGGTAATGAATACATTGGCAGTTTTACCAATTGCAATGCTTCCCAGCTCCTCGCTCAAATCCATGGCATAGGCACCATTGAGGGTAACACTGTATATGCCCTCTTCCGGGGTTAGCCTATACAATATGCTCGCCATTGAAAGTATGAGCTGCATATTCCCTGAGGGGGAGGAGCCCGGATTAAAATCGCTTGCCATGGCAAGTGGTAAACCGGCATCTATCATCTTACGTGCAGGGGCATAAGGCATATTGAGAAAAAAGGCAGCTCCCGGAAGGATAACCGGCATGGTTTCAGTTCCTATCAACGCCTCAATTTCATCATTTCCGGTGTACTCAAGATGATCCACCGATAATGCATTATACTTAACTCCTATCTGGATTCCTCCGGAATAATCAAGTTCATTTGCATGAATCTTTGGTCGCAACCCATATTTCATGGCTGCGTTTAAAATTCGATCGGTATCTTCTACTGTAAAAAATCCTTTATCACAGAACACATCCACATAATCCGCAAGTTCCTCTGAGGCTACCAAAGGTATCATCTCATTGATAACCAGATCAACATAATCTTCCTGACGTCCACGGTATTCTAGTGGCACTGCATGTGCCCCAAGAAATGTAGCTTTGATGGTTAATGGCGATACTTCCTTTAAATTCTGAATTACCCTAAGCATTTTAAGCTCTGTTTCTGTGCTTAACCCATAGCCACTTTTAATCTCCACAGCACCGGTACCCATTGAAATGATTTCTTTTAGGCGCTGCATAGCTGAGTCAAATAATTCTTGCTCTGTTGCCTGTTGCATCCTCTTAGCAGAATTTAAAATACCACCACCCCTTGCTGCAATCTCTTCGTAGGACAAGCCCTTTATCTTATCAATGTATTCGATTTCGCGAGAAGCAGGATAAACCAAGTGGGTATGAGAATCGCAAAATGCAGGATATACCAATTTTCCTGAAGCATTTATCAGCTCTCCACTGAACCACTCACTGATTTGCTTCTCCTGTTCTGAACCCATTAGGCCAAAAGCAGCAATCTTACCTTTGCTGATATATAGGAATGCATCCTTTACGGTATCCAGTGTATCCATTTCAGCACCTTTTACCAATAGCCGAGGCTTTTCCTCAACAAGTACAAGTTCCTGTATATTAATTATCAGGATATCCATAAGTTACATCTTAAGTATAAAGTGATGCAAATTTAGTAAAATTACATGTCTTACCTACCTCCAACAGCATTGCAGAAGTGTTATTAAAATCAGATAATACAGCAACTTTAAAGATAAAAACCCAGTTGCACACACCACATATCTTAACAGTTTTACGTACATTTGTTTCAACAAATCAAATTTCCCAAACAAAACGATTTACAAATGAAAATCAGAACCTTGCTATCAATTTTATTGATAGTAGTATTCCAATTAGGTCAACTTTTGGCGGAACCTGTAAACATGAATGATGCCTCGAAAGTAGCCAGAAACTTCATCTATGAAAAACTAAACCAATATCATGTAGAAACAGATTATCAAGATATAACAATTGCAGAATCATGGTCTGTTGATGATGCTTACTACGTTTTTAATCTTGAAGATGGATGGATCATCGTGTCATCCAGATCTGAGCGCTGGCCTGTGATCGGGTATAACTTTGCAGGTCACTTTAGTAAACCCGATGCGATTAATTACAATGCTGCAAGCTGGATGCATACATTTGTTGAAGAAGCAGATTTTATTATCAACAACAACATAGAAGCTACAACCGATATAAACCAACAATGGGATTATTATTTAACTGATGACATCAGCCATTTTTCATTGGAGCCAAAAAGGGATGTGGCTACACCATTACTCACCAATCTCTGGAACCAGGATCATCCATACAATATCTTTTGCCCTGTTGATCCAAACGGACCGGGTGGACATGTGTATGTTGGTTGTGTAGCAACAGCTATGGCAATGATCATGCATTATTGGCGTTATCCACTGCAAGGCCAGGGCGAGCACCAGTATTATTCCGGTCAGTATGGCCTGCAATATGCCAACTTTGGCGAAACATTTTACAATTATAATGGCATGCATGACGTTATTGAAAATAACAACCCCTTTGATGTAGCACTCATCAGTTACCATGCTGCAGTATCAGTCAATATGTCATTCTCACCTGAAGGTTCAGGGGCATATAGTCACCAGGTACCTGGAGCCATGATAACGCGCTTTAAATATGCCAATTCAGCGCAATATCTGCAAAAGAACAATTATCCAAATTCCAGCTGGGAGGCGATGATGCAGGAACAGCTTGATTTAGGCCGGCCACTCTATTATAGTGGTTATAGTACCGATGGCGGAGGCCATGCTTTTGTTTGTGACGGCTACCAGGGATCAAACTACTACCACTTCAATTTTGGTTGGGGTGGCTCAAATAATGGTTGGTTTAACCTTCAAAACGTAGGTGGGTTCCCAAGCGGTCAGGGAATGGTACGTAACCTGATACCGAACGACTCTGAATATCCCTATATCGCTGAAGGTGAAACTATACTTTCCGAACGGTCTGGTTCCTTTTCCGATGGTAGCGGCCCTGTAATAGACTATCCTGAAGGGATGAACGCCAGTTGGCTTATTTCTCCCCAGTCAGATACAGATACTGTACATACAATCAATATCAGCTTCAGGAAATTCAATACAGCATCCGGTGACTATCTTAGGATTTACAATGGGAACTCAACCGAAGGAACACTGGTAGTTGAATTATCCGGGAGTGATCTGCCTGAACAGGTGACTATATCCGGAGATGAAGCATTCGTTACTTTTAATTCATCATCGAGTGCACCCGGCTTTGTGGCAGAATATGTTTCCCTGGCACCTACCTGGTGCAGTGGAAATACTTTTATAACAGAACCTAGTGGCATTATTTCTGATGGCAGTGGGCCTTATCATTACAACAATAGCACCACTTGCTTGCGAATCATACAAGTGCCCGATGCAACCGAATACATATTAAACTTTACAAAATTTGCAACGGAAGAAGGAAAGGACATTCTGCGGATAATCAATGGGAGTAATCAGACCATCGCTTCCTACTCAGGTCATGAAATACCAGATCCATTGCAAATTACCAGTAGTTTAGTAGCATTGGCCTGGAGTTCTAATGCTGTTATCAGGGATGAAGGCTGGGAAGTATTTTACGAAACCGATGCTGTGGGCATTGCTGAAAAGTCTTTAAATAGTGAGATCGAATTATTTCCAAATCCGGTGACCGATGTGTTATTTGTAAATCTTATGATTCCTAACATTAATGATGCAGAGGTCATGATCCATAGTCTTGAGGGCCAGCTTATCTATCATAATCAATTCAATTTTGAAGACAATCGGGCCAGTTTCAGCATTCCTGCACATACTATATCGAAAGGCGTATATGTGTTTGGTATTCAATCTGATCAAGGCCTAATAACCAGGAAAATTGTGGTTCAGTAACTCACTTGCCTACTTGAAGGTTTGAATGTTTTACTTTGATTTATTAAGAGAAAAAAACTTGTGTCGTGTCAATGCTGGTGTGTCGGTTAAGGTGCAGAGGTTTTTTCTCAGATAGAAAAATATCAAGCTTTGGGCCGGCTAAAGTAGGGTTGACATGACACTAGAAGTCAATAGAAATCATCGATTTGATAGCCTTTGATTTTTCAGGATCGCTCAGACAATCTATCACCTTGGATTTAAACTTCCAGCAGGTCATCTGTCTCTTATCAAAAATACGGCTGATCTCATAAGTAGAAATATCAGGGTTATTACATACCAGGCGGGCCAACCTAAAAGCTTCAGGCAGAGGGATCTTACAATGATGGAAAATGGTATGTGCCGTGGCTGACTCTTCTGTTTTACAACGCGTACAACGGCGCGAAAAAGGTTTCTTACCTTTACAATAGTTGTCATGCCCGCATTTTCGACAAACAAAGCCATTCTGCCATTTGAATTCAGCCAGGAAACTAAGGCATTGCTCTTCTTGTGAAAAACAATCATCCACAACATCTTTATGATCATCCACAGATATGGATTTACTTATCATACCTTTTAAACCTTACTTATGTTGGTAAAATGTTAATTTTACTAAAATTTGAAGCAAAATTACAATTTTTGGTGATAATTAAGCGCTTTATTCCGGAAAATAATTAATTTTGCAGTTGTTAAACAACACCACAAACAAGATAAATCTATGATTAAAAACATTTTAACTATATTGGTCATATTTCTTTTTTTGAACAGTTGTACCAGTATTAGCGGAAAGCAGGCAGAAACAGCCATGTCAACTGCAAATGAAGCTGAAGCAGGCAAGGTAGAGTACCTTACTTACGAGACTTTCATCGAAAAGGTATGGGACTTCGAAGCAAACCCTCAGGAATGGGTTTACAAGGGAAATGTACCTAGTATTATTGATTTCTATGCCGATTGGTGTGCTCCATGTAGGAAAATTGCACCCATAATGGACAAACTTGCAAAGGATTATGAAGGCCAACTCAAGGTATATAAAATTGATGTGGATGTGGAGCGAAAGCTCGCCGGTGTATTCCAGGTGAGAAGCATTCCAGCTGTTATGTTTACACCTCTCAATGGCCAACCTATGATGCAAGCAGGTGCATTGTCCGAAGAAATGTATATAAAAATCGTTGAAGAGCAACTTATTACCGAATCTTCAAAATAATAATTATCAAACCATATGGAACATTTAACAAAAGAAACTTTTCTGGACAAAGTTTTTAATTTCGAAAAAAACAAGGATTGGAAATTTGAAGGTGACTTACCATGCATCATAGATTTTTATGCAGATTGGTGTCAACCATGTAAAATAGTAGCTCCAATTCTTGAGGAGCTGGCCGAAGAATACAAAGGCAAGATTAACATCTACAAAGTTGATACAGAGCAGGAAGTTGAGCTTGCTGGTGCTTTTGGCATTCGCAGCATTCCTTCACTATTATTTTGTCCTAAAGATGGGCAACCTCAAATGGCTATGGGAGCCCTTCCAAAAGAAACTTTCAAACAAGCCATTAGTGACGTACTACTAAAAAACTAATCTAACTTACTTTGTTTTTCATAGAGCCGCCTCATTTGAGTGCGGCTTTTTTATTTGAATAACTTCC
>RRYU01020926.1_pt2 | contig 10765 bp, 12 predicted proteins | sample 2162651 | NCBI WGS metagenome assembly RRYU01 (sample SAMN10267283, study PRJNA491782) | microbial mat metagenome | isolation source: biomat in the production well | place: Japan: Minami-Kanto gas field, natural gas well KTG3 | collected 2017-06 | reverse complement strand
GCCGCCACTGGACAAAACATACTGACCAACCTGGCCGATCAACTCGACATCAGACGTCAGATGGTTTTTGATCTGCTCTTCGACCGCCAGCATCTCATCTTTTATCAGGGCAACAACGGTATCCATGTTCGATTATCTTTCACGGGCGCAAGCAAGAGCAAAACGGAAAAAAGGAGCATAACAACAGAACTCCGGCATTCTAAAAAGGGCCCCTGACAATGTCAAATTCAATTGTCATCAGCAGGTGCCGGTGCAGCGTTTTCTTCAATACGGGTCGGCACAAAACGATTGTCCACATGATCCCAGCGATAGGAGCCTGAATGCCAGATCTGCTCAACCAGATACCATTCTTCATCGAGTTCGGACGTATCCTCTGTCATCTCGGAGAAAATCAGTATTTCCATATCATCGATCATATGATCAGCGTTGGTATCAGCCCAGTGAAATGGCCTGATACTGGTCAGTTGATCCGCTGCCACCGGCAAGACAAATTGCTGCCCATCGGGATTGGCCAGCAACTCACCTCGGATGACAACTTGACTGTCAAATTGAACATCGGGTGGAACCCCGATGCGGTAAAAAACATGCAATGGTGTCTGCGGGTTTCTGAAAATCCATCGCGCAACCCCGGTCGCAGTATCAACACTGGCAGCCTGAGGCTCGGAAGACACAAAGCGCCACCCGGGCGGAAATTCTTCTTTCAGAATAATCCCTTTAAAAGAGGCTTCAGTTGACAACTTCAATTGTACCGGCAACTCTTGTCCCGGCGCGACATGAAGCGGCAACACCCGTTGTACTCGCAATCGGGGATCAAAAGGAACATCCTGGTGCGAAAAAACAATCCAGACAAGAGCTACAACAGCTAACACAATAGCCGCAAGCGGCAGGAAGCTGACAACAACAGATGAGCGTATCTGATGACCATGCACGGGATGAGGCTGATCATTTTTTTTCAGAATCTCATCCAGATCGACCGCAGAGCCTCAAGCGAGCTTCACAGCGTTATCACGTCTGATGGTTGGATAACGATTATTTTCCCAACGTGAAACCGTATCGGTAGTGACTCCTACAACTTTGGAAACATATAATTGTGTCAGCCGCTTTTCTTCGCGGATACGCCGCAACGATGTGCCGTCAACAGCGATTGAAGGTGGTTCTAGTGTGGTCATGATGTATCAATCCGCATCTGATTGTATTCGTTGCGGAGTTTAACAGAATCGTCGCTGTGCTGTAAACGTAGCGAATCCATTTGACTTAAAACTGCCGTCCTGTGACGAGAAAAAAGCCCCCTTCCTTAATTTTTTTTAAAATTTTAATTGACATTAATTGTTAACTGTCTATAATGGAAATCGTAAACACCATAACAACAATTTAGCCTCGCGTTTTCCCTCCTGGCGCGGGGCATTTTTTTGCTCCCACCTGCTCGACCCTAAAGCCCCTTAAACACCTTCATCAAATGTGGAACCAGCTGCTTTTTACGTGACATCACCCCTTTGAGGCGATAGAGATTATCGGTTTCCTGAGGATATCCTATAACATAGGGCAACTCAGCGGGACCGGCTGTCAGCAGAAAACTGGTTTCCATGACAATATCCGTAATAAGCAATGCCGCAAGATCATAGCCCTTTTCAACACGAATAGCGGCGAGCTCCTTACTGAGTTCTTCCTGACGAGAGTAAAATGTATGAAAGTTAACGACCTCAACCTGACCCAGGCCTAGCAAATAGTTACCCGCCGCATATTCCTTGAAATCGGTAAATATCAGTTGTCGCGCCGGCGCTCCACTCGCCATTAAACTGCCCGCAGCAAATAGCCTGGCTCCGAAATCACTATGTTCCAGACCGCTCAATTCCTCCAACCATGGAACCAATAGACGATCGACCTCTGTGGTAGTTGGCGATTTCAGAATCAGGGTGTCAGAAAGCAAACCGGCGAGCAGCAGGCCGGCCACCGAGCGATCAGGTGCTATCCCCGCTTGCTGATAGAGCGTGGCAACAAGGGAGCAGGTGCTGCCAAGGGGCTGATTAATGAAACGAATAGGCAGATCTGTATGAAAATTTCCCAAACGATGGTGGTCGATCACTTCGAGAATCTCTACCTTGTCAGCTCCGGGGACAGCTTGAGATAACTCGTTATGATCAACCAGGATCAGTTTAACCAGCGAGCTCTTGATGAGGTGGCTTTTGGTTGCAACACCGACTACCTGTTTTTCTCCGGAACAAACGATCGCACCAGAGTATTTTCCATGCATCAGCTTGATCCGCAAATCCTCTAGCAGATCGTCGGGTCTTATTGTCATAAAATCGGTATCCGCCAGCTCCTTCACCGGCGTCGCCATACGGGTCAGCCAGACAGAATTCGCTGTGTCGTAATCACTGATCAGGACAGACACCTGATGATCAGCGGCCAGAGACAACAGGTCAGCACCAATATTTCCACCACCACTGATAATCAGTAAACGCACCCCGGCCTCAATTGCTCGGCGTTGAATTCCGGGACGGTCACCGGTAATCAATACCGCACGTGAAGGATCCATCTGCTTGATCCAGCTATCAAAACTCGCTTCACGTCGAGCACCCACATAAAGATTCAGATTATCCACCCGGTCTGCGTCGACCAGATGAACATCGGTGGCGTTAAGACAGCGCTGTATCGAGCGCAGGGAGGCCTTGATTCGGCGCATCTTGTCAGGTTCGGTCGGCACCAGAAAAAACTCTGTCGCACGTTTAAGCAACAACAATCCCTGCGCCTTCCCCTCATCATCTACCATCGGCAGCATCCGAATATGGTGTTGATGATAGAGTTCAATCGCGCGTGCCATCGGCTCGTCCTGATGGATGGTAATGGCCTTTTCCGTTACCACATCCTTGATACGTGGATGAACATCCGATAGTAAAACCGGCACATCGACAGCCAGTTCATCCAGCACATACTGGGTCTGCTGATTGATATTTCCGGCCCGTGCCGGTTGCACATCCGCGAGTCCCTGGCTGCGACGCAGATGTGCATAGGCCAGTGCACTGCAGATCGAATCCGTATCGGGATTGCGGTGGCCAACGACGTAAACAACAGCATTTCTCGACATAAGTAACATTCCGGACAGGGCAAACGCTCAGTCGGGCAGACGAGCAGACAATGATCGATGGAAAATCATCATATTCAATTGTTGACCTGTAGTAAAATTGTCAACTAATATATATAAATATATTCAATACTGAATGGGAGTGCGTGATGGCAAATACTTCTTCAAATATGCCTTTTGAAAGCGAAATTGATTACGACCGTGAGTCTGAAATTCTTAAGGTTCTCGGCCACCCGATACGCCTTAAAATTGTAGCAGGGTTAATCTCTCAAACCTGCAACGTCAAAAAAATATGGGAATGTCTGGGGTTGCCTCAGGCAACTGTTTCGCAACACCTGGCACTGTTAAAAAACAAAAACATTATTATCGGTCGACGCGAGGGTGTCGAAGTATACTATCAGGTGACCTCACCACAAGCGATTCGAATCGTTACCGCTCTGTTTCAACGCACACCCGCAGCATAACAACCATAACGCCATCGGCAACCAGTTAAACAAAAAACGGTCGTCTAAACGGGACGACCGTTTTTTATCATCATAACGTCAGGGAATCTATTTACCGGAACGAATTGCAGCGACAGTCTTGCCGCGAATTCCCCAATTCTCCGGTGGGATTTCCTCAATCACAACGTGAGTGGCTTCAGGGTTTTTGCCGAGAACCTCCTTCAGGGCAAGAGTGATTCGGTCCATCAGCTCTTCTTTTTTTTCAGCACTGATCCCCTCAACTGTACGAACAGTAACGACCGGCATGTGTTTCTCCTTTCATAAAACAAGTGCTTGAAGCGCAATTATAACCCCAGAAGTAAAAGAATCAAGAACCAAATCTCCCTCAAAGCCAACAATACTTTGGCCACCGTCTGAAACTTCAGGTATAATCGAATAAAAGCCTCCCATTGCAGGTGGTGTCAATGAAAATAATCTGTCTGTTCATAGTCCTGATTCTGGCTGGATGTACCGGTCGCGGCATGCTGGTGTGGGAGCATCCACAAGGACTGGACAATCAGCAGCTGCTGCAGGCACAAAAAGAATGTCAGCAAATAGCTCACCGTGAGACGCGCTTTCCTCATTATATCTATGGCACCTACGGCAGCCCCCTCTTCCCTTTTTATCGCCCTTTCTATTATCATGACAGGCATTATGCTGATGATGTCATCTGGCACGATCATGTTGAGCACATGAGTTACCAGAGAGAGTTCAACAGACTCTACCGCATCTGCATGACAGCAAAGGGCTGGAGTCTCGTTTACATCCCTGCGGAGGAGCCTGATGGCCACACCGGAACCAATCAATGACCGGAACGATAACTAGCACGACGAGAGCCAAGCTGTGAACATTGGTGGACTCACCATATCTGCCGGGTCAGCGGCCCGATCAACAACGCCACAGCAAGGCCAGGCTGTTGCATCCCCGGCGCACAAGAACCGACATTCCGCAATCGGAACAGCATCGGATCAGTATCGGTCTGCCCCTCAACAGGTAATCGATGCTGAATATGTGGATCTCTACAGCCCCAGCCAGCGTCCACCCGAACAACTCAACCAGTGGCGTCAACTGGTTATTGAAAAGACCGGTACCCACGAATCACGAGACAGGGAAAGCGGCGCTGACGAACGCACCCGACAGCTCATCGCGCGCTATGGGCACAACAGCAGCAACCTGCCCCTGCCGGGAACCTTTGTTAATCTGATCGCTTGATGACACCCGATTCAAGCCGCCGTTTCACTTCCTTCATATCCTCCCAGACTCTTTTCTTTTCCAGCGGCGATCGCAGTAAATAGGCAGGATGAAAGGTGGGCATCAGCGCGATGCCGGCATAGGTATACCAGCAACCGCGCAGACGACTGACCGGCGTCTGGACTCCCAACAGGGTCTGGGCGGCAAAACGACCCAATGCGACAATAACCGCAGGCTTAAGCACTGCCAGTTGCCGTTCGAGATAAGGGGCACAAGCCTCTACTTCAGCAGCATGTGGATCACGATTGGCTGGAGGACGGCATTTGATCAGATTGCAGATATAGACATCTTCCGCTGACAACCCCATGGCGAACAGAATCTGGTCAAGAAGTCGCCCGGCCTCGCCAACAAAGGGCTGCCCTTGTTGATCTTCCTCATAGCCCGGAGCTTCACCGACAAAAACCAGTTTTGCAAACGGATTACCACGACCAAAAACAACATGGTTGCGTTTTTCATGAAGTGTGCACGCATGGCACTGTTCAACTTCGTTCTGTAACTCCAGCAACGATTCTGGCACTGCCGTCGATGGCAGCGCTGCTGTATCGGCAGCGCCATTATCAGTATTCTCACCAACTACGGGAGATACGACAGTATCAAAGCCCAGCTCATGGAGATCCTGCAATAAACGGCGTGCCTGGCAGACATGAGTGTAGCATTCGTGGTACAATTTACTCGTCATGTGGAATTGACCCAGCTGTTTTTTGATGCCGATTTAATATCCTGAAATGATTCTCAAGGGTAATAGATGTTCCCTTTTTACATCCTGCTTCTGCTGTTGGTTTTTGTTCCGGAGCCTGTTTATGCCTGGGGCGCCGGAGTTCATCTGGGCACATGCCTGCGCGTACTGGCAGCTCCGGAGATCCTGCCTCTGACAGTGCAAACGTTACTGGCAACCCACCCCCTCGACTACCTTTATGGTTGTATTGCCGCCGATATTACCCTGGGCAAAAAGCACACTCACCATCTGGAACATTGTCACAATTGGCGGATTGGTCGAAAAATCCTTGAGCGTGGAAAAAAATCGGGTCCCGAGGCGGAATCCTGTGCCTATGGTTATCTGTCTCATCTGGCTGCCGATACCGTCGCTCACAACTATTTTGTCCCCTACAAACTGGCGATGACGTTCAATACGACCTTTCACAATCACGCTTACTGGGAAATCCGCGCAGATATTGGTGTGAAAAAAGAAACCTGGCAAATTGCTCAACAACTTGCCAAGCGCAACAATCGTCATCTCGACAAGTTACTTAGCGGATCCATCTCCGATACTATCTTTTCTTTTGGGACAAACAAACAGATTTTCAATTCAATGATGCTGATCAGTCGCTTGAATCGCTGGCAGAAGATGGTTGAAACCATCGCCGCCCATTCCCGCTGGCCCTTCGACCGTGCTGAACACGACGAATATATGGCCCTTGGATTGGAGGCCGTCTACAGTATTCTCAGTGACGAGAACAGCCCTTACTGGAACGCTGATCCGACCGGCGATCGTGCCCTGACAGCTTCCAATCTTATTCGTAAAAACATGAAACTGCTGTGGCTCGACGGCAAATTAGATCAGGAAGACTCAGATCTGATACTGCGCGAACTGCGCACACGTTTCAAGCTTGGCATTACCAATCCGGATGAAATTCTGCCCTTATTTACCGTTGTTTAGCCGATGAACGCAGTTTCCACAGGGCACAGACACGATCGAGCAACTGCCCGGCCACTGCCATTTTGCTCATCAACTCATGAACTTCAACATGTCCGTCCGGATAAAGAAAACGGACAATATTAGTCTCTACATCAAAGCCGGCTCCCGGCGTTGAAACATCATTGGCAACAATCATATCAAGATGTTTACTGACAAGTTTTTGTTTCGCATACTCATCAAGGTGTTCTGTCTCGGCGGCGAAACCAACAAGTATCTGCCGATCTTTACAACGCCCCAACTCAGCGAGAATATCAGGCGTTTTTTCCAGCAAAAGGTTCATATCAGCAGCTTTCTTCTTCATCTTTTGCTGCTGCCGGCTCTGCGGTCGATAGTCAGCTACCGCCGCCGCCTTGATCACCACATCAACATGCGGGAAAACGCCGGTAACCGCCTCATACATCTGCCCGGCAGAAACGACTGAAATCATCTCAACCCCAAGCGGTGCCGGCAGATGCACCGGACCGCTCACCAGGGTCACCTGAGCGCCACGTCGGCGGGCAGCGGTAGCGATGGCGAACCCCATGCGACCGGAGGAACGATTGGTCAGGTAACGCACCGGATCGATCTCTTCACGCGTCGGACCCGCACTGACGAGGATGCGACATCCGAGGAAATCCTTGTCTGACAGGATGTCTTCAGCAGCACTGACGATATCTTGCGGATCTGGCATTTTACCCCGCCCGGTAGAGCCACAGGCAAGCTCTCCGCACACTGGCTCAAGCAGATGGTAGCCGATCTCACGCAATCGCTGTTCGTTACGTTGGTACAGTGGGTTTTCATACATATTGGTATTCATTGCCGGAACGATCAGTACTGGAGCCCTGGTCGCCATCACAGTTGTCGTCAGCAGATCATCTGCCAGACCCTGGGCTATCCTGCCGACAAGGTTGGCGGTTGCCGGTGCAAGGATAAACAGATCGGCACGGTCCGCGAGGGAGATATGACCTATCTCCTGCTCCTGATAAAGGTTGAACAGTTCTGTATGAACCGGCTGCCCGGAGAGGGTTTGAAACGTCAATGGCGTCACAAATTCGCAAGCTGAACCGGTCATGATAACGTGAACCCTGGCACCTGCCTTGGTTAACAGGCGCAGAAGTTCAACCGCCTTGTACACTGCAATGCCGCCACTGACCCCGAGAATAATGGTTTTGCCTTTGAGCATTCGTTGACCTCATCACCCTGCCAGAAAAGGATTGTAGCGTTTTTCCTGGCCGATTGTTGTAGCCGGGCCATGTCCAGGATAAACGGTGGTTTCATCAACCAGAGTCAGTAGCTTCTTCTTGATATTGTCGATCAGTTGCTGATGGTTACCACCCGGCAGATCCGTTCGACCGATCGATCCATTGAACAGGGTGTCACCGACAAAAAGAAAATCAGCGACATGAAGGCAGATACCGCCCGGTGAGTGCCCCGGAGTATGGATCACCCTGAGTGTCAAATCTCCCACCGTGATGACATCTCCATCATTCAGCAACCGTGTCGGCTCCGGCGAACGGGTGGTTGACAGACCGAACAAGGCCGCATGTTCAGTCGCACGCTGCAGCAGGGGCGCATCATCCTGATGGATAAGCAGACTGCAACCGGTTTTTTCAACCAATAAACGATTCCCCCCGATATGATCGAAATGTCCGTGGGTATTGATCACCATAGCAAGGGTCAGGTCGTGCTGTTGCAACAAGGTCAAGATGCTTTCAACATCGCCACCCGGATCAATCACTGCCGCTTTGCCGGTGGCTTCACACCCCACGAGATAACAATTGACCTCTAAAGGACCAGTTGGCAGACTTGTAATCATCATGAAGGGTCTCCTTTTTCGTTGATCCGCGTGAAAAGATCGAGGTTCCGGCTTTTCAGTTGCTCACCCAGGGTTGCACCCAGGGGCCGATCATGTCGGCTCTCGCGGCGACTGTCAGAACGTTCCCTGGTAACAGCTTCGACAGCGGGGGGGACACCCTCCGGCGACGCAGGCGAACCATCGTCACCCTCTTCTTTTTGCTGCCCCATAAAGAAATAACGATCAAACAGACGATGATAGGATGTCCATCCTTGTGACAACGGCTCCTTGTCAACATGTAGTTGCACAGCGTTTATCTTGGAGTCCAGATCATCGATAAAGTTCAGAATAACTGCTTCCAGGAATTGGGGGCGTTTCGGTGAACCGAAATCATATTGACCATGGTGAGACAGCAGCAGATGCTTGATCATCATCGACAGCTCTGCCGGAAAACCGGGAATGGCACGAACATGGTCTTCAATCATTTGAACACCGATGACAATATGGCCAAGCAATTTACCTTCGTCGGTATATCCAAATGAGCGATCAAAAGACAATTCCATGACCTTGCCGATATCATGGAGCATGGCGCCGCTGATCAGCAGGTCACGATCGACCCTGGGGTAACGTCTGGCAACATCCAGGGCAAGAGCCGCAACCGCCAGCGAATGTTCCAGCAAACCGCCAATATAGGTATGATGCATCGACTTTGCCGCCGGTGCCCTGGCGTAGCGGTGATAAAAGTCCGGATCGTCAAAAAAGGAGCGTAACAGATCCCTTATAAAAGGATTGGTCAGGGAATCAAGCAACTGATCAAGTTCGGATCGCATTGCTTCGGCGGAGCGACTGCTAACCGGCAGAAAATCGCCGATATCAACGGATTCTTCCGGTACTTTTTCCAATTTCTGAATGACCAGCTGCAACTTCCCCAGATAAACACTTGCCTTGGCGTCAATGCGAATAAAATCGTCGGCAGCAAAGAGACCCGCCAGCAGATCAATTCGGTCCCAGACCTTGGCTTCAACCTCCCCGGTGCTGTCCATCAATTTGAGGGTCATATAGGGCTTGCCGTTTTTAGCCATAGCGGTGATCTTGTCACGCACCAGAAAAACACTGGTGACATGATCGCGTTCTTTTATTTGATTGACATAGATTTCTTTCACACGAACCTCATCTGTGGTTTTGATGCCTTTATAATATGAATTGCAGCGTGCAAGCCATCAAGAGCAGCACTCATGATGCCACCGGCATAGCCGGCACCCTCCCCGACCGGAAACAGCCCGGGATGACTTACCGATTCACCCGCCTCATTGCGCAATATCCGCACAGGCGACGATGTTCTTGTTTCAACGCCGATCAAGGTTGCCTCCGCACTGACAAATCCGCGCATTTTGCGATCAAAGTATGGTAGCGCACGACGCAAGGCGTTGGCAACGTAAGGAGGCAAACAGTCATCAAGGTCAGCATGAACTACGTCGGGCCGACAACTTGAGTGCAGTTTCCCACCGCGACCATGGAGAAATTCAAGAAGGGGCTGTGCCGGAGCACGCCAGCCGGCTTCTCCTGCCTGCCAGGCTGAGCGCTCCCAGCGCCGCTGATATTCCACCCCGGCCAACGCTCCCTGACCATCAAAGTCTGCTGGAGATACGGTGACTACCAGGGCACTGTTGGACATCGGTGCTGCGCGATGATAATCGCTCATACCGTTGACGACAATCCCGCCCGCCTCGGACGCGGCATTTATCACCGTTCCACCCGGACACATACAAAATGAATAAACGCCACGACCAGTGTCCGGATCATTCCAGGTCAGGCGATAATCAGCAGCCGGCAGCAGCGGATGATCGCGCAAGCCATACTGGATCTGGTTAATCAGTTCCCGTGGATGCTCAACCCGTACACCCAGCGCGAATGGTTTGGGTTCAAGTCTGACACCGGCTTGTGCGAGCATGTGATAGGTGTCGCGAGCACTATGCCCCGGAGCCAGCACCAGACGGTCACATGACAGATGGTCGTCATGGTTGATCGTCACGGCAGCTACCCTGCCACCCAGCAGGGAAAAGCCACTCAACTGACTGGAAAAACGGATATCAACGCCCAGTTCAGACAAATGCCGGCGAATACGGATCAGGACCTGGCGCAAGCGATCACTACCGATATGCGGCTTCGCCTGATATTGAATGTCTGCCGGTGCCCCCATGGCAACCAGACGGGCCAGAATCCATGAAATGGCCGGGTGATTCAACCTGGTGGTCAACTTGCCATCGGAAAATGTGCCGGCACCGCCCTCACCAAACTGGACGTTGCTGTTCGCCTCCAGAATGCCTTGCTCCCAGAAACGCCGTACGTCCGGCAGTCGTTGCTCAACCGGCTTGCCACGCTCAAGCAAAGTGACCCGACAACCACTTTCAGCCAGTGTCATGGCACAAAAAAGGCCGGCCGGGCCCATCCCCGTTACAACGACATGAAGCGGTTGCACT
>RRYU01013861.1_pt2 | contig 10766 bp, 8 predicted proteins | sample 2162651 | NCBI WGS metagenome assembly RRYU01 (sample SAMN10267283, study PRJNA491782) | microbial mat metagenome | isolation source: biomat in the production well | place: Japan: Minami-Kanto gas field, natural gas well KTG3 | collected 2017-06 | reverse complement strand
AATGTTATAATATAACGTTACGGCTCAAGAGACATGCTACCCGATTCTATGGAGAAAAACAATGAAGAGATACGTTTTGTTATGGTTGCTGGTCTGCGGTTTTTCACCTGCTGTCTGGGCACATCAGCACGCGGCACCCCATGTTGTTGTCAGTATCAAGCCGATTCATTCTCTGGTAATGGCAGTAATGGAGGGGGTTGGTGAGCCGCAACTGCTGATCAAAGGAGCGGGGACGCCCCATGGTTATTCTTTGCGCCCCTCAGAGGCCCAGATGCTGGCGGATGCAGAGTTGGTGGTCTGGGTCGGCGAGGGGCTGGAGACATTTTTACAGCGCCCCCTGCTCACCCTGGGCAAGTCGGCCAGACAGCTGGAGCTTGCCGACCACTTGCGGGATCGGATGTTGCCGGTGCGGGAAGGGGGCACCTGGGAAGGTCACCATCGCGACCATGATGAGCATGCTCAAGATCACAATCATGGCCACCACGGCCAGGATCACAGGCATGAAGACCATGCCGCAGACGAATCACTGGACCATCACATCTGGACCAGCCCATTGCTTGCCAAGGATATTGTTCAGCTGGTAGCGATGACCTTGAGTGACATGGATCCGTTCCATCAGGAGCGGTACCGTAGAAATGCTGAAACGCTGCAGCAGAGGCTGGATCAATTGTATCAGAAGGTCAGTCAACAACTGGCCCCGGTATCTTCTCAGCCTTATATTGTTTTCCATGATGCCTATCAGTATTTCGAACAGGATTTCAGATTGAATGCGGCAGGCTCGGTGACGATCGATACGGAGCGTTCACCGGGGGCGAAACGCATCAAGGAGGTGAGGGATAAAGTAGCGGCGCTTGGAGCACGGGCAGTCTTCAGTGAGCCGCAGTTTGAGTCGCGAATTGTCACCACGGTGCTCGAAGGAAGTGCTGCAAAGCGGGGCGTTCTCGACCCTCTGGGGTCGGATCTGCCTGAGGGGCCGGAGGCGTATTTTTCTCTGATCAGGGCAATGGGGACAAACATCTTTGAAACATTGAAACAGTGACAAGGTTCCCCCTGCTACCAGAACGGTAGCGGGGGGGATGGTCAGATATTAAAATATCAGACAGTGACTGACTGCGAGAGCAGATCAGCGAGGATGTTTTTCCCTTCCTGCACATAGGGATCCTCTTGCAGGGATTCGATCAGCACCTCTTCCCGACTCTTGTCGCTATTGTCGCCTTCCTGTGAGGGCATGCCGTGCGGGGTGTTCAAGCTTTTCTGTTCCTCTTGCAGTTGACGCCGTTCCTTCAAGATATCGTCGAGGCGCAGGGACTGGGTGGTCTGTTCGCGGCGCTCGGCAGCACGTTGTGCGGCCAGCCTGATGTTGTGAAATTCCTCGCTGTTGTTGATCCTTTCGTGGCTGAGATGTTGCAGCTTTTCAAGGTCATCCGGTGCTGTCTTCCAGGGAGTATAGCTAGCGGCCGCAATACGATCCCAGGTCAGGGCATTGTCCATGTACTTTTCACCACTTTCAAGGCCATCGAGGCGTGACGGAAGGACGATATCGGGGACTATGCCACGCTCCTGGGTTGAATCGCCAGTAATCCGGTAAAATTTCTGTATCGTTACCTTGGCTGCTCCTAACGGCATATATTGGGACATACCGCGCAACCTGATAAAGCGGTCCAAATCAAGAACCGCCTGAACCGTGCCTTTGCCATGGGTGTGTTCATCGCCGACGATCAGGGCGCGACCGTAATCCTGCAGGGCGCCAGCCAGAATTTCCGATGCCGAAGCGCTGAAGCGGTTCACCAGCACGATCATCGGACCCGCGTAGGCAACATGATTATTGTCATCACGCATGGACCGAATGGTACCCGAACTATCGCGTACCTGAACCACCGGACCCCCATCAATAAAAAGGCCGGTCACGCTGACTGCATCGGTCAGGGAGCCGCCGCCATTGTTTCGCAAATCAAGAATGAGTCCGGAAATTCCCTGTTCTTTCAGGCGCACCAACTCATCGCGAGTGTCATCGGTACTGTTACGTTCGGTTTTGCCACTGTGATCACGGTAAAACGAAGGGATTTTGACATATCCAATACGGGTGCCATCACCCCCATCAATCAGTGTACTCTGAACAAAAGACTCCTCGATCTCAACAACATCACGAATAATAGGCACAATCAGACGACGGCCGTCCGGTTTGCGCAGGGTTAAGCGCACCTCGGTTCCCTTTTTACCGCGAATCAGCGATACCGCATCGCGCAGGCGGGTATTGGTGACTTCGACCGGTTCGGCGGTTCCCTCAGCAACCTTGAGAATAATATCATCAGCCTCAAGTTGGCCCTGGCGCGCCGCCGCCCCACCTGGAATTACCCTGACCACGCGAATAAAGCCATCATCATCACGCAATGTGGCACCAATTCCTTCCAGGGAACCGCTCATCTGGATATCGAAATCCTCCTTGCTGGTCGGTGGCATGTAGTTGGTGTGAGGATCATATGCCCTGGCGATGGCGTCGAGATAGCGATCGTAATGATCTTGCTCGGTTTCAGCCAGCATACGGTTCAGAAAAGTATTGTGGGATTTGACGACATTTTCACGCGCCTGTGTCAGCAGTTTGGTGTGGACTGTATCGTCAACTGGAAGAAGTTCGCCATCTTCATCGAGGCCGATATCGATTTCACGCAGACTGATGTAGCGGCTCAATATCTGAAACTTGATGTTTTTGCGCCAGTACTCGCGCAGTTCCGTGAGGTTGGTGGCAAACTCATATTTGTCCGGGTCACTTTCGATGACGTCGGCGGCATCAGGATCAATAGATTCTTCGAGGATCGCTGCAGTGATGGTCCTCACCTGGTTAATACGCTCCTGCAGTATTTCATGACCGGTCAACGGCAGATCCAGCCTGCCGCGCCGGACAGCACTGTCGATCTGGTTGCGGTGAACCTTCAGCAGTTCGACATCTTCCTGGAGCAGAAAGCGTTTTTGTGGGTCAAGCTGCTTTAAGTAAAGGTCGAACGCCGTCTGCGACAGACGAATATCGCTGAGGTTCTGGTTATAGTGTTGACTTGCCAGTTGCTGATGCAGGATGTGTCCGAGTAAACGTGCCCGGTTGGTGTTCAGGGACTCATCCGCAAGGCCAATGGAAGCTGACGGCAACAGAATGACCAGGGCAATATAGAAGCTGCGAACCACTGTTTTCGTGAACAAAGACATAATTTCTCCAACGCCGAATCATGGCGGATGTTAAATGGGCACCGCGTCAGTGTACCCCCGGCAAGCATCTCATCGCAAGGTTGAATCTCTGAACTTGTCTCTGTGTAATAGCGCAAGTCGTTTTAACGGGTTCATTGTGTTGCTAAAGGGGGATACGCATCTTTTTACAATAACTGCGCAACACCACTTCGGCCTGATTGATCCGAGTCATACGGTAGTTTTTCTGCTTGACAGCATCAACATCATCAATCGCAATCTGCAACTGGCGAAGTTCACGTTGTACGATCTCAAGATTAGTAAGCAACGTCTTGAGCTGGCCCGGGGTATGACCTTTGAGCATGGGCGGCGAGAGGCGGACAAAGCCTTCAGAAACGGCCTGGGCAAATTTTTTTGGATTACCTGCAATGGTCATCGGTGTTCCTCTTACCTCAATAAGATCAGCCAAACAGCAGAAACGCCAACAGTGTGACCACCGTGCCAAGCAGCGCTCCGAGAAAAACCTCGCGTGGCGTGTGGATCGTCATCAGCAACCGACTCTGACTGACCAGTAGCGCCAGAATCAGTACCAGCAGGCCGATCAGCAGTCCCACACCGGAAAGCAGGGTCGATACGGCAATGGAAAAGGCAACGGCAGCGTGGCCGCTGGGCATACCGCCATGTAAAGGGGAGCCGTGGTTGAAACGCGCCTTGAGCAGAATGACCAGAATGATGACTGCCAGCAGGGCGCCGACCGGGATCGTGCCGCCTGGTTCGCGGGTAAGGGTTTGCGAGTTGTCAAAAAGTGGAAAGATATGACCGGACAGCACCAGATAACCGAAAACGACAGCCCCGACGCTGGTGACCAGCACGGCTCCGGCGGCGACATCTTTGGCCCGTTTTGCCAGTTCATGATAATCGGGGGAAACCAGATCTACAACCGTCTCAATAGCGGTATTGATCAGTTCGGCAAAAATGACCAGCAGAGCGGCGAGCACCAGCAGAAAAAATTCCAATGTTGATACATGGAAAAACAGGGCGAGAAAAAGCACAGCCAGGGCAGCAACCAGATGATAGCGAATGTGGCGTTCACTTTTGGCGGCCCAGAGGATCCCATCGATGGCGCAGTTAAGGCTTTCCAGCCAACTTTTGGGTTTCATGGGAAGACTGCCCCTGGATCATGAGTCATCGTGATCGTTTAAGTGTAAGAATCTTGCAGTTCGGTTGAGAATAACAGGATCACCAGCTGTACACCAAGTCCATTTGTGGCGTTTACTTGAGGCGCATAAACAGGGTAGTCTTGCCAGCGACGTGAACATGACCATCAGCGCAATCGCCAAAGGATGAACAACATGAACAGCATGAACGACGATATGAATGATGAATCAATGGAGATGGATGATGATTTTGCCGCCATGTTTGAAGCGAGTCTTGCCGGGATAGGACAGGAGCTGCAGGCCGGAATGAAAATAACAGCGACCCTTCTGCAATGTGGCTCTGAGTGGACTTTCCTGGATGTTGGCCAGAAGGGTGAGGGGATCTTGGCGACAGCGGAGCTGCTCGATGCCGAAGGGCAGTTGACAGCAGCAGTCGGTGACCAGATCAGCGTGTATTTTATTTCGCGCAAGGATGGTGAGCTGCGATTTACCACCAAGGTTGGTGGTTCCGGCTCAGGCACGGAGCCATTGCAGCAGGCCTATCAGGCCGGCATTCCGGTTGAGGGGCGGATCGACAAAGAAATCAAGGGAGGATATGACATTGCCATGCCCGGCAATGTTCGCGCCTTTTGCCCATTTTCCCAGGTCGGGCTGCGGCCGACCGATGCCAGCGAGTTGATCGGGCGAACTCTATCCTTTCGGATCACCCAGTTGGATGAACGCGGACGCAATATTGTTGTTTCCCACCGGGTGTTGCTCGATGAAGAACGGAGTCAGCAGCGTGAGTCATTGCGCCAGACCTTAAAGGAAGGGCAGCTGGTTCATGGAACGGTCACCAGTCTGCGTGATTTTGGCGCATTTGTCGATATCGGCGGGATTGAAGGATTGTTACCGATTTCCGAGGTCAGCTACGGTCGGGTGGAAGATATCAGCACCGTTCTGGAGGTTGGTCGGCAACTGGATCTGATCGTTAAAAAAATTGACTGGGTCAATAACAAGTTTTCCTTCAGCTTGCGTGACACCCTGGCCGATCCCTGGCTCAAGGTAGGGAGCAGCTATCAGGTCGGCGGCAAGTACCCGGGTACGGTAAGCCGGTTGGCCCAGTTCGGCGCCTTTGTCACTCTTGCAGAAGGGATTGACGGGCTGTTGCATATCTCGAAAATGGGGGACGGACAGCGAATCCGGCATCCACAGGATTTATTCAAGGTTGGGCAGCCGCTCACCGTGGTGATCGAAAAAATTGATGAAGGTGAAAAGCGCATTTCACTGGCACTGGCGGGAGCGGTCGATGAAGTCACTGCAACCAGCTACAGTGAGGGTTCCAGCGGTTCCGCAATGGGAACACTGGGAGAATTACTCAAGGCGGGTCAGCAGAAAAAAGAACGCCGTCAGCGCAAATGAACGAGGGGGTTTCACGCTCCGCAGTATTATTCGCCGTTTGTATGGCGCACTTTCTCATGCCCTTTATGATGTCATCGGTAGGGATTGCCTTGCCGGTGATTGGTCGTGAGTTTCATGCCAGCGCGTTACAACTGGGACTGGTGGAAACTACCTACGTGCTGTCAGCGTCGATTTTTCTGTTGTCGATGGGGCGCTTTGGCGATATTCATGGGCGTCGCCGCATTTTTCAGACGGGATTACTGGTTTTTGGCGGTATGGGCGGGTTGATTTCCCAGGCCGGGTCGATTGAGATGGTCATTGTCCTGCGGTTTTTACAGGGGACGGGGGGCGCCATGGTGATGGCGACAACCATGGCGATGCTGGTTTCGACCTTTCCTGTAGCCGAGCGCGGCAAGGCGCTGGGGATCGCCGTTGCCAGTGTTTATGCCGGTATTTCTTGTGGCCCCTTTGTCGGTGGCATGCTGGTTGAGTTGTTGGGCTGGCGCTCCATTTTCTACCTGATCTTCCCTTTAAGTCTGCTGACCTGGGGGGTGACCCGGCTCAAAATCAAGACGGAATGGGCAGAAGCCCGGGGTGAGCCCTTTGACTGGTGTGGCGCAATGACCTATGCTGCGGCAGTGTTGTTGCTGGTGATCAGCGTCACCAACCTAAACAGCGGTGGCTGGGCCTGGGCGACCCTGGCAGTGGCCAATCTGTTGCTCGGGTTGTTCATCATTCACCAGTCACGCCACCCTTATCCCCTTTTAAATCTCGACCTGTTACTCAATAATCGAGTGTTTGCGCTGAGCAACCTGGCCGCCTTGTTCAACTATGCTGCGACCTTTGGAGTCACCTTCTTCTTGAGTCTATACCTGCAATATGTCAAAGGAATGAGCCCATCCCAGGCTGGCCTCGTCCTGATCGTGCAGCCCCTTGTCCAGACCCTCTTCTCCCCTTTTTGCGGACGACTGTCGGACCGGATCCCGGCCGCCTATGTGGCCACAACCGGCATGGCTCTGTGTGCCGTCAGCCTGGCCGTTGCATCGACCCTGCACGTTGAATCTACCCTGATGGTCGTTTACCTGTTGCTGGTAGCGATGGGGCTTGGATTCGCGTTTTTTTCTTCCCCCAATGTCAGCCTGATCATGGGCAGTGTCGAACCCAAATATCTTGGGGTGGCTTCCGGACTTAACTCAAGTATGCGCACCTTGGGGATGTTGACCAGTATGATGATCATCACCCTGATCTTTGCATATTTGATGAATGATCAACCGGTGACGATTGCCAACCAACCCGGGTTTCTTGCCAGCATGCGTCTGGCGTTGCAGATGTTCAGTGGACTTTGTGTCATTGGTATCGGTTGTTCACTGGGACGCATTGGCAGCGTCAGGAAGAACTGAGAAATTGCTTATATCGGCCCTGTTGTTGTTCAGTTGGCACGAATAGTGAACTCTCCCACAGTTTCTTTCCGATCTTCTTACAGGACTTTTTCTTGGAGTCATGGGATGCGCATCCGTCTCGCCCTCAAATATACAGTTGTTTCCAGCTGCTTTTTGCTGGTGATCATGCTTGCCTCTTCCTACATTCATATCACCAAGGTCCAGAAAATATTTGCTGAAACGTCCGTTCAGGATGCTGATGCCCTGGCCGATTTGATCCTGCGTAACTCCTATCATCTGATGATGGAGGATGATCGGCACAATCTGCAATTGATGATGGAAGAGGTGGGCGCGAGTAAACGGATCGAACGGGCGATGATTCTTGGTCGCGAAGGTGTTGTCAGCTTTTCAACAAACGCTGATGAAGTCGGAACGGTGTTGAATATCCAGGATGAGAGTTGTGCGTTCTGCCATATTTCTGAATCAGAAGCCCTGGTGAACGTGCCGGTACAGGACCGAGCACGGGTGCTTTCCGGATATCAGTATATGAATGTCACCCGGGGGATTTACAATGAGCCGAACTGCTCTACTGCCGACTGCCACGCCCACCCCCCCGATCAGGATAAAATCGGTGTTCTTGATATGGTTGTTTCTCTGGATCAGATGTCCTACCTGACCCACGTTCACCACAATGATGTGCTTCTTTCAACCCTGATCATGCTTATTCTGCTGTCGGTTTGTCATTATGTGTTGACCAGGCGTTATATCTCCCGACCCATTGAAGGTTTGCTCGAAGAAACAAAGGCCCTTTCTCAGGGAGACCTGAGCGCACGAATCAAGAAAATATCTAATGACGAGATCGGGGAGCTTGGCCGTTCTTTTAACCAGATGGCCGAGAATCTGGAGCAGGCCCAGGACGAATTGAAAGACTGGGGAGCAACCCTCGAACAAAAGGTTGAGGTGCGCACGACCGAAATGCAGGAGATCCAGAGCCAGCTGATCAGATCCGCCAAACTGGCCTCCATGGGGGAGCTGGTAGCGGGGATCGCACACGAAATCAACAATCCTCTAACGGGGATTCTGATGTTTGCTTCATTATCATCGAAGCACGCCGATTTGCCACCACAGATCAAGGACAATCTTGATCTGATCGTGGCTGAAACCGGTCGTTGCGCCAAAATAGTTCGTGGATTGCTGGAATTTGCCCGTGAGGCTCTTCCAGAAAAGAAGCCGGTTGTCATTAACACGATTATCGAACAAACCCTCGAGCTGGTGTCCCACCAGTCAATTTTTCAGGATGTTGACATCATCTGCCAACTTGGTGAAACGGTTCCAGAGATCGAGCTTGATGCTGATCAGTGGCAGCAGGTATTTGTCAATATGCTTATCAATGCTGGTCAAGCGATGCCACAGGGTGGAGTCCTGACGATATCTACCTGTTTTCTCGAAGCAGAAAATAGCGTACAGATTATTTTGGAAGACACAGGAACCGGTATTAGTCAGGAACATCTGGACAAAATTTTTGATCCCTTTTTCACCACCAAGTCACAGAAAGGATTTGGGCTGGGCCTGTCGGTTACTTATGGCATTATCAAAAATCATGGCGGCAAGGTCGATGTTCAAAGCACTGAAGGGGTGGGAACCCGATTCAGCATTCTTCTGCCGGTAGAGAATTCCAGATGGGTTGATGACACGGGTCGGGACAAGGGGATTCAGGTCGGGGACAAGTAAAAAGCTTTTGCCGATTAGCGCAGGATCAAAAGGCAGCGTGGTCTTTTACAGAAATGCCGAGCTTCTTGAGCAGGGCCTGAAAGTTGGGGCGCAGCATACCGGTTTCTTCTGCTGCCTTGGTAATGTTCCATTGGTTTCTTTCCAAAGCGGCCAGAACAAAAGCTTTTTCAACAGGTTCAACTGCCTGCTCGCGCACCTTGCGTTTTGCCTCTTTCAATTCTTCGCTGTTTAACGGCGTTGCAATTTCTTCTGAGCTGATCGTCTGCTCCTTACCGCCGGGTAGCTCAAGCGCATCACGTTGAATAATCTCTCCTTGGGTTAATACCACCGCTCGTTCAATAATGTTTTCCAGTTCCCGTACATTGCCGCGAAAGGGGTATTGGTGCATGGCGACCTGGGCATCTGCTGATAATCCTTTGATTTCCTTGCCTATTTCCTGCGAAAATTTATGCAGGAAAAAGTTGATCAGCAGCGGAATGTCACCGTTACGTTCGCGCAGGGGTGGCAGCTCGATAGGAATGATATTGAGTCGGAAATACAAATCTTCACGAAAAGCCCCTTCCTTCACCATCACATCCAGGGCACGATTGGTTGCAGCGACAAGACGGATATCGATCGGCGTTGCTTTGGTTCCACCAATGGCGGTGACTTCACGCTGCTGGAGCACCCGTAACAGCTTTGCCTGGGTTGCCATGCTCAGGTTGGCAATCTCATCAAGAAACAGGGTGCCTCCACTCGCAACGCTGAAGAGGCCAGGCTTTGAATGTGTTGCGCCGGTGAATGACCCTTTGACGTGACCAAACAATTCGCTTTCGAGCAGGTTTTCCGGCAGAGAATTACAGTCGATAGCAACGAAAGCCTCCTGGTTACGGGCACTGTTACTGTGGATCGCCCGGGCGACGAGCTCCTTGCCGGTACCGCTTTCGCCGGTGATCAGTACTGTGCTGTTGGTCGGAGCAACCTTGGTAATGCGCTGGAAAACCTTTTTCATCGGTGCGCTTCTGCCAATAAAAAAATCGGGGATCCCCTCAATGATCGCGTTGTCAGGGTCTTCTGCAGAGTCGCCAATGTCCAGAACCCGCTGCCGGATTGCAGACTCGACTTTTTCAATGATGCGGTCAGGCAGAAAAGGCTTGGTCAGGTATTCAAAGGCCCCGTTTTTCATGGCATCGACAGCAGAGTCGACAGTAGCGAATCCGGTAATGATGATGACCGGGACTTCCGGTTGTAAAATCTGTATGGTTTTCAAGACCTCAATGCCATTTAGAACAGGCATTTTCAGGTCACTGATGACAACACTGAATTTGTCCTTCTGGAGCTTCTCCAGACCGATTTTACCATTGGCAGCAACTTCAACCTGATATCCGGAAAGGGTTAATGCCTGGCGGATTCCCTCACGGATAATGGCCTCATCGTCAATCACCAGAATTTTATGTACAGCCTTCTCATCCATGCCGATAACATCACCTTTCAGCTGTTGTGTCGGCGAACATTACCCTCTGTGCGCATAAACCGAAAGCGCCACGGGAAACAGTTCGCGCCACGCAGTCTGATCGCAATTTTTAAGCCAAGTCAGTAGGACAGTAATTCGAAGAAGCCCCATTTCACGGAAGAAGGGTGTCTTTGCGAATGTTTTAAGCTACTTGCAACGCTATTCCCGATGTTACTAGAGTTTGCTTCAGCCAAAGAACAGTTGATATTTAACAAAATCTCATACTATGGACTGCTTTATAAGCAGTCAAGATATTCCTTGTCAACGGCCTGAATGTTCAAAAATCCTGCCCGATATGACTTTAAAACTGTCAGAAACAACCGTTTTGGGTTTTTTAAAATAAACAGGGCTGATTTCACGGGAGTTAAATTTTGCGATCGCTGTATGTTTATTTTATTCACCACTAAAAACCACCCCCAGCGAGGCATTGAATGTCGAGGTGGGGTTTCAGGT
>RRYU01021871.1_pt1 | contig 10768 bp, 9 predicted proteins | sample 2162651 | NCBI WGS metagenome assembly RRYU01 (sample SAMN10267283, study PRJNA491782) | microbial mat metagenome | isolation source: biomat in the production well | place: Japan: Minami-Kanto gas field, natural gas well KTG3 | collected 2017-06 | reverse complement strand
TTTTTTTACATCATCAGGAAAAACTTCGATTAATGCAGCAAGTGGGATGCCCGAAGTGTTGGATGTAACAATTGCAGTTTTCTTTAAGTGCGGTGTAATATTTTTATAAACAATATGTTTAATATCCAAACGTTCCGCCACTGCTTCTATTACCCAATCCGCCTCTTTTATTTTTTCAATATCTTTATCGTAAGTGCACGGTGTAACCATTGTAGCATTCTTAGGTTTATAAAGAGGAGCAGGTCTTAGTTTGGTAAGGATTTCAACACCCTTATCAGCTAATTCCTGATTTATATCATAAAGAAGTGATGGAATGCCGGCATTAGCAAGATGACCTGCCAATTGGGCTCCCATAACTCCTGCGCCTAAAACAGCGACTTTTTCAATTTTGTATTCCATTATTACCTCTTTATTTTAAGCGGTACGTTTAATGATAGTTGCAATTCCCTGACCGCTGCCGATACACATAGTAGCTAAACCGGTTTTAGTTTTTTGCTGTTCCATTACATTAATCAAGGTTGTAAGTATACGAGCTCCTGAACAACCTAATGGATGTCCAAGTGCTATTGCGCCACCATTCAGATTTATTTTTTTCTTATCAAATCCACCTTTATTAATTACATATAGAGATTGTGCTGCAAAAGCCTCATTTAATTCAAATGTATCAATATCACTTAATTTCATGTTGGCTTTTTTTAGCGCCTTTTCTGTTGCGGGTAAGGGACCGGCTCCCATAACTGTCCAGTGTACACCGGCAACTGCTCTGCTTACGATCTCAGCGCGGATCTGAAGTTTGTTTTTCTTAGCAAAATCTTCACTTGCAACAATAATTGCAGCAGCTCCGAATGTGATTGGACTACTAGTGGCTGCGGTTACTGTACCATCGGTAGAGAAAGCAGGTTTGAGAGTTTTGATTTTTTCTACATTTGGTTCGCGAGGTCCCTCGTCATTTTCAACCGTCGTTCCATCGGTACCAATGATCGGAATAATTTCATTTTTAAATTTGCCGTCCTTTTGTGCCTTCAGTGCTTTCTTATGTGAATCGATTGCAAACGCTTCTTGATCTTCGCGTGATATTTTACCTTCTTTAGCTAGGTTTTCGGCTGTGTCACCCATACCGATATAGAATTCCTGCTCGGCTAATTCTGGATGAAAATCAGGTGCAAATCCACCCATCGGTACTGAGAACATATCCTCGACACCAACTGCTATTCCGACTTCGATATCACCGCTTTCAATGGCAGTGCTGAGTTGATGTACTGCGTCCATTGATGAACCGCAGAAACGATTGACAACCTTCGCACCAGCTTCTTTGGGTATACCGGCAAGTACGGCTACGGAACGACCCATGATCATACCTTGCGGACCCTCGGGGAAAGCACATCCTAATACGACATCTTCGATCATTTCAGGTTTTAGATTTGGATTTCTTTTTAATAAAGCTTTTACTACTTGTGCGGAAAGATCATCGGGTCTTATTCCGACTAATTTACCATTTCTGACACCAATTGGTGATCTTACAGCATCAACTATTACAGATTTTGTACTCATAATATTCTCCTAAAATGGGTATGATTGTTTTGAATAAACATGTTCAGCAATTAAGCGCTTCATTCCGATAATATCTATTTTCGGTAGCATTCTTACCTGGAAATTCTTCAAATTATCGATTATTGAATTTTTCAGGCATCCCTTATAGATTCCATTCATTCCGGTCAGTGCCATATTTAATAATCTGATGGATGCTTCCGCTGCAAATACTTTTGCGATATACAACGGAGTTCTGTCGCTTATTCCTGAATCAATATTTTGTTTAACACGTGATATGGTACTATCAGCAGTGTAAATATCGATAAAGATATTGGCAAGAATTTCGGTCAATTGTTGTTCATGTTTTAGATCCTGACCGTACTTACATAAAGATTCATGGAGTAAGTAAAGTCCTAATTTTTTTCCTGCTTCAACCATCTGAATTTCATGGTCTAATTCACCTTCCGGTTTATGTTTACCATTTGGATCTGTTGCCAAATAATCTTCGATTTGCTGAATGCCTTCACGGATTGGAAGCTCTTCCAAAAGGGCTTTCTTCATCATATATCCGGCAATGATCATACGATTGATTTCGTTGGAACCTTCCCAAATTCTATCGATGCGAGTATCCCGGTAAGCACCGGCAATTGCAAATTCTTCAATAAATCCGTACCCACCTAAGATTTGGATTCCATGGTCCGCAACTTTGCCGAACATTTCACTTCCATAGACTTTTGCCATTGATGTTTCAATAGCGTAGCGTTCCATAGCTTCACCGACATTTATGTAATATTTTTCATCGCTTTTATCGAGGGTGTCAATTTCATCCTGAATCATGCCAATGGTTCTGTAAATCATGCTGTCGGCGGAATAGGTTCCAATGACCATATCGGCAAACTTACCTCTGATTGCATCAAAATGTGCAATTGGTTGACCGAACTGTCTGCGTTCCAAAGCATATTTTACAGCTTCTGTAATTACGATTTTACATCCACCCAGGTCTGAAGCAGCTAATTTGTAACGTCCCATATTTAGTGCATTAAAGGCAATGGTCGCTCCCTTACCAACTTCGTATAATAAGTTCTCTACAGGGATTTTAGCATCTTTAAATATTAACGATGTTGTTGAGGAACCTTTCATTCCCATTTTGTGCTCTTCAGGTCCGATTTCAAAGCCAGGCGTATCCCTTTCAATAATAAAGGCGCTGAATTTCTCTCCATCGACCTTAGCGAAAACGGTATAGACATCGGCCCAGCCACCATTGGTAATAAAGACTTTTTCACCGTTTAAGACGTAATGCTTGCCATCTTCTGTTAAAACAGCGGTCGTTCTACATGCTAAAGCATCTGATCCAGCCGACGGCTCTGTTAGTCCGTATGCACCAACTTTCTCGGCAGTGACAATTTTGGGTAAGTATTTGGCATGCTGTTCAGGGGTTCCAAACCATACAATTGGCAAGCTTCCGATACCTGTTTGAACAGACCAAGTTGCCGTGAATGAAGGTACAAAGCCTACGGAAAGAGATTCAGCGGCTATGGCGGTTGTAATTTTATCCATTTCCATACCACCGTATTTTTCCGGAATATCTATACCAAGCAACCCTAGCTCTCCCATTTCACGTAAAATTGTCAAACTCAGGTCTTTATCAAACTTATTCAATTCATCTGCACTTGCCCGGACTCGATCATTTGCAAATTCTCTTATCATTTGTTCAATTTCCCGATGTTCATCAGAAAATCTCTCTCGTGAAAAGACAGGACTTGTACCTATTGGTTCGATTAAAAATCGACCACCTGTTCTTAATTGAGTTTCTTTTTCACTCATGTTCACTCCTATTTATAATTATTTAATTAAACCGGCTAATATAAAATCAGTAATGGTTGTCATGTATTTTGTAGGACTGACACCATAATTTTCAAACAATGTAAACCAAATCGCACTTTCAATGTTTACCATTATTGAAAGTGCGGCAATTTTTGTATCTACGTTCTTAAATTCATTAGATTCAATACCTTTGATGATGATTTTTTCTATAATTGAAAGAAATTCCGAATATACTTTATCAAATTTTTCTTTAAACTTTTTATCACGACCCGCCAAGGACCAAAATACAGTTAGTGCTTTAAATACGGTTGGATCATCTTCATACTGTTTAATAAAAAAATTAAATAACTCTTTTAGTTGTACTGAAGCAGGCTGACCATCCTCAATAATTAGATTAAGAGTTGGACTGTATTGAAGCACCCAGTGATTGACAAGGGCCAAATAGACTTCTTTTTTGGAACTGTAATACCAATAGATGGCACCCTTGCTGAGATTGGATTTTTGAACGATATCAGACATGCTGCTCCCTTCATAACCTTTACTTACGATTACTTCCAAAGCAGCGTTTAGGATCTGGTTTTTTCTTTGATCTTGTTTGTTATGACTCATAAAATAAACCGACCGGTCGGTCTATTTTATTGCTAAATATTAAACATAATCAAGAAATATTTTAAGATTCCGATTAAAATTTATTTATATTGAAGTGAAATGTATGGAGATAGATTTGCGGTCAAGCTGTTATAAAGTTCACAATTTATTAATTAATTCTTTATGTCGAAAACAAGAGACCAAATGATCATTTACTAAGCCTGTTCCTTGCATGAACGCATAACAAATTGTAGTCCCGACGAATTTAAATCCGTGTTTTTTGAGATTGTCACTCAATTTATCTGACTCAGGTGTACTAGTGGGTATTTCTGCAGTAGATTCCCAATTATTGACAATCGGTTTTCCATTTACAAAATCCCAAATATATTTATCAAAACTGCCAAACTCATTCTTCAATTTTAAAAACGCCTGGGCATTTGAGATTGTGGCTGTGATCTTTAGTTTATTGCGGATTATCCCGACATCTTGACATAATTCATCAATTTTATTTTGATTGTATTTTGAAATTTTTATTGGATCAAAATTGTCAAATGCTTTCCTGAAATTCTCTCGCTTTTTCAAAACGATGGCCCAACTTAGTCCTGCCTGAAAGGCATCTAAAGTAATATATTCAAACCATTTACGGTCTTCATGATTGGGAGTGCCCCATTCTTGGTCATGATATTTTATCATTAATTCGTCCGAACCAGGCCAATCACAGCGTATTATTTCAGACATAATTGTACTTCGTTTTGATATTAAGTTTTAAATTTGTTATGTAATTTATTAAAATAATTATAAAGATTATATCACTAAATGGTCAAAATAGCACCTTCAATATTATCAGCAGATTTTTCTGATTTAAAGACCGCAATTGCGATATGTCAGAGTGCGGGTGCAGATTATCTGCATATAGATGTCATGGATGGACACTTCGTACCGAATCTAACAATTGGTCCGGTTGTTGTTAAATCCATTAGACCTCAAACCGATTTATTCTTAGATGTGCATTTAATGGTGACAAATCCTAAGGAACTTGTTGAGCCATTTGTAAAGGCAGGAGCTGATAATATTACATTTCACATTGAGGCAATTGATGCTCCAATTGAATTGATTGACTATATTAAATCGTTTGGCAAACAAGTAGGGATTTCAGTTAAGCCAAAAACACCATTAGAAATATTGGAACCATATTTAGATAAGGTAGATTTAATATTAATTATGTCGGTTGAGCCCGGGTTTGGTGGACAGCAATATATTCCTGAATCAACTAATAGAATTCAAAAATTAGATAAAATGTTGAGTATTCGGGATATTCGCAATCAAGTAATAATACAAGTTGATGGTGGTATTAAATTATCAAATGCTAAAATTGTAAAAAATGCGGGAGCAGATATTTTAGTGGCTGGCTCCGCGATATTTGATGCTGATGATCCACATTCTGCAATCGAAAAATTTAAAAATATATAGTAAAATGAGAACATACCAAGAAATCAATAAATTTAATGAATGGTCTGAAGAAGACAAAGATCAGTTTGCGGTAAATGTTATAAAAGGTCTAATTATGGACGGAGTACGGAACGCCAATTCCGGGCATACGGGTGGTGCAATGTCCTCTGCTGATTTTGTTTATGTACTTTACTCCGAATTTTTAAATTTTGATCCGAAAAATCCAAAATGGTTTAATCGCGATCGTTTTGTTTTATCAGCCGGTCACGAATCGATGTTATTATATTCTATGCTACATTTAATAGGATGGCTAAAGAAAAAAGATCTTAAGCAATTCCGCCAATTGGACAGTGTTACACCAGGGCATCCTGAAGTTAAACTGCCGGTAGTTGAAGCTACAACCGGGCCGTTAGGGCAGGGGGTCGGGATGGCGGTCGGCATGGCATTGTCAGAAGCTTTCCTTGCTGAAACTATCGGAAAATCGGCCAAAAATGCAGAAGAAATAGTAAATCATTTTACTTATGTATTAGCAGGCGATGGCGATTTGCAAGAACCCGTAAGTCTTGGTGCGGCTGCATTAGCCGGACATTGGAATTTGAACAAATTAATTATGTATTATGATTCTAACTCGGCACAGATATCAGGAAACACGAGCCGCTCAGATTCAACTGATGTAGGATTAGTATTTGAAGGATTGGGCTGGCATGTACAAAAAATAAACGGGCATGACCATAATGCAATTCGCGATGCCATACAAACTGCTCAAGTCATTGAAAAACCCAGTATTATCGTTGGTGAAACAATAATTGGTAACGGATGCGCTAATCTGGAAGGTGATCATAATACGCATGGGGTACCATTACCGCAAAATGAAATTGATCAAACAAAAGAGAAGCTAGGACTGCCAAACAATCAATTCTATGTTCCGCAATGTGTTATAGATCACTTTCAGAAAAGATTTAGCGATTTATCAGAAACAAGTGATGTATGGAATGCACAATTAATCAAACTGAAAACTGATAAAACATTTAATAAACTATGGTCGACAATTGTTGATAATAAATTTCCTGAATTGGAATTCCCCGATTTTAAGAAAGGGGAAACTATTGCAACTCGCAAGGCCTTTGGCATTACGTTGGAAAAATTTGCCGAACAAATTCCGCATTTAGTCGGAGGTTCGGCTGATCTAGAACCTTCAAATTGTACGGACGGATTTGCAAAAATATATCAAGATTTCCAAAAGGATAATCGGGTAGGACGCAATATTGCTTTTGGAGTTCGTGAGTTCCCAATGGCAACAATCTTAAATGGAATGGCTCTACACGGTGGAATTATCCCCTTTGGAGGCACATTCTTGGTTTTTTCAGACTATGCCCGACCGGCTCTGCGCTCAGCAGCAATGCAGGAAATCCGTGTAATTCATGAATTCTCACACGATTCATTTTACGTAGGTGAGGACGGACCGACTCACCAACCGGTAGAGCATATCATGGCATTGCGAACAATACCGAATTATAATGTTTTTCGCCCCGCCGATCCAAAAGAAACAGCAATCTGTTTCAAATTGGCGATTGAATCTAAAAAGACTCCAAGTGCATTATTGGTGACCAGACAAAATGTACCGATGCTTCCTTTATTCTACAAAAAGATAGAGGAGGGCGTTAGGAAAGGTGCTTACATTGTCAAAGATTGTGACGGACAGCCGAAAATTATATTAATTGCTACCGGTTCAGAAGTCAGTCTTGCACTAGAAACGGCTGAATTATTAATTGAAAAACGAGTAAGAGTCATTAGCATGCCATCATGGGAATTATTTGATAAACAAACAATTCGGTACAGAGAAAGTCTTATTCCTGCACGCGGATGCTTAAAGGTATCGCTTGAAGCGGGAATAACGCAAGGTTGGGAAAAATATGTCGATCCAACCGGATTGATGATTGGTTTAGATACATACGGTTTATCAGCATCTTATAAGGAATTAGCCGAACGCTTTGGGTTCACACCGAAACAAGTTATCAGTAAAATTAATAAACATCTTAAAAAATTATTATGAAAATTGTACTTGCAACAGATCATGCCGGATTTGATTTAAAGAATTACGTTAAAGATCATTTGACTAAAACGGGATATCAAGTTGAGGACTTTGGGGCCTACGAGTATAATTCTGCAGATGATTATCCCGATTTTATTTTACCTGCCGCGCGCGTAGTTGGCAGTTCAAAAAACACATTCGGAATTATTTTTGGCGGATCAGGGCAGGGTGAAGCTATGGCAGCTAATCGTGTGAAAGGAGTGCGAGCAGTAGTTTATTATGATGGTCCAAAAAAGATAGTTGAGTTATCTCGTAAACACAATGATGCTAACATTTTATCATTAGGTGCAAGGTTCATTTCAAAAGAAAAAGCTATAGAAGTAATCGAATTATGGTTAAAAACACCTTTCGAAGGTGAAAGACATTTAAAGCGTATTAAAAAACTTGATATTTAAAATTTTTTAATTTCCATAATTGCCATTCTGAGTGTAACAAAGAAACCATAATAAAAAAAGGGTCATGACTAGAACGCGAAAGACAGAAGGCTGTAAGTTCCTGTATGGCAATGAGAAACAAATATGTTAAGCGTTCCCGAATTTCCGAGAAGAAATTTAGACAGTTGGTTAAGCTATTTTCTTTGGATCTGGACGCGGTCCAAATCAGTGAACTTTCTCACCTTAACCGGAATACAGTCAACCGCTATCTTAAAGCAATGCGTAATAGAATTGCCGAGTTTTGTGAAGTTGAATCGCCTTTCAATGGTGAAGTAGAGATTGATGAGAGTTATTTTGGAGCAAAGAGAGTCAAAGGTAAGCGCGGGCGTGGTGCCAGTGGTAAAACGATTGTATTTGGAATATTCAACCGGAATGGTAAAGTTTACACTGAAATTGTTCCAGATGCTCGACGGAAGACTCTCCAGGATATTATACGCGGGTGTGTAGATTTGGAAACAGTAATTCATTCAGATGGCTGGCGTGGCTACACCGGATTAGTTGATTTGGGATACAAAAAACATTTTAGAGTACATCATGGAAAGAACGAATTTGTTAGAGGAAAGGCTCATATTAATGGTATTGAAAGCTTCTGGGGTTATGCAAAAACCCGGCTGTCTAAGTTCCGGGGAATCCATAAAAATTTGTTCTATCTGCATTTGAAAGAAAGTGAATTTAGATTTAATTATAGGCATGAAAATATCTATCAAACTATGCTCAAAATCATTAATAATAACCCGCTCAACTAGTCTTGACCCTAAAAAAAAATAGATTCTTCACTTCGTTCAGAATGACAGTGGTTTTGTCATTCCGCATTTAGTGCGGAATCCATATCATAATCATAGATTCCCGCTTGCGCGGGAATGACAATATGGTTTAAATTTATTCTGTGAAAAGAATCTCATTATTCATAATCATTATCTTATTCAGCGGTTGTAAGAAAACAACCACGCCAGATAGTCCACCATATTTTGTTAGTGGAATACCAATAGAAGAAGTAACCAATACAAACATAGGCAATTCTCACACTGTTAGAGGAACAGCCAAAGATCCAGACGGCGACGACTTTGACTATAAAACACTCAAAGACGGAGTACAAGTAAATGATTCTAACGAGTACACATTCACAATTGACAAAAAAGGAATGACAAGAATCGACGTTGTCGCATATAATGCATTGTCAGATACATTGACAAAGTATTTTTCTGCGGAGAACCAAGCGCCAAATGTTGAAAATTTTTCTTCAGAAATAAATGAAGGTAAAAGAGGAGCAAAAGCAATTTCAGATCTGGCAAACGATCCTGACGGAGACAATTTAACACCTGCAATTACAAGTACAACAGGTCTTAATGCTTATTTTACTTCTGACAGTTTAATATACACTGCAATAGCAGATTTCGTAGGAAATGGAACTGTAAAATACAGTTTTACAGACGGAGATTTGACTGCAACAGGTACAGGAACAATAAACGTCAAAGCAGTAAAACCAACATTAAATGATTTAGCAGACGTTGTAAAAAACGAAGACGAACCAATAGTTGGAAGCACAGAAGCAACACTAAATGTAAGCGACCCAAACAACGATTTATCAGAACTAACCTATGAAATAACACAGACAAACCCGGATTTAATAAGACTCGGATTTAACACTGAAAAAACAGGGTTGGTTTTAGAAAATTTGAAAAAAGACGGCTACGGAACAAGCGATATAACAGTAAAAATAAGCGACCCACAAGGAAACAGCGTAGAAAAAAGTTTTAGATACACACTAAACCCAATGGACGACTTTAAAGGATACCTAAAGAATATTAGTACTGGAGCAAAAGAACCTGGAGTAATAAAAGTTGGAGGAGTACTATTTGAAACAGACAGCCAAGGAAACTTTGAATTCCAAGTAAGTCCAATAACAAATCACATCTTAAAAGCACAAGGATACAATGCAAATGGAAAAACAACGACTATCAGACAAAGAACAACCACAGGAAACCAAGACTTGACTGATTTAATAGTTAAAGTCAGTCCAATACTTCCAACTTCAACGGGCGTAAGCGAAGACACATTTTACAACTTTGCAAACCAAGCAAACTTTAGTAGTTGGTATGCAAAAGGACTAAAAAAAATTGACTTTGAAAACGCACAGCACCCAGACAGCACATGGATGTACTGGATAAGCAAAACAAACCCAAAAAACGGAGACGAATTCACAACTCAAGAACAAAACGAAATAAAACAAAAAATAATCGACCTGGTACTTGCATCAATACCAGAAAACATGAGACCAAGCATATACATCGCAACAGCAGAAGACGAAATACCGAAAGCACCAGAAAGTTTGTGGAGACCAAACAAATACGGATATTGTATAATATATCCAAGAAGAAATGTAAATCCTGGAATAGGAACACTAGATGAAAATAAAGATGGAATCATAGAAAAAGCAACAATATTCCTACCAAACTCAACACATGGAATAGTACAAGAACCAATGAGCAGGCTATACGCTCCAAATCAAGTGGATGATTACATACCACCAAATAAAACAGTTCTTCACACCAATACAAGTCAAACAGAAAAACAACCAGCAGATTATCTATTAGAATCTATAGCATTAAACTACAAAGAGCTGACTTCAATAGATGAAATTCTAGGGAAAGGAGAACTAAAATAGTTTTTGTCATTCCCCCCGCTGAGCGGGGGGAATCCATTAAAATAATTTATGAGTAAAACCTATTATGTTTATATTTTGGCAAGCAAAAAGAACGGTACGCTCTATACCGGCGTAACTAACGATTTAGAGCGCAGAGTATATGAACATAAAACTGATACAATTAAAGGATTCACTAAAAAATATAAC
>RRYU01016861.1_pt1 | contig 10774 bp, 10 predicted proteins | sample 2162651 | NCBI WGS metagenome assembly RRYU01 (sample SAMN10267283, study PRJNA491782) | microbial mat metagenome | isolation source: biomat in the production well | place: Japan: Minami-Kanto gas field, natural gas well KTG3 | collected 2017-06 | reverse complement strand
TGGCGAGAGAAGATTTCCGTCAGGCGGCATGGCCTCTGTATTTAGTCAGAAGGGCTAGACGTGCTTTTAAAAGAGCCCTGGATGGCCAAAAACGATGAATATCAAGCGTGAATACTTAATGCCGAGTTGTACGCCATTCAATATGGACCGTTACATTATCCGGCAAGCAATAGTCAATGCATTGAAAGGAGAGCTGCCTAAGTTTTCCGGAACTTTGCTGGATGTCGGCTGCGGTTTCTCGCCCTACAAATCGTTGGTACTTGCGCCGCCAAGTCATGTAGCGAATTACATTGGTCTGGATCTGGAGAACAATACCTATCAAAAGCCAGACCTCGTTTGGGATGGTGAGCGAATACCTCTAGAAGATAATAGTGTGGATTGTGCCATTGCGACCGAAGTCCTAGAGCATTGTTTTATGCCGCAGCAGATTCTTGACGAGATCTACAGAGTGCTCAAGCCGGGCGGGTTGTTTTTCTTGACAACTCCATTTGTCTGGCCGCTGCATGATATGCCTCATGATTATTTTCGTTATACGCCAAATTGTCTCGAGTCTCTTTTAAGTAACTCGGGATATGAGCAAATTGCGATATCGCCGCTGGGTGGCTGGAATGCCGCTTGTGCGCAAATGTTGGGTTTGTGGGTGACTCGAAGGTCTTTTCCAAAAGTTGTGAGCGCTGGACTTAAAGGTTTGATTTGGCCGGTCTTCCTTGCGTTGATTGCCACAGATCGCCGCCCCTGTTCATTTTCGAATGGGATAATGATTTCCGGGTTGGCTGGGATTGCTAAGAAACCTACCGAGTAAAATATGAAAAAACTTGCAATATATTGCCCCCGTGTTGGTGCTCGCTCTTTGACATTTATAAGGAGACATATTCTAGATTTGTGGCCCGAAAACACAGTGGTTCTCACTAAGCAGATATTGCCCAAGGTAGAGTCAACATGGTCGGTGGATTGCCCGATTTATAAAATCAACATTGGTAACCCATTAGTGCAAACGGGGATGAAGTTCCTAGGTAAAAAATTAGGGCAGAGATGGGGTCTATTGAAAGATGAGAAAGGTGTACGTAATTTCCTGATCGAACAAAAAGTTGATGTTTTTCTTGGGGAATTCATTGATTCTTCCTGGCCAATGATGAGATTAGTTCGGGATCTTGGCATACCCTTTTTTGTGCATGCACATGGGATTGATCTTTCGGCGAGATATCGCGATCCCGTTTGGAAAAAACGGTATGCAGAGTACGATCTAGCTGATGGCGTGATCGTCGTGAATGGTGCTATGCGAAAACGACTGGTTTCCCTTGGTGTCACCCCGAGTAAAATCCATTTGATACCGTACGGCGTTGACGTCCCGGTTCAATCGGTTATTCGTACTGAAGATCATGTCGTGCGTTGCTTTGCCGTTGGACGGATGGTCGCAAAAAAAGCACCATTGCTGCTTCTGGATGCTTTCAGATTGGCATTGTTGAAACAACCAAACCTCCATCTAGATTTTGTAGGTGAAGGGGAGCAATTCTCGGATGTGTTACTTTTCATCACTAAGCATGGACTAGAAGAGAAGGTTACTCTGCATGGAGGGCAAGGCCATCAAGTGGTCCTGGAGCTTATGCAAAAATCAGATATTTTTGTCCAACACAGTATCACAGATGTAATGACCGGTGATGAGGAAGGTCTGCCTGTTGCAATTCTCGAGGCGATGTCTTTTGCCTTGCCGGTAGTGTCGACGAAACATGCAGGAATTCCAGATGCTGTGTACGACGGTGTAAATGGATACTTGGTTGATGAAGGCGATGTGCAGGGCATGGCAAAGCACATCGTTTCACTGGCCACCGATGCCGACTTGCGAAAAAGACTGGGTACCGCTGGATGGCAACGTGCCCGGGATCAGTTCTCCTGGGAGGTCGAGCGTACAAGCCTGTGTCAGATTCTGGGGTTGAAATGATTACTCCCAGAAACAGTCGGCCTCCAGGTCGTTTGCAAAGAGGGTGATGTCATGGTTTGTGATATTGATTTTGTTTTACTTTGGGTTGACGGGAATGATCCAGACTGGAGGGCGGAGTTTTCAGAGTATGTTTCTGAAGAAGGTGATAAATCTGAAGAGCGATATAGGGATTGGGATAATCTGCAATTCATGTTCAGATCTTTTCAACAATGCACTCCGTGGGTAAGAAAAATTCATTTTGTGACTTGGGGGCATGTGCCAAAATGGTTAAATATCGACCACCCAAAACTGCATATCGTTCATCATAGGGAATTCTTGAAAGAGGAATATTTACCCGTTTTTAATTCACGAGCTATCGAATGCAATATGCATAGAATTCCCGGATTATCTGAGCATTTTGTTTATTTCAACGATGATACGTTCGTGCTCAGGAGGGTAGGCCCAGAGTATTTTTTTGCTAATGAGTTACCTTGCGACCTGTTTGCTTTAAATGTAATTAGCACTGACATTACGGCTCATATGAAAATTAACAATATCAATGTCCTAAATAAACATTTTGAGAAAAGAAAGATACTATTGCATTTGTTTAGAAAGTGGTTCAGGTTTGGGAATGGGATTGAACTTATTAAGACTATACTTTTACTCCCATGGGAAAAATTTACTGGTTTTTTCAGCCATCACTTGCCACAGCCATTTTTGAAGTCAACATTTGAAAAAGTATGGCAGGTTGAAAATGAGATCTTAGCGCTCACTTCAGCTTCAAGGTTCAAAAAAAGCTCTGATGTTAATCAGTTCCTTTTCAAATGGTGGCAAATTTTAGAGGGTAATTTCATGCCACGGACGTATCACCATGCGAAAAATATTTTTATATGGTGCCATGAAGATGCGGTAAAGGCTGCTCGATTAATAAAAGATGACAAGTTGGAAATGATCTGCCTGAATGATCATTTGTCTGATGGAACATTTGAAGAATCTAAAAATATTATCAGGGCAGCATTTGAGAAGCGTTTCCCTGCAAAATCATCATACGAGCTTTGACCTAAAGTTTAGTACGAAAGGAAACCTCACAGCTTTGCCGGGAGGCTCTAAAAGTTTGACAGTTCAGGGAGTAAGTGAAAGCCTTCCATTCGTGAATCGCTCAAAGTTCTTGGAAAAGGAGGCTTTCGATGAACAACGGATAAAGTCTATGTCATTCGGTATGGGACTGCAAGTATCACATCGTCTGGATACCGAAGTATCGTAGAAAAATTGTTTTTGGCAGGATAAGAAAGCATCTTGGTGAAGTAATCCGGAAATTGGCTCGATAGAAGGAGAGGAACTTGTTTTTGACGAACCAAGCGTTGTCAAGGCAGTTTGTCAAAAACTGGTAAAAATCCCGTGTCTAATTTTACAAACAAGATTATATGGATTTCGAAACAAGCAATATATATGCTCTGTGTCTTCCCGGCATATATTTTTAGTTTAATTATTAAAGTAAAACCTAATAGATGGATATTTGGTTCATTGCGTGGTGATGGATATGATATTAATGCCAAATATTTCTTTGAGTATATAAATAGAAATACGAATATAGATTCTGCTTGGTTGACAAAAAATAAAAATATAGTTAATGAAATAACTAGTAATGGTCATCAGTGCTATTATTTTTACAGTTTTTATGGCCTGTGGTTTTGCATGACAGCAAAGGTTGCTGTTATCACTCACATGGGTAATAATTTGAAAGGTGATTTACCTTATTTTGCAATTAACAGTAATTCAACACTCGTTCAGTTAACGCATGGAATACCTTTAAAAAAAATTTGCTTTGATGATTTAATTTATAGCCAAAGGCCTCTTGATTTGATTACCAAGGTCCTTTTTGTTAGTTCACTTAACCTTTTCCCTTACGCACGAAGAGTCACAAAGCCAAATCTTGTCATCGCACTTTCGGAAGAAACAAGAAACATATTCAGTTCAGCATTAAAAACGGAAAAAAAATATATAGAAATAACCGGTTATCCGCGCAATGATGTGCTTTTGAGGTCTAAATGTGAACCACGTAGTGGTAATTTAAAAGTCATATTTATGCCGACATTCAGAGGGGAAGAGGGTGCTACCACAGATCTTTTAGAAAAAACAAATTTCAATGTCAATTATGTGGATGGATTTTGTCGAGACAAAAAGATTTATATAGATTTTAAATTACATCCATTCAACCTTCCTTCTAAAGAGTCTATCGGTCAATTTGAAAAATCAGAATTTTTGAATTTTCTTTACGAAAAAAATATATATGAAAAATTAAATAGTTATGACGTTTTAATTACTGATTATTCTAGTGTATATTTCGACTTCCTACTCCTCGATCGTCCGATTATTTTTTTTCCTTTTGACCATGAGCACTACGTTTCTTTCGATAGGGAGCTGTATTATGATTATGCAGAGGTTACTCCTGGGCCGAAAGTTAATTCATGGGAAGAGATATTAAATCATCTCGAAGACTTTGAAAATCTATCAAATAGTTACAAGCTTGAAAGGGATCGAATTCGGCAAAAATTTCATAAATATCAAGATGCTGAAAGTTGTAAACGTGTCTACGAATTTATTAATGGACGGATAGCCCATAATTAATAGTAACTCTCGGGACTTCAGTCACTATCCTTTAATTAATGGAACGAAAGTTGTGCTTGCCATGAAAACCATCCTCACCTACGGAACCTTCGACCTCCTCCACGTCGGCCACGTGCGTCTTTTAGAACGCGCCAAAGCGCTCGGCGACCATCTCATCGTCGGCTTGTCCACCGATGAATTCAACGCACTCAAGCACAAGAGTTCCTTTCTCCCCTACGAGCAGCGCAAGGAGATCCTTGAGGCGATCCGGTATGTCGACAAGGTGATTCCGGAGACCTGCTGGGAACAGAAAGTCGCTGATGTTAAAGAGCATGGAGTGGATATCTTCGTGATCGGCGAAGACTGGGCCGGGGAGTTCGATTTTCTCAAGGAACACTGCGAAGTGGTTTATCTGACCCGGACCAGGGACATTTCCTCGTCATTTCTGAAGAGCAGACTGTGACAGGTCCTGTATAGAGAAGGACTGGCAGCAAGGATGCGACTCAAAAATCTTGTCTGGGAAGTGATTCTCAGTATTTTCGACAACCTCTTCTACCTGGTTGCCTTGGTGGTGCCGAAGTCGGACCGGATCTGGGTTTTCGGCGCGATGTTCGGTGAAAAATATGCCGATAACAGCAAGTATTTCTTCGAGTATGTGGCGCAGCGGCAGCCGGACATCCAGCCCGTCTGGATCAGCGGCAATCGCCAGGTTGTTGCCAGGTTAAGGGAGCAGGGCAGGGAGGCGCATCTGTTTTATGCGCCGCGCGGGATCTGGCGGTGCATGCGCGCCGGGGTCGGTTGCATCTCGCATAGCGTTATTCGGGATATCCGTCCGTTTGTGTTCACTAGAAGAACCCTGCTGGTGAATTTGTGGCACGGCATCCCCTTGAAGAGGATCGCCGGCGACGATGATGTCTCGGACATCAGAAACAAAGGGATCTTCAGATTCGCTGGATTCTGCTCCAAACTGCTGTGTCCCAGTTTCCGCCGAGCTTATGACCTGATAACCGCCTGTTCAGACAACGACCGCCGGTCCTTCTGCTCCGGGTTTGCGGTCCCCCCGGAAAAGGTCGTGATCACCGGTTATCCGCGCAACGATGCGCTTTTTTCTGCGTCCCCCCGACTGAGAAATAGAAAGGGGCAAAAAGTCGGCATTTACATGCCGACTTTCCGCGGCCAGGAAGGGGATGACTACGACTTTTTCGGGCAATACGGCTTTGATCCGCTGGCCATGAACGCATTTCTGGAACAGCTCAACGTTCATCTTTATCTGAAATTGCATCATTTCAATATGCCAAAGGCGGAAATCCTGGCACAGATCCGGTCGTTATCCGCCCTGTCTTTTTATGAAGAAGCGGATGTGTATGCAGACCTGTCTGCCATGGACTTTCTGGTGACGGACTATTCAAGCATCTATTTCGATTACCTTCTCTTGAACAGACCGATCATCTTCGCGCCCTTTGACCTCGCTGGTTACCGGCAGGGAGGGCGAAGTTTCTACTACAACTATGCAGAAGTCACGCCGGGGCCGAAGGCCGGCAACTGGGATGAGGTCTGTGCGTGTATCAGGGAAGCCATCGAGTTTCCGGACCACTACTCAGAGGCAAGGTCGCGCATTTTACAGGAATTTCAATCGTTTCGTGACGGCGGCAGCTCCGAGAGGGTCTATGCGGAAATCCGCAGATTGATCGATCCAACAGAACAGTGACGAGGGACGTCAGCGGATTTGGCATGGCAAGGGCCGCTGATCTCTTTGAACAGGCAACGACAGGACGTTTTTTGCGCCTACACTCTCTCAAGACGATTGATAAACTGGCGGGGGGGCTGCTCACCAGGGCCCTACCGCGGCTGCGGCCCGCGCAAGTCGACCCGATTGCGAAGATCCTTTTCATCCGGCCGGGCGGGTTGGGTGATGCCCTGCTTTTGCTGCCGGTCATCGAACGGTTTGCCGAGGCCAACCCGGGGGCCGTAATCGACATTCTCGCCGAGAGCCGGAACCGCTCCGCCTTTGCCTTCCTGACCGTTCCCCATCGGGTTGAGCTGTATACCCGTCCCGGCGCTTTTCTGCGTCTGCGTAACAGGGCTTACGATGTGGTGATCGATACGGAGCAGTGGTATCACCTGTCGGCCGTCTACGCCCGCTTGCTGAAGCCGCGCCGCCTGATCGGCTTTGCCACCAACGCACGCAAGCGCTTGCTGACCGACCCCGTGGCATACCGTCTCAACGATTACGAAGTTGACAGTTTCTTCCGGCTGCTGGAACCTCTGGGCCTGGTTGCCGAGCCGGACCAGAAGGTCCTGCATCTCAAGCTTGCTGATGACGTTCTGGACCGGGCGGCACGGCTGCTCGACCCGCAGGAAACCGCGCGGCGCATAGCGATCTTTCCCGGCGCCAGCGTCCCGGAAAAGTGCTGGCCAAGCGATTATTACCGCCGGCTGGTCGCGGGATTACAGGCCGAAGGCAACACGGTTGTGCTGGTCGGCGGCAAAACCGAAGGCGCGGTGGCCGCTGACCTCGCAGCCAGCACCCAGTGTCGTGATCTGACCGGAAAAACCACTCTTGCTGAAACAGCCGGAGTTCTCGCGGCCATGGACCTGCTGATCACCGGCGACTCCGCCCTGCTGCACCTGGCGGCGAGCCTGGGCACGCCAACCTTGAGCCTGTTCGGTCCCAGCAGCCCAATCAAGTGGGCCCCGCAAGGGGCAGAGAAACACGTTTGCCTGCAAAAGGAATGTGACTGCATCCCCTGCGCCCAATATGGTCACATCCCGCCTTGCCCATACGACGTGAAGTGTCTTGGAAAGCTGCTGCCCGATGAAGTTCTTGCAGCTGCCCGCGGCATGCTGGTGAATGGAAAGGGCCGATCCCGTTGACATTGTCGCCCCTCCACTCTACAGTGAGCTTCGCCGGCGTTTGTGGGTCCACTGGATACAGCAGCTGCAGAGGTTGAAAGATTGAACTGATGTTTAAATCTCAATTGGTACTCTTTTTAATTGCTGCCTTTGCCTTCGGCTCCATCATCGGCTCCTTCCTCAACGTCTGCATCTACCGCATCCCGGCCGGGCAATCGATCATCAAACCCCGCTCGCGCTGCCCGCAGTGTCTCGCCCCGATCCGCTGGTACCACAACCTGCCGATCCTCAGCTGGTTGCTCCTCAAGGGTCGCTGTGCCGACTGCGCGGCGCCGGTCTCGATCCGCTACCCGCTGGTCGAGGGGCTGACCGGCCTGCTGTTCGCCCTGTTCTTGTTCCGCTTCGGCTTCCATCCAGTCACCCTGGTGTTCTGGCTGCTCAGCGCCGCCCTGGTTACGATCAGCTTCATCGACCTGGATCATCAGATCATCCCCGATGTGATCAGCCTGCCCGGCATCCCGATCGGCTTTCTCTGCTCGTTTGCCGTGCCGTGGGTGACCTGGCAGAGTTCGCTGCTCGGCATTCTGGCCGGCGGCGGCAGCCTGCTGGCGATCGCGCTCGGTTATGAGTTTCTGACCAAAAAGGAGGGGATGGGGCTCGGTGATGTCAAACTGCTGGCCATGCTCGGCGCCTTTCTCGGCCTGCGCGCGGTCTTCCCGATTATCTTCATCGGTTCTGTGCTGGGCAGCCTGGTCGGCGTGCCTCTGATGCTGGTCAAAAAGGCTGACCGCAAGCTGGCGATTCCCTTCGGGCCTTTCCTGGCCGGCGGAGCGTTGATCTACGGGTATTTCATTGCCTTCTGGGATCCGCTGATGCGTTGGTACGGAGCCGCCCTGCTGGAAATCTGGCGGGGAATATTTTCCTGAACCGCCCCTTTTTTGCAAATTTCAGGTTCATTTTCTGCAGCAAATCAAAAAAAAATACATTTTTTTGACCACGGCATATTGTGTCATTGCCTGAAATGGCCCACTTTATCTTGTGGTCAGTAATGCATTACATGGTAAATATTGAGCATATATGGTTCAGCAGTAACTATAATTGCTTGACAGTCGTTTTAATTTACCTATAATTACACCTAATTTAGTATAATTGATGAAACATTAGCTAATGGTTTGCCAATGAAAAATCGAGTGAAAGACATTCGTGAAGAACAGTTGATGAGCAAGGCTGAGTTGGCCCGCAAGGCTGGCGTTTCTCCCGTCACGGTTGACCGAATCGAGAATGGCGAAGCCTGTCGCATGTCCACCAAACGCAAGATTATTCTGGCCCTCGGGCTCGGTCTGAAAGACCGTAATCGGGTTTTTCCTGAAGATTGACCGATGAACTGGTATGCAGCTTGCTTTGGGTTCAGGAAGACGGCGAGTGAATGAAATGACAACTCATGGCCAGAGGCGATAATGTTATTTAACAAAAAAAAGGATGTCGTGGGGATCGATATCGGCTCCAGCTCGGTAAAGCTGGTGAAACTGCGCGAGGCCAAGGGCGGTTACCAGCTGGAAACCCTCGGTATGTCGCTGCTGCCGGTGGAAGCGATCGTCGATAACGCCATTATGGATTCCCAATCGATCATCGATGTCGTCAAAAATCTGGTGGAAAGCCTGAAGGTCAAGACAAAAAATGTCGCTACGTCGGTCTCCGGACATTCGGTGATCATCAGGAAGATCCAGCTGCCCATCATGACCGAAGATGAAATGGAGGCCTCCATTCAGTGGGAGGCTGAACAGTACATCCCCTTTGAAATTTCCGAAGTTAACCTCGATTTCCAGATTCTTGGCGCCGACCAGAATGATGCCTCGCAGATGGATGTGATCCTGGTTGCGGCGAAAAAGGATTTTGTCAGTGACTACGTTACCCTGCTCAAAGAGTGCGGTTTCAACCCGGTGGTCATGGATATCGACTGCTTCACTGTGGAAAATGTCTTTGAAATCAATTACGGCATTGATGATCAAACCGTCGCCCTGATCGACATGGGCGCCAGCTCGATGAACGTCAATATCCTGAAGAACGGCGTGTCCGCTTTTACCCGTGACATCCAGATCGGCGGCAATGCCTACAATGAGGAAATCCAGAAACAGCTCGGCCTGAATAATGAAGACGCCGAAAAGGCCAAGCTGGGAGGGGAAGTCGACGGGGTCAATTCCACAGAGATAGAGGCGATCATCTCGGAAGCCACGGAATCCCTCACCCAGGAAGTCCAGCGGTCTCTCGATTTCTTTTCGGCGACCTCTTCCGACGAAAAAATTCAGAAAGTCTTTATTACCGGCGGCGTCGCCCTGGTACCGTCGGTCAAGAATTCGCTGGCCCAGCGGCTCGGGGTCGAGGTCGAGATCATGGACCCCTGGCGGCACATCACTTACAGCGAAAAGGATTTCGACCCTGAATACCTGCAGGCTGTTGGCCCGATCTTTTCCGTCGCTGCAGGCCTGGCCATGAGGAGGATGGGAGACAAATGATCCGCATCAACCTTCTTCCCGTCAAGGCGGCCCAGAAAAAAGAGAAACTTCGGGGCCAGCTGTTTGTCATTTTCCTGGTTCTGGTGGTGAGCGTGGCCCTGTGCGGCTCGGTCTACATGTACTTTTTGAACCAGATCCAGGATGCGCAGGCCGAAATCGATCAGAAGCGATTTGAGATTTCCAAGCTGATGAAGACGATCGGTGAAGTCAACCAGTTCAAGAAACGTCAAAAGGAACTGCGGGCTAAACTCGACGTTCTGGACAAGCTGCAGGCGGCGCGTTCCGGTCCGGTGCATCTGCTCGATCAACTGTTCCTGGCGATGCCGGAAAAACTCTGGCTGACCTCGTTCAGCGAATCGGGCGGCACCGCCAGGCTCGAAGGGATCGGCATGAACGAAGAAACGGTAGCGCTGTTCATGCGCAGCCTCGAGGCTTCTGATTATTACAGCAATGTTGAGTTGCAGGTCACCCAGCTGATCCTTCAGGATGGTAATAAATTCCAGAAATTCAGCCTGGTCTGCAAAACGACGACAAAAAAACCGGACATCAAGATTGACGGAGCCCCGAAAAAGAAAACATCGGGTGGAACCTGATCGACTCAGGGAGTTTATCGCCACATGAACGCTCGGATAGAAAAAATCCTCAAGTTGCCTCTGTACCAGAGATTGCTCGGCCTTGGTGTCTTGGTCGTGCTGATCCTTGGCGCCTTTGCCTGGTTTGTGGTGATGCCTCAACTCGAAAAGCTTGAGCAGCTGGATGGCGAAAAACAGCGTCTGGAGGCCGAATTAATCCAGAAGCGCCAGATCGCCAACAATTTACCGAAATTCAAGGCGGAGTTCGCCAAATTGGAAAAGCAGCTGGAAAAGGCGCTCACCAAGCTGCC
>RRYU01022868.1_pt1 | contig 10780 bp, 10 predicted proteins | sample 2162651 | NCBI WGS metagenome assembly RRYU01 (sample SAMN10267283, study PRJNA491782) | microbial mat metagenome | isolation source: biomat in the production well | place: Japan: Minami-Kanto gas field, natural gas well KTG3 | collected 2017-06 | reverse complement strand
TTTCATCATGGGACTCGATTCTTTCGCCGAGATCGGTTCCTGGAAAAACTACCCGCGATTATTTGATCTGGCTCATATTGTTGTCACCGCGCGACCCGGTTTTTCCGGGACTTTGCAGCAGTTTCTGCCAGTTGCTATCGCAGATCGCTTCTGCTATGATGCCAAATCCGAAAAACTGACTCAGCGAGAAGGGTTTTCGGTCTTTTCGGTGACTCACACCTGTCGGGATGTTTCCTCCACGGAAATCCGCCAACTGCTGCGAACCGGTGGCGAGGTGGACAGGTTTTTGCCGAAGCCGGTGGGCGACTTTATCCGGCAACATGAGCTTTATTCGCAATCTCCCGGAATGCGGGAAACAAGGCATAAGGAATAGATTTGCAAGTGAAAGAATCTGTCTTCCAGGCGGTAGAATACGCGTTGGATAAAAAAGGCTTCAACCTGAAGCTGTTTGATGTGCATGAACTCTCTTCTTTGACCGATTACCTGCTGCTGGTTTCTGGGCGATCCGACCGGCAGGTTCAGGCGATTGCAGAAAACATCAAGCTGGGATTCAAGAATCAGCACCAACAGTTGCCGTTGGCGATTGAGGGGATGGATCAGGGCCGCTGGGTGCTGCTCGATTACGGCGAGTTCATGGTGCACGTGTTTCAGGAGCCGGTGCGGGAATTCTACGATCTGGAAGGGCTTTGGAGCGAGGCCCCGGAAGTCGCCCTGGAGCGGACCGAGGCTTAAGTGAAGCTACGCTTGATCTGTGTCGGCAAGTTGGCGGAAGCCTGGCAACGGGAAGCCGCGGCGGATTACGCTGGTCGCTTGCAGCACTATTTTCCACTGGAGATTATCGAGTTAAAAGAGGAAAAAGGGGGACGCCGGGGGGATGTCGCCAACCTGGTCAAGCGCGAGGGGGAGCGGATTCTGGAAAAAGTTCCACAGTCGTCCTGCCTGATAGTCCTTGATGAACGTGGCCGCAGCCTCGATTCTGAACAACTGGCCAAGCGTTTGGGCGATGAAATGCTGCATGGTGGCCGTGACTGGAGTCTGGTGATCGGTGGCCCCTACGGTCTCGACGCGGAAATCCGGCGGCGGGCCGAATTGATTTTATCGCTGTCAAAAATGACTTTTACCCATCAGATGGCACGTTTGTTTTTGTTGGAGCAGCTTTATCGCAGTGGCACTATTCTGCGGAACGAACCTTATCACAACCGTTAGCCAGGAACAGAATAGTAGGAGGCTTGATCGCAAGATGGAAGAAGAAGAATTGCAGGAAATCCGCAACAACCTGTTGAAAATGCGTGAAGAACTACTTGAGGAGTCGAAACGCGCCTATGCGGATTCCCAGTCCCTGGGAAAAGATGGTGTTCCGGATATTGGCGATATGTCGTCGAACAGTTATAATCAGGAAGTGCTGATGAATCTCAGTGAAGCGCAGCGTGGGCGGGTGCGTGACATTGATGCCGCCCTGGAGCGGATGGATCACGGAGTCTACGGGCTTTGCGCGCGTTGTGAAGAAGAGATTCCGACCAGAAGGATGGAAGTTCGTCCATTTTCGCGTTATTGTGTCGATTGTAAATCTGAAGTGGAAAAGTTTGGAGAGTGATTAACCTTTAAACGCCTTCTTTTTTATTGCGCAGTCTGGAGATGACCATGATTGTAGTTGCACTGTTTATGTTTTTGTTTATCGCGTTTGCTGCCGGGTTTTTATACTTTTGGGGGATCAACCCGGGTGAAGTCACGGTATTTTTGACCAGCGAGCAAAGTTTCACCCTACCGACGGCGATCATGCTCATCTGCATTCTGCTGCTCGGTCTGCTGCTCGGTAACTCGGTGCATATTTTCAGTGCTTTTTTGCATTCGATGAAGCACTGGAGCGGTGGTCGTAAACAGAAAAAAGCAGAAGAGATCGGCACAGTTTATCGTAACGGTGTCGGCCGACTGCTCTCCGGCGATTTGAAAAAAGCCCGCACTCAGTTGAAAAAGGTTGTCGATCGTGACCCGAAGCGGGTCGACGGTTTGCTGGCGTTGGCCAGCGTCGCTGAGCAGGAAGGGAATACCCAGGAGGCAATCGATCTGCTGCAGAAGGCGCGCAAGCTCGATCCCAAGGGGCTTGAAATACTCTTCAAGCTGGCCGCCACTTTCCAGGCTGCTGACCGTCGTGAAGAGGCGATGGGGGTCTATAAGGAAGTGCTCGCCAGTGAAGCGGAAAATCGTAAGGCGATGCGCGCTTTGCGGGATATCCAGATTGATCTGGGTCATTATGAAGACGCCCTGACTCTGCAGAAGAAGATTGTCAAGCTCACCTCTTCCGGTCCGCGGGCGGACAGTGAAAAACTGATCTTTCTCCAGTTGCGCTATGAAGAGGCCCGAAACGCCTTGGCTCAAGGGGATGCAGACAAGGCGGTTGATGCCTGTCGTGATATGATCAAGCAGGATGCCAGCTTCACCCCGGCCCGGGTGACTCTAGGCGATGCTTACCGGCAGCTGGGTCGCGATAACGACGCGATCAAAGTCTACCAGGATGGTTACAAGGCGTTGAAGAAGAGCATCTTCCTGGCGCGTCTCGAAGATCTTTACATCGGCGCCGAAGACCCGGCTGCCTTGCTCGCTTTCTACCGTAGCCGGATGCAGGAAGATAGCGGTGACCTGCTGTTGAAGCTCTACCTCGGACGGCTCTGTCTGCGGCTGGAGATGGTCGATGAAGGCCTGCAGCATTTGACCGACCTGGAAGCTACCGGGATCGATTTTGCCAAACTCCACCTGCTGCTGGCGGAAGCACATCGCCGTCGCAATAAGATCGACGAGGCGGTTGAGGAATACCAGAAGGCGCTCGGTATCGACAGTCACCTGAGCCTTGGTTTTATCTGTGAAAAGTGCAACGCCCGCTTTGAGGATTGGCAAGGACGTTGCCCCGAGTGCAAAGCCTGGGACTCTCTGGTTCTTCCGGAACGCAAGCAGATTCAGGACGCGAAAGTCGTGGAGAGCCCGAAGGCGATCCCCCACGGACAGCGGGAGGCCTGAGCAGTGTCAAACAGGCCGGTTGCTCTGGTTATTCTGGACGGTTGGGGAATCAGCGAAAGCTGTGAACAGAACGCCGCCTGTATGGCGAAAACACCGGTTATGGACCGCTTACGCAGCGAGTGGCCAAACAGCCGGCTCGGTGCATCTGGACGCGACGTCGGCTTGCCTGATGGGCAGATGGGCAATTCGGAGGTCGGTCACCTGAATATCGGGGCTGGCCGTATTGTTTATCAGGATTTTACCCGGATCAGCCTGGCGATCGAAGATGGCAGTCTTTACGAAAATCCGGCTTTGAAGCTGCTCTGTCAGCGGCTGGTCGATAGCAGTGGCAAACTACACCTGCTCGGCCTGCTCTCTGACGGTGGAGTTCACTCCCACAATTCCCACCTTTACGCTTTTGTCAGAATGGCCCAGATGATGGGGGTTAAGGATGTCTGCATTCATGCCTTTATGGATGGGCGCGATACTCCTCCGCGCAGTGGCAGCAAATATCTCCAGGAGTTGGACGACGAGCTGACCTCGATTGGCTTGGGACGCGTCGTGAGTGTAACCGGCCGCTACTGGGCAATGGATCGTGATAACCGCTGGGACCGGGTGGAGAAAGCCTATCTGGCGTTGACCGAGGGTGTCGGTCAACATGCAGAGAACACTGCCGAGGCGATCCAGGCAGCTTACTCGGCGGGAGAAACAGATGAATTCGTCAAGCCCTGGGTTATCGGTTCTGACGGAACTATCGATGATGGTGACGGCGTGTTGTTTTTCAATTTCCGCGCCGACCGCGCTCGGGAGATGACCCGGGCCCTGACACAAGTTGACTTTACCGGTTTTAGCCGTAGAAAAACTCCGCAGCTGGTCGATTTTGTCTGTTTGACCGAATACGATGAAAGCTTCGATTTGCCAATCGCCTATCCGAACGAGACTTTGCCCGATATTCTTGCCGAGGTGATTTCTAAAGCGGGTCTCAAGCAACTGCGCATCGCGGAAACAGAAAAGTACGCTCATGTGACCTTTTTCTTCAATGGCGGGGTTGAGCATGCCTGGGAAGGGGAGGAACGGGTGCTGATCCAGTCACCGCAGGATGTTGCTACCTACGACCAGAAGCCGGCGATGAGTGCGGTGGAAGTGACCGATGAAGTGGTTAAGCGGATTGAGTCGGAACAGTATCAGTTGATCATTCTCAATTACGCCAACCCGGACATGGTTGGCCATACAGGTGTCCTCAACGCCGCGATTGAAGCGGTGGAAACCGTCGACAGCTGCCTCGGCCGGGTGGTCGAGGCGCTGCTGAAGAAGAACGGCCGGCTACTGATCACCGCTGATCACGGCAACTGCGAGCAGATGAGCGACGGCAAGGGTGGCGTTCATACTGCCCACACCAGCAACCCGGTTCCTTTGGTTTTCGTCGACCAGGAGCAGCGGCAGGTCCAGCTGCGTGAAGGCATCCTTGCTGATCTGGCGCCAACGATTTTGGAGCTGCTTCAGGTGCCGGTTCCACAAGCGATGACCGGTCGTTCGCTACTGCAAAAATAACCGCTGAGAATACTGAATCGGTTACCTACCGGGGGGACTAATGGGCCGAAGTTTGCTCCGCTTTTTGCGCCAGCTGTTGCCGCCTGCCTGTCCGCTCTGCAAAACAACCTTTTCCGCCGGCTGGGCCGAGCCGTTCTGTGCCTCCTGCTTTGCTGCCATCGTGCGACTTCCTGCGGCACGTTGCAGTTGTTGTGTGCTGCCGTTTGCTGCTGGTGACAACAGCTCACATCTCTGTGGGCGCTGCCTCAAAAGCCCACCTTCATTTCAAAAAGTCTACGCGATCGGGTGCTACCAAAAGACGCTGCAACGCGCAATTCAGCAGTTCAAATTCAATCGTCAGGTCAACCTTGATCGACCGCTGGCAAGTTTGCTAGCGAAACAGATTCCGGCGGATCTAAGCTTTGATGCGATTGTGCCGGTGCCCCTGCATCGACGCCGTTTGCAGCAGCGCAGTTATAATCAGTCACTGTTGCTGGCGCGCGAGGTTGGCCGTCACTTGAAGGTGCCGGTTATGGTTGACCTGCTGCGAAAACGAGTCGCTACGGTGGCTCAGCATGAATTGTCCGCCAAAGAACGGGAGCGGAACCTGACTCAGGTTTTTCAAGTCGCCCAGCCGCTAACAACTGAACGAATCTTACTGGTTGATGATGTCATGACGACGGGATCAACCAGCAGGGCCTGCAGCAAGGTATTACTGGCCGGGGGGGCGGCTGAAGTTCAGGTCGCAATCGTCGCCCGGGCCTGAGCGGGCAGTCTACATCAGAAGGAAAAACTTTGGTAAATTTATACTTGGGTGTTATAGTCAAGAAATTCTAATTGTTTGTCGATGTTTTCCAGGGGGCCAGAATGAAGTCTAATTTCCATCGCCTGCTTGCAGAATACCCGCTGGAAACCCTGCTGCAAACGATCCCCACCGGCCTGTTTCTGGTCGATACCGACTTTAACATTGTTTATTGGAATGCCGAAGCGGAGCGCATAACCGGCTATAGTTCTACTGAAGCGGTCGGCAGCCATTGCTCTTTTCTCGAAGGTATCCCCTGTAAGGATATATGTGGCCTGTATGCCGAAGACATCGAAAAGCCGGTTATCGGCATCAGCTGCTCAGTAAAGCACAAAGATGGGCGCCGGGTTGATCTGAATAAAAATGTTGACCTGCTTCGGGATGAAACGGGTCAGGTGATCGGAGGTATCGAGGCGTTTGTTGATATCAGTCGCCTGGTCAAACTGGAACACAGTCTGCGTAGCGAAGTTGAAGATCGCACCCGCGAGTTGGTGCTGGAGAAAGCAGCGTTGCGGTCGGTCCTCGATGGCATGACCGATCCGGTCTATATCTGTGACGCTGATTTTCATATCACCTTTACCAACCGGGCGATGCATGATATCCGCGGTGATGTCACAGGGCAGATCTGCCATCAGGCGCTGCATGAACAGACAACGGTCTGTGATGGTTGCCCGATTTCTGAAGTTCTCTCAGGGCAGGTCGCTTTCCGCGAACGTGAGTTGCCAGTAACCGGTAAAACCTACGAGATCATTCATTCGCCCTATCCGCTGGCAGAAAAACCGACCCATAAGCTTGCTGTTTTTCGCGACATTACTGAAAGAAAGGCGGCAGAGCGACGTTTGCAACAAGCTAACCGTGAGCTCGATGCATTTGTCTCGACCGTCTCCCACGACCTGCGCTCACCCCTGACCCCGCTGATAGGTTTTGCTGAGTTGCTGGAGGAGCGTAGTGCAGACCAGCTGGATGAGATAGGCAAGGAGTCGTTAAGAGAGATCAAACTAACCGCAACCAAGATGAAGGCACTGCTTGAGGACCTGCTCACTCTGGCGCGGGTTGGTCAGTTGAAAAACCCGCTGCAGTTGATCGATGTGACGCGGGTGGCAGAGGATGTCATGTTGGAGCTGGCCGACAAGGTTATTGAGCGGCAGGCTAAAATTAAGATCTCTCACCTCCCGGATATTCGCATTCCGGAATCTCTGTTAGCAGATCTGTTTCGAAACCTGTTGGCCAATGCTCTGCTATACGCGGCCGACCAGAATCCGCACATTGAGATTAACGGTGAAGCTTATCCTGATCGGAACCGTTACCGGGTCATCGACCACGGGCCGGGGATTCCGCCTGATGAGCGTGATGAGGTGTTTGAGCCGTTCCGGCGCGGTTCAAGCAGCTCAGGGCAACAGGGCAGTGGGATCGGATTGGCAACGGTTGCCAAGATAGCCAGAATCTACGGTGGTTCTGCCTGGGTTGAAGAAACTCCGGGTGGCGGAGCTACTTTTGTCGTAGAAGTTATCAATTGCGAATAAAGTCGCCTAGTTAATATGCAAGCCACATTTCCAGCCTTTCTTTTGCCGGCTTTTCAAGCTGCTGGTTGCTCAAGTTAACGTTCAGGGTGTTTCTCCAACCATGCAGGATTCCTCTGGAGACAGCATTGTTGGAGGTGCTTTGCCGAACAGGTTATCGCTCAATGGGCTTTTCAACCACTTAAGATGTCCGCTCTTATTAAATTTGTAACCCGAATTTAAATTGCTTAGTGTATTTCTCGATTATTTAGTCTCGAGCCATTGACAATCACTGTTTTGCTGGTGAGAATTAAAAACTGCAACTAAAAAGGTGTTAGTTGGTTCGAGAGGCCCGTTCCCTTATTCATTTACAATTGTGGAGGAGATGCATGAAGAAAACAGTCTTTCGTTTGACAGTTTGTTCCTTGGCCATTTGTTCGTTGCTACTGACAGGAATTCTGGCGACCCAGGCGGATGCCGCTCCGAAGTATCGTTGGAAGCTGGCCCAAACCTGGGGAACTGGATTCCCGATTTTTGGTGATGCCGTGATTAAAATGGCCGATATGGTCAAAGAGATGTCGAACGGTGAAATGGAAATCCGCATCGATTCATCGAACAAGCACAAAGCAGCTTTCGGTATTCTCGACATGGTTAAATTAGGCCAGTACGAGATGGGCCATTCGGCATCTTATTACTGGAAAGGGAAGGACCAGAACACCCTGTTTTTCACCACTATGCCGTTCGGCATGATCGCTCCTGAGCAATATGCCTGGTTCTACTATGGCGGTGGCATGGAGTTGATGAAGGAAGTTTATGATGAGCATGGTGTCTATTCCTATCCCGGTGGTAACACCAGTAACCAGATGGGCGGTTGGTTCCAGAAAGAGATCAAGAGTCTGGACGATCTGAAGGGTCTGAAGATGCGGATTCCGGGGTTTGCCGGTGAAGTTCTTTCCAAACTCGGAGTCGTCGTCACCAACATCCCGCCAGGCGAGCTTTACACGGCCCTGGATCGCGGCACCATCGATGCTTTGGAATGGGTCGGGCCTTCTCTTGACCTGAATATGGGTTTCCACAAGATTGCTCCTTACTATTACACTGGCTGGCATGAGCCGGCAACAGAACTGCAGTTCATGGTCAACAGCAAGAAGTTTGATGCCTTGCCGAAACATCTGCAGAAAATTGTCGAAACGGCGATGCAGTATGCAGCCTACGATATGTATGCCCGTTCTTATCATGATAGTGCAGAAAACTGGGACAAGATCGCGACCGAGTACCCGAACGTCAAGATCAAGACCTTCCCGAAAGAAGTTATCGCGGCCATGAAGGCGGAGAATGAAAAGCTGCTCAAGGAGACTGCAGCCAAAGATCCGGTCTTCAAGAAGATTTACGATGCCCAGACCGCTTATATGAAGAAAGCTCGTCGTTGGACAGAGATTTCTGATTACGCATATTTGAAGGATAACCTCGAGTAAATTTCGTTTACCGGTTACAAAAGGCTCCCGGCAAATTGCCGGGAGCCTTTTACTGTTTCTCTTAACCCCTGGCAGGATTTTTATGCTGTTAAAAACAGAACGCGCTCTGGATCGCTTTTCCGATTACGTTGGCTACGTTGCTGCGGCGCTGATGCTGGTGATGTTGGCCAATGTTTTTTACGATACGATCATGCGCTACTTTTTCCGCTCCGGATCGATCGCTCTGCAGGAAATGGAGTGGCATCTTTTCTCAGTGGTTTTTCTTTTCGGAATTCCTTACGCATTAAAAACGGAAGGGCATGTTCGTGTTGATGTCCTGTATGATCGCTTCAGCTACAAATGGAAAGCTATCGTCAATATCGCCGGAACGCTCATTTTTCTGATCCCTCTGTCGGTACTGATCATCAACGGCTCGACCTGGTTTGTTCAAGAAGCTTTTTCGATGAACGAAATCAGCGGCGACCCGGGCGGGCTGACTCATCGCTATTTGATTAAGGCGGTGATCCCTCTGTCCTTTATCTTTCTGGTGATTTCAGCGGCCGGATTCATTGTGCGCAATATCCGCATCTTTCGCGGTCTGGAATTACCTCCCAAACATAATATCGAAGACGATGTTCTTTGATCCAACCTTAGAAACAATAGTGAAAATACTATTTATGCATAGAAGGAATTAGGCTTAATGATTGGTTTAGTGATGTTTGCTGTCTGCCTGCTGTTGCTGCTGGCCGGATTTCCGGTCGCATTCACCTTCGGTGGCGCGGCAGTAGTGTTTGGTCTGTTTGCTGAAGGGCAGAGCATCTTTGCCATGATGCCGCACCGAATCTGGTCGGTTATGAACAACACCATCCTGATGGCGATTCCGCTCTTTATCTTCATGGGGATCGTGTTGCAGAAATCGAAACTGGCTGAGCGCTTGCTCGAGTCGATGGGGTTTCTGTTCGGTGAAATACGAGGCGGTATCGCGATCTCGACGGTGTTGGTTGGTGCCCTGCTTGCGGCATCGACCGGGGTGGTCGGTGCCAGCGTTGTCGCTATGGGGGTTATCTCCCTGCCGGTTATGCTCAAGTACAATTACGACAAAAAATTGGCGACCGGATCGATCTGTGCTGCGGGGACATTGGGGCAGATTATTCCGCCATCGATTGTATTGATTATTCTTGGCGATGTTTTTCAGGAGCCGGTCGGTGACCTCTTTAAAGCCGCATTCTGGCCTGGGTTATCGTTGGTTTTGTTCTATGTCATTTATATTCTGATCGTTTCTTTTCTTAAAAAGGGCCTTGCCCCACCGATCCGTCTTGATGATTCACATGGGACGAAAAAAAAGCAAATTTATACGGCTTTGCGGGCGATAGTCCCGCCGCTGGTGTTGATTGTCCTGGTTCTGGGTTCAATCCTTTTCGGGATTGCCACACCAACCGAATCGTCTGCTATCGGCGGTGTCGGGGCAATTATCCTTGCCGGGATGTATAGGCAGCTATCGGTTCGGATGGTCTGGGACAGTGCCTTGGAGACAACAAAAATCACCGCGATGGTCTTTGCCATTCTGGTTGGCGCGACCGCTTTTTCAATGGTCTTTACCTATACCGGCGGTGATTACATCGTTGAAGATTTTATGATGGGGCTGCCCGGTGAAAAGTGGGGTTTCCTGATTTTATCCATGCTGCTGATTATGGCGCTCGGGTTTTTTATCGATTTCGTTGAAATTTCCTACATCGTTGTGCCGATCCTGGCTCCGATTGCTGCCAACCTCGGCATTAATCCGATCTGGTACGCGATTCTCGTTGCCATGAACCTGCAGACCTCTTTTTTGACTCCACCCTTCGGTTTCAGTCTTTTCTATCTGAAGGGGGTGGCCCCACCGGAGGTTAAAACGACAGATATCTATGTCGGGGTGTTGCCCTTCATAATTATCCAGGTTTTGGTTTTAGGACTCCTGGTGGTCTATCCAGAAGTTTTCGGGCTGAGCAGCAGTTATTCTCCGTTCTGATTTCAGTAGGCGGGCCTAAAAATTATCGATAAAAAAAGCCCCGCAGAATGGTTGCGGGGCTTTTTTATGCTATCCGTCGTTCTGGTTACTCGCGAACGAAAGTATCGATATCGGTTTCGTGCGGCATGCCCATAATGCGGGCATACTCGGACTCGATCAGCTGGTAGTGGTGGTTGGTCGACTTGGCGTTCTCTTCAAAGATGGCACGGACCTCAGAGTCTTCGATCTTGGCGGCCATTTCACGCAGGCTTTCTTCCAGGCGCTTCTCTTTTTCCATCGCCAGTTCCATCGCCTTCTGGTCGCTGAAGTTTGCCAGCAGCGCTTTGTCCAGTTCGGAGAGCCACTCGCCTTCCTGATCTGGAGTTTCGCTGATGAAAGTATCGAAATCGCCGAGCTCGTCAGCGCAATCACACTTATCGAAAAAGTGTTTGGCGTGCTCGCGCTCTTCACGGGCCAGCAGTTCGAAAGTTTTGATCGCATCAGCATTCTTCATCTG
>RRYU01000398.1_pt1 | contig 10780 bp, 11 predicted proteins | sample 2162651 | NCBI WGS metagenome assembly RRYU01 (sample SAMN10267283, study PRJNA491782) | microbial mat metagenome | isolation source: biomat in the production well | place: Japan: Minami-Kanto gas field, natural gas well KTG3 | collected 2017-06 | reverse complement strand
CCTTCCCGTCAAGGAGTTTTTTCGGCAGGTGTTCCAAACGCAAATCATCGAGGCGTTTCAGGATATCCGCCAGGACATGCCTGCCCCTGGGCAGGGCGGCCTGCCTGTGGTGAGCCCTCCCGGCGGAGCGCCGGCCACCCCGGGACGCTCGATGGTCGTGCCGCGCTACCGGTATGACGGAATGTTCCAAGGCGGGCCGAATCGCGCTTTTGCTTCCGGGGCCGTTGCTCTCCCTATGGATCAGCCGAATAACATTTTTGAGCGTCTGGCCGCAGTGCTTGACCGCGCCGGCGCTGATGGGCCGGCCAGCCAACCCCCGAACGTCGTCATCAACAACTACGGCGACAACGAGGTGAGCACCACGGCGCAAACCAATGCCGGCGGGGGCACGGATCTGATTGTCACGATCGAGAAGCGGCTCGCCGATCGGGTCCAGGGGCGCGGCTCCGGGTTGAGCCGGGCGTTCGAATCGACCTACGGTTTACGCCGTAACGGAGGCCGCTAATGCCAAGCTGGCCAGTCACACTCCCGCAAACGCCCCTGGTTGAGGGGTTTAGCCGATCCCGGCAGGATGCACGCTTGCGCACGTCGATGGATGCCGGGCCGGACAAGGTGCGCCGGCGTTACACGGCGGTGCCGGAAAATTTGACCTGTGTGTTCGTGATGACCGACAGCCAGCTGGATATTTTCGATGTGTTCTATGTCGACACGCTGCTGGGCGGCGCTTTGACGTTCACCTGGACGCATCCCATGACAGGGGTGTCCGTCACATGCCGGGTCAAGGATGAGCCGCAGACCGTGCCGCGCAAGCGGCGCTGGGCGGTCAGCATGGTCATCGAGGTGCTGCCATGAGCCGCACGGTTTCGGAAACGGCCGTGCGGGCGATGTTCGCGGCGCAGACCGACGAGGTTTTTTTGTGCCGGCTCAAGCTCGATCACGACTCATGGGCCTATAGCTACCGGTTCATCAACGACTGGGTGAACCACGAGGATGGCCTCGGGGAAACCTGGATCGGTTTCCCCTTCCGCATCCAGCTGCCCGACGACCGGGACGACGAGGCCCCGCTGGCACAACTGGTGATCGACAACGTCGACCGCGAGATCGTGCGCGAGCTGCGCCAGCTCGCCTCGCCGATGACCGTGACCCTGTGGATTGTGCTGGCCAGCGACATCGATGATGTGGTGGCTGGCCCATATACCTTCAGCTTCAACGCCGCATCCTGGGATGCCCTGACCGTCTCCGGGTCGCTTGAGTATGAGCCGATCCTCAATATGCGCTGGCCGGCCCACGATTTTACGCCGATCACAACCCCGGGATTATTCAAGCAATGAATTGGTGGGATCAATATGTTGGTGTCCCGTTCGAAAGCCGGGGGCGCACGCTGGACGCGGCAGACTGTTATGGCCTGCTTCGCCTGGTTTACGCTGCGGAACTGGGCGTGGAGCTGCCTGAGCTGCTGGTATACGAGAGCACCAACGCCCGCCGCACGATGGGCGAGCTGATCCGCACGCAACCGCTTTTAATGGGGTTTAAAGGCGTTGATATTGACACCGTGCAACCCTTCGACGTGCTGGTGATTCGCAATGGCGGATTTGATTGCCATCTGGGCATCGTCGTTTCGGCCCGCGCTATGCTGCACACCGAGGCGGGCAAGGGGGCCGTTGTCGAAGAGTTCGGCCGGCCCCACATCAAGCCCCGGGTTCGCGAGGCGTACCGTTATGTCCAGTGACATCCAGGTTGTCGCAGCGCCCAACCCGTTTAAAACGGCGACCATCGACTACGCCGCGCCCCAGGGGCAGTCGGTGGCCGAGATCGTCACGGCGATACAGCCCGACCCGATTCTGGCCCGCTACGCCCATATCTACGTTGATGATCAGGTGTGCCCGCCCGAACGGTGGGCCACGACCTACCCGGCCGCCGGACAGCTGGTTACGGTGCGGGTTGTGCCGCATGGCGGCGACGGCAAAAACCCCCTGGCGGTGATTCTGTCTGTCGCGTTGATGGTGGCCGCGCCGCAGCTGGGCATGATGCTGTCCGGCAAGCTGGGGCTGGGCCTGGTCATCGGCAAGGCTGGTCTTGCGGTGGGGACGGCGGTTGTCGGCATGGCCGGTGCCCTGGCGATCAACGCTCTGGTTCCGCCGCCCGCCCAGACCCTGGGCGATCTGTCGGGCACCGGCGGCAGCCGCACCTTGTCGATCACCGGCTCGCGCAATTCAGCCGGCCCCTACAAGGTGATCCCGAAGGTGCTGGGCCGGCACCGCATCACGCCCTACTATGGGGCCCAGCCTTATACCGAGCTGGTTGGGCAGGATCAATACCTGCGCATGCTGTTTGTCATCGGCTACGGCCCGCTGGAACTCTCGGATCATCGCATCGGCGAAACCGATCTGTACGAGTATCTGGAGGCCGGCGATGATATTGAGATCCGCCAGGGGTACGACGATGACCAGCCCCTGACGATTTTCCCGGGCACGGTGTCGTCTGCCGATGTGGGCGCTACGCTCTCGTTTGCAGCCGGCTGGATCACTCAGACAACTCTGCTAAATACCGACGAAATCGCCATCGAACTGCTGTTTCCGGCCGGGCTGGTCGAATTCGACTCGGACGGCAGCCGGAGCGACCGGACCGTACAGTTCGAGGTTGAATATGCGGTGGCCGGCTCCGGGACCTGGTTGACGGTCAACCCGAATATCTACAGCGAGGGCAAGACCTTCCCGGCATTTCGGCCGCCGGGGAAGATTTGGCTGGACGGCGTCGAGACCGCACTGGTTGAAACCTGGCTGGTTTATGTCAACGGCACGACCGGGCGGATCGAATCTCGTGGCAGTCGCTTTGTAACGCCGGCGGCCCCGGCGGGGGCGTACTCGATCTGTACGTTTACGCTGAGCGGGTACGCGCAAGCCATCACCGGCCTGACCGACCTGCGCCCGGCGGTTTTGACCGCCACCGGCACCGGCAACTTCGCGGCGAGCGTATCGGGCACCTATTCCGAGGTGCTGGAGATTGCCGCGGGGAGTTTCGCGGCGGTTGGCGGACTGGCCTCGGTAACCGCCGCCACCGCATCGGCCTTGCGTTACGGGATCACCTGGCCGGTCAGTAATGGTCAATACGATGTGCGCGTCAAGCGCGTCACCGCAGATTCGACCAGCGACCAAATCTTTGACGAGGCAACCTGGGCGGCGCTGAAATCCATCGAAAACGTGGACCCGGTCGCCCTGTCCGGCCTGGCGAAAGTGGCCCTGCGCATCAAGGCCACTGATCAGCTCAACGGTGTGATCGATAATTACAATGTGCTGGCGGAATCGATCCTGCCCCGTTGGGACGGGACCGCCTGGCAGGACTCACCGACCAGCAACCCGGCGGCGCTGTATCGCGATATTTTTCAAGGCTCGGCCATGAAGGAACCGCTGGCCGATGCCCGCCTGGATCTGACGGAGCTGCAGGAGTGGGCGGAAGAGTGCGACACCAACGGCTATGCCTACAACGCCGTGATCGATTACAAAACCTCGCCGTTCGAGATGGCGAAAAACGTTTGTGCGATCGGCCGGGCGGCGTTTGCGATCAAGGACGGGCTGTACTCGGTGGTGCGGGACAGCCCGGCGATGGCCGCCAGGGGCGTCAAGCAGTGGCTCACCCCGCGTAACTCCTGGGGGGTCTCCGGCAGTAAGAGTTTCGACGATCTCCACGCGGTCCGCGTCAATTATATCTCTGCGGCGACCGGATACCGGCAGGAGCAGATTGTCGTCTATCGGGATGGCTATACAGAGGCCAACGCCTCGCGCATTGACGATCTGGAGCTGATCGGCATCACCGACCACGATCAGGCGTGGCAGCAGGCGCGGTACTACCTGGCGGTCGCCACCCTGCGTCCGGAGATGCACTCCCGGACGGTTGATGTCGAGCACTTGGTCTGCACCCGTGGCGACCTGATCCGCGTGACCGACGATGTGGCGCTGCATGGCCTGATGGCCGGTCGGATCACGGCCCTGGCCCTCGACGGCAGCAGCAACGTGACCACGATCACCCTGGACGAGTCGGCAGTGATGGAGGCGGGTAAAACCTACGCGGTGCGTATCCGCTACGCCGATGGGGGCGATTTGTACCGGGCCGTGAACACCGTGGCCGGGACCCAGCAGACCCTGGCCTTCGCTGTTGCCGTGGCGGCGGCACAGGCGCCGGACGTTGGCGATCTGGTTATGTTTGGCGAGACCGAGCAGGAGACGGTCGAGAAGATCGTCCACCACATCGAAATGGGTGACGACCTGACCGCTACGCTGTTTTATGTGGACGCCGATGATGCGGTGTTTACCGCCGACAGCGGCACGATCCCCGCATATGATCCGGGCATCAGCCTGCCGGCCGACCCGACGTTGATCGCGCCGGCGGCCCCGGTGGTGCTGGGCATCCGCAGTGATGAGCCGGTTGCCGACCGGCAGGACGACGGGACCTATGCAACCCGCATCCAGCTGGCCCTGGCCGCCGGCAGCGGCGGCGCCCGGGCGGCGCAGTTCGAACTGCACTACCGGGTGACGGGCTCCACCACGCCGTGGGCGGCGCTGCCCCCCGTTGGGGTTGCGGCCGGTGAGTTGTATCTCCCAGGGGTACGCGCCGGCGTCGGTTATACCCTGCGGGTGCGGGCCATCTCTGCCCACAACGTCCCCAGCGACTGGGTCACCGTTACCCACACGGTGACGGGTAAAGCCGGGACCATCCCGGCGGTGACCAACCTGGTGGTGGCCAACTCAACCGGTGATGACCTGACGTTTGCGGATACCAGTTGCCAGGTGACGTGGGATTACGTGCCGGACGCCAATAACGCCGAGGTGTGGCTCGACACTTACAAAATCGAGGTGTTAAACAAAACGACCGATGCGGTGCTGTTTACCGAGTATCAAAAGGCGGCCAGGTTCGATTTTACCATCGAGAAAAACCGTGCGTCCTATGCCGGGCCCCACCGCGAATTTAAGGTGCGGGTAACGGCGATCGACATTTTCGGCCGGGTATCGGCTCCGGCAACGATCCAGCCGGTCAAGAATCAATCCGCCGCGATTGCGCTGATTACCCAGGGCGCCCACCTGGGGCAGATCGAGATTGAATTTTACATCGGGACCACCGATCGCGCCCTGGCCGGCTACGCCGTACATATCAGCACATCCTCCGGGTTTACACCCTCATCATCCAACCTGTATTGCACCCTGGCCCCCGGGGTGACCTCGTTTATCTTTGCCGGCCGCCCGGCGGGGACCTATTACGCGAAGGTGGGGGCCTTTGACGTGTTTGGCCAGGATTCGATCAACTACTCCAACCAGATGACGCTGGTACTGGCGACCCAGATCACCACCGGCAACATCAATGACTATATCGGCGCAGAGGCGGTTGACACCGCGTATGTATCGGATGAGGCGATCACGGTTAACGCCGCCAGCATCGGCAGTGTGGTGGCCGGGGATGGCGACTGGCAGGTGGCCGCCGATGGCATGCCTAGCGTGACGATCGTGACCGCGGCCTCCAGCGACGTGATTGTGCGCTGGAGCTTTGAGCAGGGTTATTCGCTGGGCCTGCGCGATTGGGGGGTCCGTATCAAGCGCGGCTCCACCACCCTTTATACCCGGAGCGCCATGGAGTTCGGCAGCGATTTCCCAAGCAACTTTTTTATCGATGCCGGCCTGGCCGCGGGAACATACACCTATTATCTGGAGTGGTTGGGTGACGACTCCACGATATCTGCCAAGGGGAGCCTGTCGGTTACGGCGGTCATGAAATGAGACACCAATACGTTATCTACACGGCAACCGGCCGTATTCTGCGGACGGGGCACTGCGGCCCCCGCAGCCTGGCCGTGCAGGCCCAGGCGGAGGAAATGCTGCTGGAAGTCGCCTCGTTGATCGGCATCACCCCGGAAACGCACTGGGTTGATGCGGGAGAGTTGGCCGCTAAGGGCGCAACGCAAGGCGTGTCTGTCGATACCACGGAGATCGCTGCTGATGGTGTGGATATGGCCACCATAACCGGAGTTGCTGCCGGCGCGATGATCTACATCGATAACGTGCCCCAAGGGACGGCGGACGGATCCGCTATTGAGGTGACCTTTGACCTGGCCGGTGCCTACCAGGTCAGGATCGCCGCGCACCCCTGCCTCGACTGGGAGGTGACGATTCATGCGCTTTAACCACCGGGCGGCACAAGACAAGAAAAACCGCGCAGCGATAAAATCAGACGCCTTGTTTGCGAGCCTGACCAGTAAAACCCCGGCTCAGGTTGGCGACTGGATCGATGCAAACGTGACCGATCTGGCCAGTGCCAAGCAGGTCCTGACGATACTCGCGAAGGCGTTGCTCGTCCTCGCCAAACAAATCACCGAGAAGGAGAATTGATATGCCTACACCCAACGCGCTTTCCAACTACGCTGAAAACAAAATGGTCGATCTGGTCCTGACCGGAGCCGCCTGGTCATCTCCGGCAGCGGTTTATGTTTCACTGCACACCGGCAGCCCTGGAGAAGCCAACGACGGGGCCAATGAGTGTAACTACACCGGCTACGCTCGCAAGGCGATCTCGTTCGCCGCCGCCTCTGGTCGGGCTGTCGCCCAGGATGCCGACGTGACTTTCGATCAATGCACGGCCGGTAGCAACGATGCCACCCACTACGGGATCTACGATGCCAGTGCAGCAGGCAACCTGCTCGCCTACGGGGCACTGGCCGCTACAAAAACGATCTCGACCGGCAACACGCCGAGCATCGCCTCGGGCGAAATTACTTTGACCTTCTCAGCGGGCGAGTTCAGCGACTACCTGGCCCATGAACTGCTCGACCATGCGTTCAATGGGGCGGCGTACTCCGCCCCGGCTAACACGTATCTGGCCCTCACCACGGTTGCATTAACCGACGCCAGCACCGGCAGCACGATCACCGAGCCGGCCAACAACTACGCCCGCAAGCAGGTTGTTGGCGGCTGGACCGTGACCAACAACGCGGCGGTAAACGCAGCCGACGAAACCTTTGCCACACCAAGCGGCTCCTGGGGTGCGATTACGGCCCTCGCCGTACTGGATGCCGCCACAGCAGGCAACGTGTTGTGGTACGACAATGCCCCGACCGGTGACGGTCAGACGCCAACCTCTGGCGACACCGTGAAAATCACGGCTGGCTCCTTCTCCTGTAGTCTCGATTAAGGTGACGTATGGCTTTCATTGCTAAGAACGGCGCTCAGGGCTTCCCAAGCACGGGCGACACGGTGCATGTCTACGAGACTGGCACGACCACCCACGTCACCGGCCTGGTAGACCTTGACGGCAACGCGCTTGACAATACAGCCGGGTTTGTCCTGACCTCTGCCGAATTCTGGGGCTTCACGCCACCGAACCGCGACCAGGTCGATGTCTACTGGGCAGATGATGCCAGCTATATCGTCAAGAAGGGGATTTTCCGGGACTTCGACTACGCAACCATCAACCGAGTCACGGAGACAATTTCCGGTAGCCCAAAAGATACGTTTACAGTTAGTTATTCGGTAGGTGCTGGCAATGTGATGGTTCACCTTAACGCTGTCCTCCTCGACCCCTCAGAATACACTGCGACTAACGGAACGTCTGTAGTCCTCGGTGCTACCGCCCCTGTAGGTGCTGTAGTTGATATCCTTGGCATTGTTGGAGTTAATGTTGGAACTGTTTCTGCTTCCGCAGTCACCTATGAAAATCTCTCTGCAAACGGAGACATTGGTACAGGTGCGACTCAGGTTGCCCAAGGGGATCATATACACCCCACAACAACCGTTGATGCTCGCACCACAACGTCTGAAACACTTGCAGGGACAGAAGGTGGTAAGTTGCTTACATTCAACAACGCTGGGGCTACCACCTTCACCATCCCCGCAAATGCCTCTGTTTCATTCGCAACTAACACAGTCATCAGTCTGCTGAATATCGGAACTGGAACTGTGACTATTGGCATTACATCTGACACGCTTAGCCAAAAAGACAGTGCATTTGATCTGGAAACTGGAGCAACTGCAACGCTGGTAAAGACTGCCTCAACTGTCTGGTGGCTCACAGGGGGTGTTGTATGATAACGCCGCTAGGAATATTTGGTTTTGAAGGAACCGTCGCCGCGCTACTGGCCACATTGACTTATGTAAACTCTACCAAGGTGTCAAATTTTACTAACTCCTCATCTATTGACTTTACCTTGCCCACAGGGTGGCAGACAGGAGATTTAGCAATAGCTGTCGGCTTCTGGGACTCGGACAATGGGCCGTTCGCTATGTCTGGGTGGACTGAAATTGTCAATAATGAGGACGGGACTGAATATCCTGAAGGAAAATCATTCTACCGTATCTTGCAAAGTGGGGATGGTACGCAGACTATAACTACCTCTGGTACAGCAGATACTTGTGCCGGTGCGTTAGTTGTCTTTCGTCCAGACGCTCCAATTTCAAGTGTCTCTGTTGGTAATACCGCCTACGAGGACGGTTTGTATGCACTTGACCAATCCATTGCCGCAGAAAGTCCAACAACAGTACCTAGCGGTGAAGTGCGCCTCAAGGGAATGTTCCTCACCGGGCGGATTACAACAGTTATTCAAAACCCGGTTCCTACTTTTGTAGCCGGGGGCTGGACCTGGAGTGACGGTGGGACGACTGAAATAGACTATGCCTACAAAATCCTTGAAGCTGCTGATACCGATGCTAGTGAGCAGATCACAGTAACAGATACAGGAAGACAGGCCCTTCATCTTTTCAACTTAACGGTGACTTAATATGGGCATAACAAGAGATGTAGCAGATGCGGTTCTTACAGCTAGTGAGATTGCTTTCCTCGATATAGCTCAGGCATGGACTGCTGAACAAACCTTCAGAGAGATACGAGATACTGTATATAACTTGACTGGTACGGATATTGACCCAGCCAATGGAGGTATTCAATATAAAACTCTTTCAGGCAATACGACTTTCACAGAGTCCCTTGTAGACGGGCAAAATGTAACTTTGCACATTGATGATGGTACTGCCTATACTATTACTTGGCCAACAATTACATGGAAGTCAGACGACGGAGTTGCACCTACACTAAACACTACTGGAGATACAGTTATAGTAGTTTGGAAACGTGGAACTACTCTGTTTGGAGCGAGGGTTGGTAATGCGTAATCCGCTAACAAAAGCAGCAACCCAACTAACAAAGTCGGGTGTAGAATTTGTAGGTTATATTGGTATAACAGCTACTACAATGCCATGGCCAGAACAATCCTTTGACTTAACAGGTGAGTTGCAGGGCGGTTCTAGTACATCTATACAAGATGGTGATTTGATTGTAATAATGTATGTTTCAACTGGCACTGCTAATTACAATTTAAGCATTAAATCAAGCGGTTGGACAGCACTGGGGGGTAATAAATATCAAAACGCTTCCTATAATGATTGGACAAGTATCGCGGGGTATCGTTTTGTATCTGGAACGCCACCTTCATCGGTTACTATTGGTTACACATCTATCTCTAGTGTAGGAAATGGCTTTATGGCCATGGTTTTCCGAAATGTAGATTCTTTAGATACAGCCTTTGCCTGGGCAAATGGTTATAGCGCTTCTTGCAACCCTCCTTCAATAACTACTGTGACCGATGGAGCCTTAGTATTACAGGTTGGTGGGATACACTCTCGAACTGATGCTCCTGTGGTTATAACAGGAGCATCAGCTACGCCAACTGGTGCAGAAAATTTCAATAAGATTGCTTATGGTACTTTTCATACTCCACCAGCTTACCCTGGGCAGCTTTGTATGTTTACCTTGCTAAAAGAAACTGCTGGCACAGTCGATTTCTCTAATTTACCAATTTCTGGGTACAATGATAATGGGGATTCCTGGGGTTCATTAGTGTTAGCTTTAAGACCTGGGTGATTTATGACCTACGAAATTTTAAAGGAGCCACAATGATCAGAGTAATAAATGGACAGCCTGTTCCGTACACAAAAACGCAACTTAAGCTGGATTGCCCTAACACCTCTTTCCCGAATGAAATGTCATTAGAATTTCTCGCCCAATTTGATACTTATGAGACTACTGTGGAAGAGCCTCCAGCTTACGACGCTATGACCCACAAGTTGGTTAAAAGAGAGTTTCCAGAGTATGCAGTCGAAACCGGATGGCAGTTCAAGCATGATATTGTGCCGCTAACTCAAGAAGAGCTTGACCAGAAATTAGCGGATAATATCAAACAGATGGATATAGTCTGTCGAGAATATATCGACAATGCCGCCCATTGGAGTGGTGGTATTTTAGCCAACGACAAGGCGAAAGAAGGCAAGGTAAAGGCCAAGGCCGTAGCGGATTGGACAATGGCAGTATGGCAGGAGTTTTACACGCGAGCCGCTATGCTTCATGGCGGCGCACCTTTTACGCCAGAGATGCTGGATTTCAGTACGGTCGGGACATGTCCTCACACGATGGCAGAGGTTCTGGCCGAATAAACAAGAGGCATTAAATGTCTGACAAACTCATATTATACGGGTTCCAGACAGCCGCCCCAGGACTTGAGTTCGGAGCGGCCTGCCAGGCATCTGTCACGGCGTCCGATGCTGCGGCCTCGAATGCCATTGCGTTTGTTGCCGACAGTAAGGCATCCGGAACAGCCTCAGATATTTCTCTGCCCCTGACGTTTGCGCTGACTGGCGCATGCTCCGCGCTGGCGACCTCAACCGATGCGTTTCTGACCAACACCATCCAGTTCTCTGCGGCGGCGACAGCGAGTTTATCCTCTACCGGCGCGGTTGTTACCAATACTGTC
>RRYU01021536.1_pt1 | contig 10784 bp, 6 predicted proteins | sample 2162651 | NCBI WGS metagenome assembly RRYU01 (sample SAMN10267283, study PRJNA491782) | microbial mat metagenome | isolation source: biomat in the production well | place: Japan: Minami-Kanto gas field, natural gas well KTG3 | collected 2017-06 | reverse complement strand
AACTTCTGGAAGACCTGCGGGTGGAACTCGGGGTCGATGCCGGGGCCCCGGTCGCGCACTTGAACACGGATCGCCTGCCCGACGGAGTGGGCGGTCACCACCACCTCGCCGCCTTTCGGTGAGAACTTGACCGCGTTGGAGAGCAGGTTGCTCAGCACCTGCTGGAAGCGGTCGGGATCGGTATGCACCCGGGCCTGATCGGCGCGGTCGGCCAGCGTGAAGCGGACGCCATGAATATCGGCGAAGGGCTGGTGCTCGCTCAGTGCCTGTTCCAGCAGGGGCCGGAGCTCGAGGTCCTGGAAGGCGAAGGGCAATTTGCCGGCGAGCAGTTTTTCCATGTCGAGCAGGTCGTCGATCAGCACCCGCAGGCGTTGGGCGTTCTTGTCGGCGATGGCGACCAGGTTGCGGGCGGCCTCGGGCAGGGGGCCGCCGGCGCCGCCGTTGAGCAGGCCGATGGCGCCGGCGATGGAGGTCAGCGGTGTACGCAGTTCGTGGCTGACGGTGGCTGTCAACTCGCGCTTCAAGCGCTCCGCCTGCTTGATCTCGGTGATGTCGCTCTGGATGGCCATGAAGCCCTCGGGACGGCCGTGCCCATCCAGCAATGGGTTGCAGCTGATTTGGACCCAGTAGGACTGACCGCGCTTGTCGTAATTGAGAACCTCGACTTCGAAGGGGGAGCGCTCGGCGACGGCCGCTCGCATCTGGGCGATCGTCTTTGGATGTGTATCCACACCTTGCAGGATCGAGCCCGGTGAGCGGCCGCGGACTTCGTCGAGGCGGTATCCGGTCAAACGGGTGAAGCCCTCGTTCACCCACTCGATACGGCCGTCGAGATCGGTGATCACCACGCCATTGGTCGTCTGACGTGCGACCGACGACAGGCGGCGCCGGTCGATCGTAGACAATTCATCCTCGACGCAATCGGCAAGCTCGCGTAGAGACTGCCGTTCGTCTTCGGTCATTGTGCGGGGGCGGTCGTCGATGATGCAGAGGGTCCCCAAGGCAAAGCCGTCCAGGCTTCGCACCGGGGCACCGGCGTAGAAGCGGATTCGCGGCTCACCCGTCACCAGTGGGTTGTCGGAGAAACGGGGGTCCTTACTGGCATCCCGGACTTCGAGGATCTCCGGGCTCAGGATCGCGTGGCCGCAGAACGAGAGCGTGCGACTGGTTTCGGGCACCTCGAGGCCCTGGCGCGACTTGAACCACTGGCGATCGGTGTCCACGAGGGAAACCAGTGCGATGCGGGTCCCGAAGATGCGCTTTGCCAGCCGGGTCAGGCGCTCGAAGCGCTCCTCGGGCGGGGTGTCCAGCAGCGCGGATGCGCGCAGCGCCTGGAGCCTCTCGACTTCGGTTTCCGGGATGCCGGGTGCTTGCATGGGGCCCCGTCAGCGCCCGGCCGCCAGGTTAAAGAGCAGGCGGGTGGTGTTGGTACCCAACGCGTGCCTGTTGCTGAATCCGTCGCACAGCGCATGGATCAGGGGGAGGCCATAGCCGCTCTCCCGCAGTTCCTCCGGCTCCGGCAGCGTGCCAGGCAGCGGGGGCTCGAAGGGCTCACCCTCGTAGTGCAGACTCAGCTCGACCCGGTCATGGCCGTGCTCGAGCAGGATCCCGATCCTGCTCGAGATGGACCCGGCATGCTTCACGATATTGGTGAAGGCCTCGACGCTGGCCAGCGCGATGCGGTCCATGTCCCCCTCGGCGAGCTTCGGCGAGCAGGCTTCGAGAACGCGCTCGCGCAGAGCGGGAAGCGAGCCGAGGGCGTTTGCCAGATCAAGAAAGTGCTCGGTATCGGTGGGGTGCCGGACGGCGATCAGTGTACGGTCGTCTTCGGGTGGGCGCCTCTCCGCAAAGCGATCGGTCGCGTCCAGCACGAACGTGGCGATCTGGCCCGGATGAGCATGGTCAGCGAGTGCAGCGGATGCGATGTCCTTCAAGCCCGAGACGTCCAGCATTCGTCCCTCTGCGTCGTAGGTTTCGCTGAGGCCATCGGAGTAGAGCAGGACCATTGACCCCATCGGCCAGGGCGTGGTGATCTGCGTATAGACCTCGTCCGCAACGGTGCCCAGAGGCGGGTGTCGATTGGGCACCTGGTGGACGCTGCCTTGCGCGAAGACCAGCATCTCCGGGTGGCCGCATCCGACGCTGGTCAGGGTCTGATTCCGACGGTCGAAGCGGACGTAGGTCAAGGTGACGAAGCATTGGAGCTCGATCAGGCGCGACGTCAACCTGCGATGCAGTGCGTCGAGGATGGCGTTCGGCTGGGGAGGCCCGGCCCCCGTTTCACGGGCGCGCAGTTCGAGCAGGCATTGGTTGAGCTCCATCTTTACGGCAGCGCCCACCAGGGCCGCCGGCACACCCTTGCCCATCACGTCACCGATCATCAGGTCGAAGGCATTCGCCCCGAGCTCGATCAGTGCGTGAAAATCGCCTGCGACGCCGGCCGATGCGCGATACCTGGATGCGATGGGTACCCCGGCAACGATTGCGGGCAGGGGGGGCAGCAGCAGCGTCTCCTGGATTTGCGCGGCCAGACCCATCTCGCGCGAGCGCGCCTCCGCGAGCGCCTGCTCGCCGAGCTTGCGGTCGGTGATGTCGCTCCGGATCACCATGTACTGGTAGGGACGACCACGGGGATCCAGGAACGGGACCAGGGTGCTGTGGACCCAGCGCGATCCCTCGTGCCTGCAGCTCAGCGGATATTCGCCCTGCCACACCTGGCCGTTCTGCACCTGCGCGAGGATGTCCGCACTGAGCTCGGGCGGGGCGAGTCCGCTGCGATGCTCGGCCAGGTGACTGCCGATCAGCTCCGTACGGGCGAACCCGGTGAGCGTGCCGTGGCGGGGCGAGGTCTCGAAGAGGGTGCCGGAGGCGTCGGCCAGGCTGATGATCGCGTGATGGTCCAGTGCCTGGCGCTGCCGCGCGTACTCGTAGTGCTGGCGTGCCGCGGTGTCCGCATCTCTGCGGCCGCGCGCGGCCGTGCGGCACAGGGCCCGCAGCATCGGGCCGAGCTCGGCCGGAGCAATCGATGCGTCGACGATGGCGGCACTGCCCGCCGCCCAAGCCTCGGCCCGTCGCCGCGGGTCCCGCACGGGAGCGAACAACACGATGGGCAGGTGTGCGGATTCCGGATGGTCGTGCAGCAGTGAGACGAGAGCCCGCGTTCGTTCGGGAGCTTCCGGCGACTCGTCCAGGATGATCGCGTCAAAGGCGGCTTCGGCCAGACATTCAGGGATGTCACCGGGCTGAGTGCAGAAGGTGAACGAAAGCAACGGATCATCGAGTTTCGCGATGAACCGGGCGAGTCCGCCGTCGGGTGCCCCGACCGCCAGGAGTCTTCGAGCCGGTAGCTCCCGGGCAGCGAGGGTGTCCGTCACGTGATGGAGTAGGGCTTCAGCGGAGATCGGCTTGGCCAGCACGCGCGCCGCGCCCTCCCGATAGGCCGCCATACCCAGTTCGATCGAGCGGCTGGCCGACAGGATGAGTATCGGGAGCGTGAAGCCCAGGCTTGTCCGTAAACGGGACAGGTATGCCACGCCGGCGCGGTCGTCGCCATCGAACTGCAGACCCAGGAGCAGCAGATCCGGGCGCTCTCCTGCCTGCACGGCAGCCTCGAATGCCTCGATACTCCTGTGTTGCGTGACTCGATAGCCGGCACCGCCCAGCAGCGCCGCCTGTGAGGCCATCTCCTCCTGGCTCTGAAACAGGAGGACAATGGCCGCCTGAACCTTTTCCGGCTCCGCATCCCGCGTACCGTCGCATTGCTGGTTCTCGATCGCCCGGGCGACCTGCGCGATGGCCTCCACTAGCGTTTCCGAAGTCCACTGCGCGTTCGCGAGCTCCTCGACCCGGGAAGCCCGCTGGGCCAGTTCGGTCATCTCGTGCAGGCCGGCCGCGCCGACCAGGCTGTGCGCCTCGCGCTTCAGTTCGGCCAGCGCGGCGGGATTCCCGGCCTCGACGGCCGACAGATGCGCGTGCATTCTGTCCAGGCGTTCGGGAAGTCTGGACAGGAAGCGCTCGCGCAGTGCGAGAAATCCGGTGGGAAGGTTCATATTCGCCGGTCTGGGCTCGGGTAATCAGTTGGCCGAGGCGGCGAGGCCGAAGGTGATGAATGACAGCCCCGGCAGCAGTTGACGCAGCACGTAGCCGGTTTTTGCAATCCCGCGTTTCTCGACGTAGATCACATCTCCCTCCTCAAGGCTGAAGTTCAGCATCCGTTCGCCCGTAACCAAAGGCTCCAGCGGCGTTCCCTGGATAGCCTGTTTCTCGGGTCGATAGAGTGTAATGCGCGAGGGGTCCCCGTCTTCGGTGGGTCCACCGGCCTGAGCGAGGGCGTCCAGCAGCGCCATGTCCGGTGTCAGCCGGTAGGCGCCCGGTCGCTGCACCTCACCCATCACGTAGACCATGGTATCCGAGGAATCCGGGATGTAGATCAGGTCGCCGGGTCTGAGGCGGATGTTGTAGGCCGGATTGACGCGGTTGAGCAGCTGCCGGAGGTCCACCCAGGCGACCTGTTCGCGGCCGCGAAAGACCGCTGCGCGGGTCAGGGTCGCCTCCTTGTCGATGACCGGGAGCGAACCGGCCTTGGCCAGTGCCTCCAGCAGGGTTGGTTGTTCATCGAACATGATGGTTCCGGGGTTCTGGACTCGGCCCAGCACGGTCACGCGGTTCGCGGTGTATTGATCGACGCGAAGCACCACGGAAGGCCGCAGATAGTAGCTTGCAAGCATTTTATGTACGTTGCTCGCGGCTTCCTCGCGCGTCGTTTCGGCCAGCCGAACCGGCCCGACCAGCGGGATGGTGATGCGCCCGTCCGGACCCAACACGTGTGACCCACTGACCTCGGGTCGGCCCCAGACCTCGATCGTCAGCCGGTCGCCCGCGCCTAGACGATAGACCGGATCGATCGGTGCATCGAACAAAGCCATTGCATCCGGATCGAGATAGTCGATGTTTTCGCTCTTGTCCGCCGGCTCGAACACCACCGGTGCGTTGAGGCTTGCTTCCCGGGGCAGGGTCGAGGCACAGCCGGACAGCAGAACGGCGGCGGCAATGGTCGAGGCGGTAAGCAGTCTCATTCAAAGTCCTCTCCGGCATCGCGGCCGCGGCCGTGAGGGTCCCGGTCGGCTGACGTCCGACATTAAGCAACGGGTCTGCGGTAATCGTGTCGTCACTGTGAAATCTGCTCGCCTGGGCGGCGGGCCGTGACGATGAGCTCCTCTCCGCTTGTTGACCACAGCATAGAGCGCAGGTCGTTCCATGCCGCCGTGAATCTGCCGGTCCGCGCAACCGGTCCGCGGCCGGCCTCGAATGCGATCTTCCGGCTCGCCCCGTAGAACCAGGCGCTCACCGGGCCGGGCGGCCGGAATCGAACGTCGTCGAAGCCTACCTTTTCCAGGCAGTTTCGCAGCGCTTGACTGGAGAAGATGGCTAGATGCCGTGGCGGCTCGAGTCCACGCCAGTGCGGGCCGAAGCGGGCATGACCCGGTGCATCGACGTTGGGGGTGGCCAACCACAGGGTACCCCCTGGGCGCAGCAGGCGGGCGATTTCCCGCAACGAAGCGACCGGGTCGTGGACGTGCTCGATCACCTGACTGAGCGTGACAACATCCCAGCGACCGGAGGGAAGGCCCGTCCGGGGCAGGCTGCCGTGGTGAACTGTCAGACCGGAAGAGCGTGCGGCGCGGACCGCCTGGCGATCGAATTCCAACCCCTCTGCCGCATACCCGAGCCGGCTGGCGATCTTCAGGAAATTGCCGTCACCGCAGCCGATGTCGAGCAGGCGGCTGTCCGAAGCCGGTGCGGCAAGGTGCCGGACGTCCCGCTCGGCGAAGATCCGCGTGTAGGGGAACAGCCGAAACAGGAATGCGCCCCATCGGGAAGACGGACCCAGCCCGAGACGGGGAAAGCGGCGATTGAGGTAGCCGTTGCGCCAGGATGGCAAGCGGGCACCCGCGCGGGTGGACGAGGAGAGCCAGACCGGTTCGGGGTTGGCTGCGTGGGTATAGTATTCGGCATAGGCCAGGCCGATCGTGTCTTCCGACGGACGCGGATCGAGGTAGCCGGACCCGCAATCGGTGCAGCGGGCCATGGACCAGGATCCAGGTGCGCAATGGAAGATGCGGTCACCGAGCTCGGCATGCAGCATCTGCCGCCCGAAGCCGTTGCAGCAGGGGCAGCGGTCCAGCGGCTCCAGGCCGTCGCTTGGCCACGCCGCTTCCGTCACCTTCGGGTTCAGTGCTGCGGCTGCATTCATGTGGTCACCCCTCGGCAGTCTCGGTTTCTTTCGCCCGAACTCTAACGATTCGCCGCAGGCGCTATGTCACGTGAATGTGAACAGGGGGCATCCGGCGACTGGCTGAGCTTTACTGGGGGGCTGGTTCGTTGCCGGATCCGGGCTCCAGCGTGATCAGGCTGAACGGGTGCAGGGTCATTGTGAGTACACGATCCACGACCTGATACGGGATTGGCGCTTCGGGCCCGGGTCCGCCCAGCAGCCGGACCTGCGTGGGCATCGGGGCGCCATCGTCGGGGAAGCGCAGACGCAGCGTTCGTGGGTCGGGAGATGCAGACACAACGGCAACGGCCCAGCCCCGATCGCGACGAAACGCGCTGGCCGTTAGGGATGCCTGGTCGGGGCCGGGGATCGCGACCGGGTGTAGGTCGCCGCCGATGACGCGATTCAGCATCTCGACCGCCGTTCCGGTGGGACGCAGGCTGAATTCGTGGGCCAGGTCGCGGGCGATGCCGAACAGCTGGGTGAGATCGCTACGGTCCTGCAGGAAGGTGTCGTAGCCGGTGACTCTGTACACGTTTTGCCGAAGAACGCCCAGGTTCAGGTGGTGGAGCAGGTGACGGGCCAGGGCCACGCCAGCCTCGGTGCTGGTCACGACGGAGTCGCGCTCATGGCTGGACATGTCCCCGCGGGTCGTATGCAGGTTGATCTCGTAGACGGCGATCTGCTGCTGACGGGGACGCTCGGCCAGCATCCGGGCCATGTGACCGCCATCATGGGCGAACAGCAGCTCCAGTTCGCGGCCCCGGTCTTTGGCATCGAGTCGGTACAGGAAGTAGGGCGCCAGCGCGAGGATGTCGGCCTCCTGGCTGGCACCTGCGAAGCGCAGGGCCGCATGCGGGTTCACATATTGCGCGTTGATGGCGGTGCGGATGGCCGGATGTCCGGCGGAGCCCTCGCGTAGCGCTGCGAACAGGCGGTCGGCCGCGGCGCCATGACGTTCCGGATCCTGGATACCGGCCGGCCGGAAGATTGCGTTCCAGTTTTCGTTTCCGAACTCGACGACCACCTCCTCGAAGCCGTGATCGGCGATCCGGTCCGAGAGCCAGGCACCGAGTTGGCGCGCCTCGTCCGGGCTGAAGCTGGTCGGCAGGATCAGCCAGGGCTGCGCGCCGACGATGCGGTTCAGATCGAGGAACTCGGGCAGTCCGTAACCGAAGTCGCTGTCGCCGGGCCGATAGCGGGTGGTGCGCCGGGCGAAGGGCGTGGCCAGGCGGTTTTCGAGCGTATCTCCCAACTGGCCCTGCCAGTCGCGCAGGTAGCCCGGACGAAGCTGCTCGAGCAGGCGGATCAGTTGCGGATTGAAGGCCTCCCTGGCGAGGCCACCCCCGCTTTCCGGTGAGATCCCGCCCGGATGCACCGGGCCCAGCCAGAGGTCGTCAAGATGCACTGGGCCGTCGCGCGCCTCTAGGATGAGCTCGAGCGGGCCGACCGGGCCGGTGTCGTCGGCCTCGAAGTGGTGTTCCAGGTAGTGCCAGCCGGGCTCGACCGGGTGTTGCAAACGGATGAAGGGTGCGCTGCCGTGGCGATGGAACCGGATCTGCAGGTGCGTTCCGCCTTGCTCCGGGCCATGCACCCAAAGTCCCAACTTCCAGGGTCCGCGCACCGGGAGCAGCTTGCCGGCCCGCTTGCCGATGGCATCGAGATGGCTGACCGCGCGCACGACCGTCCCGGTCTCCGGATGGAGGCCGAGCGAGCGCAGCCCGGGGCTGCCGGGGGCCACCAGCCTCGAATTCGTGCGTACCCTGACTGCCCCGGCCTCCGGGAGCCACCAGCGCGCCGGCGGCAGGTCATCGCGGATCCGAGTCAGCGCGACGATGTCGCCCTCGGCAAGACCCGTGATCGGGGTCGTGACACGGTACTCGGGCAGCCCGCGCGCATTGCCGGCGACGGAGTCGAGAATCCGGCCACGGTGGCCGACGGCAGCGCCGGTCATTACCTCGAAGTCCGCTCCGGCCCAGAAGCCGTCCTCGCGAGCCAGCCAGGATTCGTCATCGCTGAAGCCGTGCGGGTGGACACTTGAGGCCCGCACCAGCGTGCGGTCGATGATGCCTTCGAAGCCGGGGTTCTTCAGGACGTTGCGCGACAGCTGCTCGGCGCCCCAGGCAGTCCACTGCCCCAGGTTGAGACCGATGCGGGGGGTGTCCGCGAGAGACGGAGTGTCGGCGATCACCAGTTCCACGGGCACTGTGATCGATGCGTTGCCGTCCGTTGGCGGAGCCTTGCCGGGAACCGCGACCAGCGTGCTCAGCAGCGCGGTGCCCACAAGCCAGATTGCAACGCGGGTGACCCTCATCGGGCAGCCAGACGATCGAGATAGGGCCTGACCTGGTCGTGGATCGCCAAGAGTGCGCCGCCGCCCGAGCCGGGGTCACCCTCGACCGGTGCGCGCACGGTGTCGAGCTCGGCCCAGCGACGCGCGAGATAGGCGAACCACAGAGGTGCGGCGGCCTCGGTGGGGAGCTCCAGACGCTGCAGGTACCGGAGCAGGCAGCTCGATCCCAGCTCCCCCGGGGCTCGAGCCGAGCTCAGCAGGTAGGCAAGGTCACCCAGCGCGATGCCGTCGAAAGTGGAAGAGCCCCAGTCGAGCACCCGGAAATCGCTCCCGTCGGCCTGAATCATACGGGTGTTGTAGATGCCCAGGTCGCCGTGCTCGAACACCGTGGGCAGCGTGGGCTGCCCGTCCAGCCAGGCCAGCGCCCGCCGCGCCTCGACCTGCATCGCCCGCGGCAGGATGCCGCGTTCGATCAGTCGGCGTAGCGGGGCGCGGTGCAGGGGCTCGCCGGTCTCACGACCATCTTCCCGCCGGGTACCCTGCGCGACGGCGGTCAGCCAGTCCGTCATCGCCCGACAGAAAAGGCGCCGGGCCTGCAAGCGCCAGCGCATCCCGAAAAACGGAAAGGTGGGCACATAGTCATAGGCCAGGGCGGCCCGGCCGTCGATCCGCGCCGCGGCGGTTGGCCGGATGACCCGCGTGGACAGTTCCGGCCCCAGCGCTTTCTCGATCAACCGGAGTTTCTGCGCTTCCCGCGGAAGGTGATCGGCCTCGGGATACCGGGCGAGCTTGATCAGCCGTCGCAGGTTGCCGAAGCTGTCTATCCGGAAGGCAAGAATCGGGTTACCGGGTCCGAGCCGGCCCGAGACCGGAATCCAGCCCATCGGGTCGAAGCCGGGGTTTTCGGGCGAACGGTTGGCCGCCGACATCAGCGCGGCATCCGCGGCTTCGAGCAGGCTCGTCGGACCGGGCGATCCATCGGACTTCCGCCGATAGATCGCGATCCCGAGGCCGGGGAGCTTCCGTTCGGCCATCGCCGGGTTGAGTTGCGCGAGCAGGCCGAGCGGGGAGCGCTGCCCCAGCAGGCGCAGACCGCGGACCGCTGCCCTCCAGCCGGCCGCGTGTTCCGGGATCAGTACGCGGAAATCCGGCCAGGACGGGAAGGCGCGCCAGTGTCCGACGAGGCTCAGGCCGTCGATGGCCGCAGCTCCGGTGTCCAGGGTGTCGGTCGCCAGGCGGCAAAGGGTTCCACCGGGAAGCAGATGGCACGCGGCCTCGAGTGAATCGGAGAGCACCAGATCGTAGAGCCCCTCGGGCCTCGCCAATCGGCGCACGGACCCGGTCGAACGCGGCCCGGCCGGTGTCTGTGAGGCGGCCTGGGAGTCGGGGTCGGTGCCGACGCTGTGCACCTCGCCCAGTTCGCCGGCCAGGTGGTGGAGGAACCGGGTCTCAACGGCATCGACGACCAGGGTGCGTGCACCGGGCCGCAGCGGCAGCAACAGCTTGAAATCGGCCAGTCGGTAGTCGTTCGGGTCGACGCTCATCAGGGTATCCGGGTCGATACTCGTTCGCGAAAGGCAGCGAATCGCGCGGCGATCGGTGCGACTCGGGTGCGAAGGAAGACCTTTTCGGTGTCGGTGAGCTGCAGGTGCCAGAGGAGCGCGGACTGCGCCGTAACGTAGGCCAGCCCGCCGGCAAGCACGATCGCAAGGCTGCCGAGGCGGTCGTCGGAGACCGAGGCCATCCAGGGCGTAAAGAGGAGCAGGAGCCCGAAGCCGGTGAAGTAGGGCAGCAGCCCCGGCAGCAGCACCTGGCGCAGAAACACCCGCTGGCTGACATCCAGAAAGCGGTTGGTATAGATGAAATAGAAGAGCGCACTGAGGATCATCGCCACCGCGACGCCGGCGACGACGACCCAGGTCTCCACTCCGAACAGCGCGAAGCCGGCGCCCACGAGCACGACGACCAGCAGCAGCTGGCTGATCGGGTACAGGAGCTCGTGGACTGGCCTTTCCATGCCCCGATAGACGTTCGTGGCAGCCCCGGTGACCACGTTCAGTTGGAACGGTAGGGTGAAGCAGGCCAGGATCAGGGGCGCGAGCGCAAAGTCGGGGTTCGGGCCCAGCCAGGCGGTGATCAGCGGTGTTGCGAAGGTCGCCATGAAGCCCATCATGAAGCCGGTCAGCAGGTTGATCTGGCGCGCGCCGCCGAGGTAGA
>RRYU01010275.1_pt1 | contig 10795 bp, 11 predicted proteins | sample 2162651 | NCBI WGS metagenome assembly RRYU01 (sample SAMN10267283, study PRJNA491782) | microbial mat metagenome | isolation source: biomat in the production well | place: Japan: Minami-Kanto gas field, natural gas well KTG3 | collected 2017-06 | reverse complement strand
GTATTAAAAAAACAGAGCTTGATCCTAAATTAGCTGATAAATTCCGCACTTCAGTAATGTTTGTCGGACCCTTATTGGCTCGTTTTGGCGTAGTCAGCTTCCCTCATCCTGGGGGTTGTGTCATTGGCGCTGGTGGTCGTCCCATTGATTTATTCTTAGAAGGTTTTACTGCTATGGGAGCAGAGGTAAAAACAGGAGAAAAATTTTATCATATTAGCGCCTCCAAACTGCAAGCTTGTGATTACTTTTTTTCTACTATTAGTGTTACTGGCACACAAAGTTTAATGATGACCGCCTGCCTAGTAAAGGGTACCACAATTTTAAGAAATTGTGCCATGGAGCCAGAAATAAAAGCTTTAGCTGATTACTTAAATAATCAAGGCGCTAAAATCAAGGGCGCTGGTACGCCAACTATTACTATAGAAGGGGTGCAAACAATAAACAGTGGCACCTGCGAAATTATTCCAGATAGGATAGAGGCTGGCTCTTTCGCCTTAATGGCTGCTACTACTAAATCAGAACTAAAAATTACGAATTGCAACCCTGAGCATTTATTAAATTTGTTAACTATTTTTAAAAAAATAGGAGTAAAATATGAAACTGGCCCTAACTGGTTACTTATTAAAAAGTCTGACTATATAAAATCATATGGCATCAAAACTCATGAGTATCCGGGATTTCCAACCGATTTACAATCACCTTATGTAGTTTTAATGACTCAGGCTAATGGCAGCTGTCTAATTCAAGAAAACATTTATGATAGGCGTCTAATTTGGACTGATATGTTATCACAGATGGGTGCCAATGTTATTATGTGCGATCCTCATCGAGTTGTTATCAGTGGCCCAAGTAAATTATATGGTAAAAAATTAATTAGCCCTGATATTCGAGCTGGCATTGCCCTGGTAATTGCCGCTTTAACTGCTCAAGGAACAACTGAAATAGACAATATTTATCAAATAGACCGTGGTTACGAAAAATTAGATGAGCGTCTAAGATTAATTGGGGCTGATATTAAACGAACAGACTAAAAAATTATGAACAAAAAAATTAGAGACGCTCTATTTATAGTTTTTATCATTGTTTTTATTTTACTAAGCACTTTTACTTGCTTATACGCGGCTGGTTATAAATTTAATCTAACTTGGCCTATAAAATTAAATCGAGTTCTCCAAAAGACTGGGATGATAAATATCACCACTTCACCTAAACAAGCCTATATTTTTTTAGATGACAAGCCACAAAAAAAATCGGCTTTTAGTTTTTTTAGAAAAGATTATTTAACTACTCCTACAAAAATTAAAAATGTCTTACCTGGCGAATATTTATTAAAATTAGAAAAAGAAAACTATTGGCCCTTAGAAAAAAGGGTTAGTGTTGTTTCTGGGCAAACAACTTTTTTAGAAGAGATAAATCTATTTCGTTCTGAGCTGCCCTTATTAATTTTAAATTATCCCGAAACAGAAATTTTTTTAAATAGCAACCGGCGTTTTTTATATCTAAATAATAACCATTTGATTATTAACACTAGTAGCGACCAAGAACCAGATTATTTTACCAATATAACTGAAACTGCTATTTGGATGAAAACTGGTAATAAATTATTCGCTAATGGTAAAATCAAAGATTTAGATAAGAAAAGTAGCTTAGATTTAAGAGAAAATTTTGGACAAAATATCAAAAAATGGTATTACAATGAACAAGAAGATAGAATATTTTATCATCATGGTGATACTATTAGTCGTCTAGAATCAGATTACAAAACCTCTACTGTTGTTATTCAAGGAGAAAATTATCTAGATTTTCAAGTCCGTCAAGATAATTTTTTTGCTATTATAAACGACCAGGATAAAATTTATCTTCGGAGCTATAATTTAAAAAATAATGCCTTAACTGGCGAACTAAATTTGCCACAATTAGGTAATTATGAATTTAAGTCTAGCAATAACAAATATCTTAGTATCTACGATGATATTAATAATACTTTATATTTAATTAACCTATCCGATTGGAAAAATTCAGCAGCCATCCAAAATGTAAAAAGTTGGTCATGGATGAATGATGAACAAATAATCTTTAATAACAATTGGGAAGTAAACACTTTTAATTTAATTAGTGGCACCACATCTTTAATTACTAGGTGGAGTGAAGAAATAAAAAAAACTATTTGGCACAACAGTAATCGTTACTTTATTTTTACCACTACAAATAGCATTAATGTAGGTGATATTAATAATAAAAATGTGTTGAATATTTTAACAGCTACCAAAGTCTTATCGCCGACATTAGATGAAAAAAACGATTTTTTATATTTTTATGGAGAATTTACTGATGAAGCCGGAATCTATAAAATAATTCTACAATAAAAATTTAAACTTTATTATTACTTAGGTCATTAATTAAATGCTGCAACTTATCTTTCACTTCTTCATTTTTTAAACCTAATTTTAAAGTGGCTTTAATAAAATTAAATTTATCACCAGTGTCTAGCCATTCACCGGTGATTTTTTTGCCATAAATTAATGACTTTTTTTCCAGCATCAAATCAAAAGCATCAGCTAATCTTATTTCACCAGATTTACCAGAGGTCATGTCTTGTAAAATATTTAAAATTTCTGGAGTAATAATATATAAACCAACAGCTGCTAAATTAGACGGGGCGGCATTAATTTTTGGCTTCTCTACAAATTTATTAATTTGATAAACATCATTACTTAATGCTTGGCCATCTATCACACCGAATTTATTGACCTCTTTTAAATCTACTTCTGATAAGCCAACTACTGCTTGTTGATATTTTTCATACACCTCTATTAATTGCTGAACGGGTGAAATCGGAGCATCGTATAAAGTATCACCAAACATAATTAAAACTGGTTCATCGTCACCCACTAAATGAGCCGCGCATTTAATGGCATGACCATCTCCCAAGGGAATTGGTTGACGCACATAAGAAAACTTAGCCAAACTTTCAATTTCCTGAACTTTTTTTACTAAATCTAATTTATTTTTTTCTACTAAAGTTTTTTCTAGCTCGAAAGAATAATCAAAATGGTCTTCAATTGCTCTTTTCCCGCGACCAGTCACAAAAATAATCTCTTCAATGCCAGCCGAAGCAGCCTGCTCTACTAAATATTGGATTACTGGCTTGTCCACAACTGGCAACATTTCTTTAGGCTGAGCCTTAGTGGCTGGTAAAAATCTAGTGCCGAAACCAGCAACCGGCAAAATAGCTTTTTTAATCTTTTTCATAAATATACTTAAATTATCGTGAGGTTTTAAAACCCCATTTTATAAAATATTTAAACCAAGATGAAATATGCACCCAAGTCATTTTATTTTTAAATAAAGCAATATACCAAGGATTTTTAGCGCTTTGACGAGCATGATCATGTATAACAATCGCTGACGGATAGTATATTATTTTAAAATTTTTTTCCTTTACTGTTCTGCATAAATCAGTATCTTCAAAATACATAAAATAACGTTCATCGAATTTAGGAAAAAATTTAACTCCCTTATTATCGATTAATTCCTTCTTAAAAAGCAAACAGGAGCCCATTAACCAGTCCACCTCTTTAATAGAATCATGATCAAATTCGCTCATGGTAAAACTATCTCTTTGTTTTTTAAAATAATCGCCTAAAAAGGTTCTTCTTAAAATTGGCATGAAAAAAGTGGGAAAACGTAAACAAGATAATTGTAGAGAATAATCTGGGTATAATAATTTAGGACCAATTATACCAATTTTTTTATTTAAACGATAATAATTTATAAGTTTTAAAATGGCATTTTTATTAACCAAGGTGTCAGGATTAAGCACTAAAATAAACTCACCTTGGGCTTGTTGCATGCCAAGATTATTTCCCCCTCCCATGCCTAAATTACGGTTACTAAAAATTAATTTTATTTCTGAGTAAGATTCTAATTCTCGTAAATCATCTCCGGAATTATTATCAACTATTATAATTTCTTTTTTTAGATTGTCAAAATTAGCAGCCTGTAAAGATTGTAAGCAATTAATAAGCTTGGTTTTGCTTTTATAATTTACAATAATAATAGAAAGATCCATATAAACAAAAAACTAAATTACTTTTTTAATAAAACACCAATAAATAGACAAAATTGGATTACCAACATAACGCAAAAGTGGATTATTTATTTCTAGAAAATCTAAAGTACCACTGATGTCATGCTTGAAATTATAAAAAGATAACTGAGATAAATTTTTAATTTGTCTTCTTGTTTTTATAATCTTAAACCAAGTGCTGGGATAAAAGAAAAAAATATTTGCCTTTAACCAGGTCTTCCACCAGCCGTTTAAAACAGCTAATAAAAATAAACCAGAATTAAGAAAAATAAGGGCTGGTAATAATAATAACAATAATTTTAAAGAATAAAAACTAAATATAAATAAATGTCTATTTCTTTCCATGTAATATAGCATGCGAATACTGCGAGAAAACTCATATTTATGAAATACTATTGACTGAGGAGCTAATATTATTTTATATCCTGCTAGTCTAGCCTTAAAACTAAACTCAATATCATCGTGATACATATAATAATCTTCGTTCCAACCATTTATTTTTTCAAAAACATCTTTTCTAACAATAAAACAACAACCACTAGCATAACCTTTTATTTCTAAAAAACCATTTATTAACCTATCTGGTTGTTGATAATAAGTAGTTGTGCCAAAACCTAAAAAATGTAATTTATTGCCCAAAGTATTAATAAAATACTTTTCATTATTCTTTTCTTTGGGAAATAATAATATTTTAGATTGTGCTATCCCGGCTTGAGGATTAAGCTCTAACGCCTGAACCAATTCTTGCAACCAATTAGGCTCTACTTCTGTATCCATGTTTAAAGTTACTAAATAATCACAACCATCTTCTAGCGCATAGCGAGCGGCAAAATTATTGGCAGCGGCATAATTCCCATCTTGTCTAAATAATATTTTAGCTTCTGGATAAATTGCTGCTAATAATTTTTGACTATCATAAGAAGAAGCATTATCTACAATATAAACTTGAAATCTATCAGGCAAGTAGGTTTGCGCTCGTAAAGAATCACGACACGCCGATAAAAATTTATCGGCATAATCTTTATAATTTACTAAAATTATTCCTATTTTTTTAGTCATAAATTAAATAAATAAAGAAACTAAGCGCCAGGCACAAGATAAAATTCTTTTTTTCCAAGGTTTTTCCCATTTTTGAAAATACTGTAACATAGATTGACGAAAATAAAACTGCGCAGAACGTCGATTTAGCTGCTTAAAACTTTGCCCAACGTAATCTTGGCAAACAGCTACTGGCGTATACCAAACTTCACCGCCTAGATTGTAAACCTGACGACAAAAATCTACTTCTTCAAACCAGACAAAATATCTTTCATCTAAAAATGGAAACTTTTGACTGCTAATATTTTGATAGCTATCACGATTAATCATAAAAAAAGCGCCCCTAACAGAATCGACTTTACTGGCCACGCTATAATTAAAATGCGGTAATAAATAGCTATTGAGCAAACTTGGCCAAAGATGAGGCAGTTTTAAAACAATCATCAGCTGATCAAATAATTTAGGAAAGCGACGAACATGTTTAATGATTTTTTTATTTTTATCCACTAACTGGCAGCTGATTACTGTGGCCTGTATATTTTTTCTACTCCAATTTAAAATATTAAACAAAGTATTTTTTTGTACTTTCATGTCGGGATTCAAAAGTAGCACAAAATGTCCTTGAGCCAAAGCAATGGCCTGATTATTAGCTTTAGAAAATCCTAAATTTTCTTGATTTTTAATTAAATGAACTCGAGGAAAATCTCTTTCTACCATTAAAGCACTTTCATCTTGTGAGGCATTATCAACTACAAATACTTCAAATTTAAAATCACCCTCTGATTGAAAGAGGGCTGTTAAATTTTCTTTTAATTTAGCTTGCACATTCCAAGAAACAATAATAACAGATAAGTCCATAAGTATTAACGACTAATTCTTATAGTTTTTATTCTATCTTTATGACCACTAATAATATTAATTTGGTATCTTCGTAAGCCAAACTCTTTAGCTAAAAACTTAATTAGAGCTAAATTAGCTTGATTATTTTCAGTAACTGCATTTAAACTTATTTTTAAACAACCATCGATTGTTTTTCCAGTAATAGCTTCTTGCTTGGCTTTAGGAAAAACCTTAACCTTAAAAATAGTTTCTTTATTATTAGCAAAATTTTCTAATATTTCAGCAATAATTTTCATAAAATAACTATTATCACTCATACTTACCACATCTTATTATATTGTACCTCTTTTTGATACTTTTTGAAAGGACATCAAGACATAAATCAAATTCTGTCAACATTTATTTTATTATCATAATGTATTAAAATATAAGAACAAATACTGCTTAAATTTTACTAAAAAAGAGCTTAAAGAAAGCCGTAATTTAAATAAATAATTATTAAAAACATGAACTCTAGTATTTTAAACAATAAAAACTCTAAACCCAATCAAACACCTTATCAGCGTCCACCCTGGGATGAGTATTTTATGAAAATAGTAGACATGGTTGGTAGTCGCGGCTCTTGTGATCGTGGAAGAGCCGGCTGTGTAATTACTCGTGATAACCGTATTATTTCTACTGGTTATGCTGGCTCACCTATTGGACTACCGCACTGTGACGAAGTTGGCCATGAAATGCATACAGTTACTCATGCCAGCGGCGAACAAACAAGGCATTGTATTCGCACTGCTCATGCCGAACAAAATGCAATTTGTGAAGCTGCTCGCATAGGAATCGCTCTTCTAGGAGGTACGCTGTATTGTAAAATGACTCCTTGTTATGCTTGCGCTAAAATGATTATAAATGCTGGTATTAAAAAAGTGGTGTGTGCTCAAGACTATCATGCTAGTGCTAGAAGTAAGGAAATATTTAAAGAAGCTCAAATAGAATTTTCTTTACTATCTGAAGAAATCACGAAATATCAAGATCAAAAATAATAAATAATAAAATAAGCTTATGAAAACTTATCTAGATTTATTACAAGATGTTATGGAAAATGGCCAAGGCAAAGATGACAGAACTGGAACGGGCACAAGAAGTGTTTTTGGTCGTCAAGTGCGTTTCGACTTAAATGACGGCTTCCCTGTTTTAACCACTAAAAAAATTCATTTAAAATCTATTATTCACGAGTTATTATGGTTTTTAAGAGGTGACACTAATATTAAATATTTAAATGAAAATGGCGTTACTATTTGGGATGAATGGGCTGATGAAAATGGCGATCTAGGCCCTATTTATGGCAAACAGTGGACAGCCTGGGAAGGAAAAAATGGACAAACCATCAACCAAATCGCAAATGCAGTTGATACTTTAAAAAATAACCCTTTTTCACGTCGCATTATTGTTAGCGGTTGGAATGTAGCTGATCTACAAAACTTAATACAAGGCAAAAAAACAGCACCACCTCCTTGCCATACAATTTTTCAATTTTATGTTTCTCAAGACAAAAAATTATTTTGCCAGCTATATCAAAGAAGTGCTGATTTATTCTTAGGAGTTCCTTTTAATATTGCCTCCTATGCTCTTTTAACCATGATGATGGCACAGGTTTGTAATTTAAAATTAGGAGAATTTGTTCATACTTTTGGTGATTTACATATTTATAATAATCACGTTGAACAAGTTAAACTTCAATTATCACGCACCCCCAAGGCTTTACCCAAAATGATTATTAATCCAGAAATAAAGGATATTTTTGCCTTTAAGTTTGAGGATTTCGTTTTAAAAGATTACAATCCCGATCCTGGCATTAAGGCGCCAATTGCTATTTAAATTTAATTAGTATCAAAAATAATTAATAAACATTAATATGATTCCAGTCACGATGATAATGGCTATAACTGTAGATGGAAAAATAGCAAAAAATAGCCAACAATTTGCCAATTGGACCAGCCCTGAAGATAAAAAATTATTTGTTGAAGTATCAAAGGCTTATGGTGTAATTATGATGGGAGAAAACACTTTCAAAACCTTCTCGGCGCCACTTAAAAATCGCCTCAATGTCGTTTTTTCTCGTCAAAAGAATCCACCAAAAATTGAAGGTGTAAAGTGGGTCGAGGGTGAACCAGAAAAAGTATTAACAGAATTGGAAGAAATGGGCTTTAAATCAGTTTTGTTGGGTGGTGGAACCAACCTTAATTCTTTATTTTTAGAAAAAAAACTAATTCAAGAAATAATCATTACAATTGAACCAAAAATATTTGGCCAAGGACTATCTCTATTTGACAAAAGCTTAGAAACTGATTTAAAATTATTGGAAATTAAACAGCTAAACGAAAATGTTTTAATGTTAAGATATAAAGTTTTATAAATAAATGTCACAAATTATTATTGGCTTAACCGGCCCTAATGCTAGTGGTAAGGGAGAGGTAAAAAAATACTTAGAAAAAAAGTGTCAAGCTGTTAGCTTTAAATTTTCAGATATCTTACGTGATATCTTGCAACGCTTATACGTCACTATTAATCGTGAAAATTTACAAGACTTGTCGACTGATTTAAGAAAAAGATTCGGTAATGATGTTTTAGCTAAAACTATTGCCCGGGATGCTATTAACTCTTCAGAAAAAACTATTGTCATTGATGGTGTTAGACGTCTGGACGATATTAAATACTTATTACCTTTAAATAATTTTAAATTAATAAGTGTTAATGCTGATGCCCACCTTAGATACGAACGTCTTAAGTTACGTAATGAAAATGAAGGTGATGAAAATAAAACTTTAGAGCAATTTATGTTAGAGGAGAAAAAAGAAGCAGAACAAGAAATACCAAAAGTAATGACTACGGCACATTTTCAGCTAGACAACAACCAAGATTTAAGTAGCTTACATAAGCAAATAGATCTTATATTAGATAGTCTTATAAAAAATTAAGCGCAAAGATATGATTAATACTGACGGAAAATTTATTGTTATTGATGGCACTGATGGCTCTGGTAAAACCACTCAACTTAATTTATTAAAAAATAAATTAGAAGCTGAAGGGTATGCAGTCGCAGTGGCAGATTTCCCTCAATATAATACTAAATCAGCTGGCATGGTAGAAGAATATCTGTCTGGTAAATATGGCCAGGCTGATGAAGTCGATCCCTACAAAGCTTCTATTTTTTATGCCGTCGATCGTTTTGATGCCAGTAGCCAAATAAAGAAATGGTTACAAGAAGGAAAAATTGTTTTAGCTAATCGCTACACCAGTGCTAGCCTTGGACATCAAGGCGGTAAAATAGATAATCCTTTAGAAAGAAAAATATTTTTTAACTGGCTTTATGATTTAGAATATAAAATTTTTGAAATTCCTAAACCAGATTTAACCCTTGTCTTGCAAGTAGAACCAGAAATCTCTTTCCTTTTAGCAAAAAATAGGGGGCGTGAAGATTGGAAAGGAAAAACTATAGATATTCATGAAAATAATTTTGATCATTTGAAAAAAGCAGAACAAACTTATTTAGAAATTGCACATAATTTACCTGGATTTAAATTAATTAAATGTACTCGCAATCAAGAGATACTAAGTCCCGAGGCTATTCATTTTTTAGTTTGGCTAACAGTTAGCCAATTAATCGTTCATCAAAATAAGCCTCATAAAGATTTCCATTCTTTAGATAATTTAATTAGCGCTAATTCTAATATTATTAAAAACCGCAATTTAATTTTAAATAATCAAGAACAAAAATTTGAAAACACAGCCGATATCTTACAAAAAGAAGCACTGACTCAAGAAATGCCAACAGAAAAGACCACAAAAGACATTCAAGCCTATAAAGATAATGAAGAATTGTTAGTAGAAAAAATATCCGAACAAGCTAAACTACCGTTTAAATCAAGGAGTGGCGATGCTGCTTTTGATTTATGTTCTAGCGATTATTATTCTATTCCTGCCTATGGCCAAGCTTTAGTATCTACTGGATTAAAGTTAATAATTCCCAATAATCATGTCGGGCTAATTTGGGATAAAAGCGGTTTGGCTAATGAAGGAATAACTACTATGGGTGGAGTGATAGACGCTAACTACCGTGGTGAAGTCAAAGTAATAATTAAAAATTTAAGTGAAGATATTTTTAATATCATTCCGGGACAAAAAATAGCTCAATTAATTATTCAAAGAGTGGCTAATTGCCAAATACAAGAAACCAAAATAGAAGATGAGACTGATCGTAACGACAATGGTTTTGGCAGTTCTGGTAAATTTTAATAATTTTCATATGTCCTATCAAACTATTATCGGCTTAGAAATACATGCCGAATTAAAAACTAAAAGCAAAATGTTTTGTGCTTGCGATAATAAGGCTGATGGTCGCAAGCCCAATACCTTGGTTTGTCCCATCTGTTTAGGTCATCCAGGAACCTTACCTGTACCCAATAAACAAGCTTTAGAATTTGTGATTGCTACTGGTTTAGCTTTAAATGCAAATATTAATTTTAAATCTAAATTTGATCGTAAAAATTATTTTTATCCAGATTTACCTAAAGGTTACCAAATTTCACAATATGATCAGCCTCTGGTCTATGGGGGATTTTTGCAAGTTGATAATGATAATATTGCTATGACACGTATTCATTTGGAGGAAGATACAGGAAAATCATTTCATCCTAAAAATAGTCAAGATACTCTTATAGATTTTAATCGAGCCGGCACGCCCTTGATGGAATTAGTAACTGAACCAGTCATTAAAGATGCTCTACAAGCTAAAAGATTTTGTCAAAAATATCAGCTGCTACTTAGATATTT
>RRYU01008912.1_pt1 | contig 10805 bp, 11 predicted proteins | sample 2162651 | NCBI WGS metagenome assembly RRYU01 (sample SAMN10267283, study PRJNA491782) | microbial mat metagenome | isolation source: biomat in the production well | place: Japan: Minami-Kanto gas field, natural gas well KTG3 | collected 2017-06 | reverse complement strand
CATGTCATTCCAAAGTGATAAACTCTCTATCAAAAAATAGCACTAATATTAGAACTGTTTTAGTCTGCGGGGAGGGTGGGACGTAGTTGGGAGGTTTTTGGGGAAGCTCATTAAATTTCTATTTCTATAAGAATTGGCAGGTGATCGCTATATTCTGTTTTGATTATCTTTGAAGTTATAACCTTAATATTTTCAGTAGCAAACACGTAATCTATGCGCCATTTTAATTTATCTTCCTTAAATCCCATAAAATCAAAGGATTTTGTGGACCACGTTGGTTTTTCATAAGAAGGTCCGCAGTGTTTCAATACTTTTTCTATTAATTTTATTGATTTTGAATTTGGTGTAACATTCAAATCTGCTGAAAATATTAAATCTTTATTATTTTGTTTAAAAAAATCTACTAACTTTTGTACTTCATTTATTTTTTCACTGTTCTCAATAAACTTATTATTATAAGATGCATGTGAAGTGGCAACTTTTATTTGTTTATTTTCGTTAATTCTTATTTCACTTACTGTACAATTTCTTCTTTCATATGGCAAGTTCGGCAAATCTTGAGGGTTAATTATTGGAAAGTTAGAATTTTTTACTATAGGAAATCTTGAGAATATCGCATTCCCTCCATAATTACTCTCACCTTTCGGCGTTATAGGAAATTCATATTTATGGGCTTGCGAAAAGTTATAATTGTATCTCAATTCTTTAGCAATAAATTTTGCCACATCTATTTTATTATTAAATTTTGATCCAATTGTAACTTCCTGAAAGCATAAGATGTCTGGATTAATCTCCTTTACTAATTTTATTATATTTTCCGCTTTTTCTTGAAACCAAATGTTCCAATGCAAAATTTTTATTCTCATATCTTTAACTAAATATTTCTCGAAACCTTATATCTTAATACTAGCACTCCCCATTCCAAAGCTCAATTCTGCCTATCAAAAAATAGCCCTAAATAAGGGCTATTTTAGTCCGCGGAGAGAGTGGGACAGTCTTGGAATGGTTATTATCCAAAAATAACTAAAATAATTTAAAAATAATCAACCCTACAATAAACGAAGTGAAATTTATTACCACTGATAAAAATAATAAAGATTTAAAATTTTGTCGCAAAGCTAAAGTTAATAAAATCCATTCAATCAGCACAACTAATATTTCTAATAAAACTAGACTTATTACTGTTATTGTAAAAAATCCTAAAAAAGTATTTAACCATAAAAAATAATTTAATAAAGGATTCGTAATAAGGTTAACAAGAATAATGCCTAATAAAAGGAATTTACTTTTATAGCTAAAAATAGAGGCTATAAAAAGTTCTATTATTAAAGTTAATAATAGAGGAAATAAAAAACTATTTACTAGCATTTCTTTTTCTGATTAAAAAAAGCGCGATAAGAGATGTACTTATTATAATAACTATAAACCCACCAATAAAAATATAGTCAATATTTTCTTGAGCACCAACCTTAAGGCAATATTTTTCCTTACCACCAAAAGAAGATCCTGACGTAGCTAATAGATAATAATTAGGGTTATTTTCATATTTCTTACATGTATTAAGAGTTCTAGGTCCAAAAGGCTCCTTGCTTGAATAACGACATTTTATCTCTTTTTCACCCAGTGCACATTTTTTTATCAAAAAATCAGGATTAATCAAATCTGCATTAACATTAACAGGAAAAAGTATTACTAAATATATAGTAATAATTATAAATAAAACCGCCTTTATAAATAGTTTATACATATAATTTACATTTTAATTATACAACTTCTTTATTAATAATCTTCAAATATTTAATTTATCTTATTACAATTATAAATTATCATAAAAACCTTAAATAATCAATAAAAATATTACTTTGGAATACTTATTTTATACATTAATATTAGCTAAAATATAGCATTATTGAATATATTTTTTGATTACCCCTATCTAACTTTGGAACTTTTTGATACCAAAAAATAAGGCTTTCGCCTTATTTTATGTTACTGCGGAGAGAGAGGGATTCGAACCCTCGATACGCTTAAAAAACGTATAACAGGTTAGCAACCTGCCGCTTTCAGCCGCTCAGCCATCTCTCCTTTTTTTTATTTTTATGGTATAATTACTATATAAAATATCTAAATGCTTGTCAATTTAAAAATATGGCCGAAAATACAAAAAATTATCTAAAATGGCAAATCCCAGAATACCGTATTCCCGAGCGTAGCCAGCGCTGGTATACTATTGCTTTAAGTCTAATAGTAGTACTTCTTTTCTTTTGTTTTTTTACTATTAGCAATTGGCGTTTAGTCTTTTTGGGTTATAATTCTAACTTTTTATTTGCCTTAATCTTAATCATGGCCGCGGTTATCACTTTCTTAAATGAAAATCGCCCCCCTCTTATTCTAACAATTGAATTAGGCCCTGAAGGTATAAAGGTTGGTTCTCGTTTTTATGATTACGATGAATTTAAAAATTTTTGTGTTTTATACAAACCCAAGCAAAGTGTTAAAAATTTATATTTAGAATTTAAAAATACAATTAGACCCCGCCTCTCTATTCCTTTGCGTCGCCTAGACGCCCTAACCGTTCGTAATTTTTTAGTTAGATATTTAGATGAGGACCTAGAAAGAACTCAGCCTCCCTTATCTGAACAGTTGACTAAACTACTGAAATTATAATAATATAAGAAAAGTTCTTAAAGTTTTTAAGAACTAAGGCTCCTGTCGTTCAACGGATAGGACGCAAGATTGCGGATCTTGTAATCCAGGTTCGATTCCTGGCGGGAGCACCATTTTAACCAATATTGCCCAGCAACTAAAAAGCATGCTTGCTTTAACTACCAAATTAAGCGCTCTGCCGCGAGTAGGCCCAATTGGGGCCAAGCTCTTACATAAGCTCGGTCTGGATACCATCCAAGACCTGCTTTTTTATTTACCCTTTCGTTATGATGATTTTCGTCAACATAAAAAAATTGCCAATCTCCAGGCTGGCGATCAAGCCAATATTCGTGGCGAAATCTTGCTTATTCAAAACCGACGCAGTTTTAAAAGAAAGATGAATGTTACCGAAGCCCTAGTAGCAGATGACAGCGAAACCATAAAAATTATTTGGTTTAATCAAGCTTTTTTAACTAAAAATTTAAAAACTGGTGATAAAATTTCTTTAGCCGGCAAAGTTATTGAAAAACAAGGACAATTACTAATGATTTCGCCGCAATATGAAAAAATATTTAATAGTGATTTAACGCATACTGCCGGCTTAGTACCAATTTATCATTTAACTGAAGGTCTTAGTCAAAAACAACTGCGCTATTTTATCAAACAATGCCTAAGTTTAAGTCAGCAAATACCTGAATGGCTACCTAACAACATCAGGCAAGATTTACAACTTTTGCCCCTGTCTCAGGCTTTAAAACAAATTCATACTCCTAAAAATTATGAAGAAATTGACCAAGCCCAAAAACGTTTGGCTTTTTCCGAGCTATTTTTGCGTCAACTAAAATCACAAATTATTAAGCACTCTTTAAAAACTCAAACTGCGCCGCTAGTTAAATTTCAAGAGGATATCACTCGTCATTTTGTGGCTAGCCTGCCCTTTCAATTAACCACTGATCAAAAAAAATCCGCTTGGGAAATTTTACAAAATTTAGAAAAAAAGCAACCAATGAGTCGCTTGTTAGAAGGTGATGTTGGTAGCGGTAAAACCGTAGTCGCTGCCCTAGCTTTATTAAATGTCGCTTTAAACCAGCAAAAAGCAGTTTTAATGGCCCCCACTGTTATCTTAGCCCAACAACATTTTAATTCTCTTAATAAATTATTTGCCAAGCAAAAAAATATTAAATTAGCTCTTTTAACTGGACAGAAAAAAGATAAGACTTGGGAAGAAGCTAATATTATTATTGGCACTCAAGCCTTGATTCAAAAAAGTGTTAAGTTTAAAAATTTAGCATTGGCTATTGTTGATGAACAACATCGTTTTGGCGTTAAACAAAGACAAAGTATTTTAGATTTTAACCGTCAAGATAAAACTGTGCCTCACTTTTTATCAATGACGGCCACCCCTATTCCCCGCTCTTTAGCCTTAGCAATTTATGGCGACTTAGATTTATCAATTATTAAAGAATTGCCGCCGGGCCGAAAAAAAATCATCACTCGCGTTGTTAAAAGTAGTGATAGAAAAAAAGCTTATGATTTTATCCGCCAACAAATGACGGCTGGCCAGCAAGTTTTTGTCATTTGCCCCCTCATAGAAGAGTCGGATAAATTGGAAGTAAAGTCAGCTAAAACAGAATACGAATATTTAAGCCAAGAAATTTTTCCTGAATTTAAGCTCGGTTTATTACATGGTAAAATGAAAGCGGCTGATAAAGAAAAAGTGATGACCGAGTTTACTAATGGCCGTTTAGACTTACTAGTTTCTACCTCGGTAATTGAAGTAGGTATTGATGTGCCTAAAGCCACAGTGATGGCAATTGAAGGCGCGGAGCGTTTTGGCTTAGCGCAATTGCATCAATTTAGAGGCCGAGTTGGTCGTGGCGACAAACAATCATACTGCTTACTATTTACTGCTAAAGAGGAAATTGTTTCTGAAAAAACTATCACTCGCTTACAGGCCCTAGAAAAATATCATGATGGCCTTTCACTCGCTAAAATAGATTTGAAATTACGTGGCGCTGGTGATATTTATGGGCAAGTCCAAAGTGGTTTTAACGAATTTCAGCTAGCCAATTTATTTGATTATGCTTTAATTAAAAAATCTAATGAAGCCGCTGATTATTTAATTAAAAATGATCCTGATTTAAAAAAAGAACCCCTGCTCCAAGAAAAATTAGGCGCCTGGGAAAAGGAAATTCACTTGGAATAAGATTATGATTTAAGCAGATTAATTTTTCTAACAAATTAATTGCCAAAGAAAAAAGCATCGCGTGAAAACGATGCTTTATTTGTTTGTGGGCCTAAGCCTTTTTTGCGCTGATTGGCGCTCTTTTAGTGAGTGCTAGCTAGTCTTAGCTTGACCCTCTTCCAGACGAATGAACCATACAATGGCATTTATTGCCAAAACACAGCTAATGCCAAACAGGATGGGTGATGCTTGTATGGCAAATCGCCAAAATCGGAGAATATCGCCGGGATCATTTACCGAACTGCCCAGGTATAAAACGAAGGCAAAAATAGAAATGGTGTGCCAAGCAAAACTTAGAATACTGATGACTGTCAGCGTGGTCTGCGCATAAACTTTTATGTTTCTCATTGCTGTAATTTTTGGTGAATATGTTAAAAGTACTATTTATTTTCTTCTTATATATATTATAGCATATTTTAAAAAACTTGTCAATACAAAGAAAATATAGCTAATTGCTTAGGCTAATAATAAACAATATTGACATTTTTATGCAATTATTATACAATATATTTACCGTTAGTTCTTTAAATTTTAGTATAAACCAAAAATTATTTCTTATGTGTAAAACTGAATTTGCAGTCGAAGTTGACGGCGAACAAGGTCGTCTCAAAAATCTCCGTAAAGAAAACGGAATGATTATCGGCACTTTTATTCCCCGGCGTAGCTCTTGGGAACACCAGGTTCCTATTGCTAAAGTACAGTGCCTGCACTCTAAGAGTGCAAAAAATTTGAAAAAGGCCATCCAGGAGTTAAGTAAAAATGGCAATGGCAATGGCCAGCAGAAGGAAAAGAAGAAATGAGACGCTTCTAACGCTAAACGCGCATAAGAAAAACGAGCCCTAATAATGAGGCTCGTTTTTTATTTGCTATCACTATTTAAGCTGAAGAATTAAATCATTAAGATTTTTTATTTTTACTACTGGTAAATAATTATTCTTTAAATCAACGGCTGGCACTAAAGCTTTTTTAAAACCCAGGCGAGACGCTTCTTTCAATCTTTCCTCTAAACGAAAAATGCCACGCACTTCCCCGCTTAAACCAACCTCTCCTAAAACAACGGTATCACGAGCAAACGGTTTATCTAAATGAGCAGAAATAATAGCCGTCACGGCTGCTAAATCTAAAGCGGGCTCAGCAATTTTTAAACCACCAGCAATATTTAAAATAATATCTTGCGCTAATAAATTTATTGTCGTGCGTTTAGAAATAACAGCACTTAAAACCTGTAAACGATTTAAATCAAAGCCACTGGTTTTTCTCTGCGGATAACCAAAAACTGTTTTTGAAACCAGAGCTTGTAAATCAACAATAAAAGGGCGACTGCCTTCTAAAATACAACCGCGCACTGAACCAGCCTCCCCGCTTAAACCACCCTCCATAAACACCAAGGAAGGATTTTTTATTTCCTGAAAACCTTGACTAGTCATTTCAAAAACACCCAGCTCATTAACTGAACCAAAGCGATTTTTGGTGGCCCGAAGCAAGGCGTAATTATGATTACTTTCGGTTTCTAAAGACAAGACCGTGTCTACCATATGCTCTAAAGATTTGGGACCAGCCACCTGACCATCTTTAGTAATATGACCAATTAAGCAAACCGCAATGTTTTCGGTTTTCGCTAGTTCTAAAAATTTGGCTGTCACCGCTCTAATTTGGCTAATCCCACCAGCCTCACTTAAAACCTGACTGGCATAAACTGTTTGAATAGAATCAATAATTAATAAATCTGGTTTAATTTGTTTGGCGGCCGCAATAATTTTATCAGCATTAGTATCAGAAATAAATTTGATGCGCCCTAAATCAAGTTTTAAACGATCTAAACGGCCTTTAACTTGAGCAGCCGATTCTTCGCCGCTAGCATAAATTACTTGCAACTGACTAACTCTAGAGCTAGTAATTTGTGCTACTAATGTTGATTTGCCAATCCCAGGTTCACCACTTAATAATACTAAAGAACCAGGAACTAAACCACCACCTAACACCCTATCTACTTCAACTAACCCGGTTTTTAAACGACTAAGCGCATCGGCTTTAATGGTTTTTAAGTCAATTATTTTAGCCGCTCCGACTTTCTTTAAATCAGCCGACTTACTTTGCTTATCATCTAAAATTTCTTCTGTTAGAGTTCCCCAAGAGCCACACTCCAAACAACGCCCACTCCATTTAGGAAACTGGGCGTCGCAATTAGAGCAGGTAAAAATGGTTTTAATTGCTGGCGGCATAATTTAATTACTATGCATTAATTAACGTGGTTGCCAATAAGCACTATCGACCAACCAATCGCCATTAATTTTTCTTAAACTAACTTCAATAGTTTGAACATAGGCTTCGCCTTCATTAACTTGGCTGGTACTTTCTCGCCTTTGTGTGGTTACTAAAATTCTGGCTGTGCCGGCATTGTTATTATAATTTTGAACAACACTAGAAACAGCTTTAGTGGTTACGCCAAAATAAGTATCGATTCCTTGGCTAGCGCTTTTTAATTCACTAACATAAGCATCTGCCCAGACTTTCATATTATCAGTCATAAATAATTTAAGATCAGAAAAGTTGCTATAATTGGAATAATTAGAATAAGAGCCAAAACGTTCAACAAAGGCTTGTGAGGTTTTTACTAAATCATTTTGATTGGTTTGATGAGGCTCTTCTTGGCTAATATCATATAATTGATAATTACGGGGTCTATCGCCAGGGGTAATATCTGGTTCAGGCACATTTTCGCTGGGCGGAAACTGTCCCGTTACTGGCGGAGTATCTATCGGCCCTGTGTCTGGTGGAGTTTTGGTTCTAGAAAAAAAAGTAATATACAAAAGAAGTAGTAATAAAATAAAACCTAAAACTACTAAAATTATTCCTAAAGATTTGCGATTGTTTCTCATATATTTTTATCTTATAAATTTTACTTTTAAATTTCTATCTCCTCGGTTGCCTGTTGACGACTTTCTTCAAATTCTTTTTTAGCTTCGGCTAATTCTAAAAGCTGCCTTGGATCAGAAGTAATTAATTGATCTTCGGTGTAAGACGCTACTACTTTCATCGCCACATGTTTATTGCCAGCAAAGAAAATACCTTCGCCGATACCGCATTCTAATAACAGAAATCTTTCGCCCTCAGTTAAAATAAAAGTTTTTTGCACTAAATCAATAGCAGCTGGTGATTGTTTTAACAAAATCTGCATTGAAGAGTTAGTAACAATCGCTTGGCCATAAGGAGAAGTTAAAAAATCATTAACATCTTGAGTAATAGTGGTTACTCCTAAATAATATTTACGACAACGTTTAACTAAGGCAAAAATAAATTTAGCCGAATCTTCATTTTGCATCATCCACCAAGCTTCATCAATAACTAAAATACGTTTTCTCATTTCACTGCGTACAATATTCCAAATATAATTAATAACGGTGTAAATAGCAATGGGTCGTAGCTCATCTTCTAAATCGCGCACCGAAAAACAAACTAGTTGATTGTTCATTTCTACATTAGTAGGCGTATTTAAAAGACCGGCAAAAGTTCCTTTAGTATATTTACGCAATCTTAAAGCTAAATCAGAACCGCCTTCCATGCCCTCTAAGACTTGCTCTAAGTCTGACATAATTGGTGGTTCTATTTGCGATAAATCAGTATCAGGGGTAATATCTTTTTTGGCATAAGTTTCAAGCAAAGCCCTATCAATAATAGAATCTTCATCATAAGTAAGATTGCCTATCATTAAGCGTATTAAGCCCTTAAGCGTAATAACGGCGCTTCTAATAATATCTTTGGGCCTGGCTTCACCGCCAACTGATGAAGGCAAATCAAAGGGATTAATTTTATTATCGCTAGATAAAGAGATATTAATATAAGTGCCGCCAACCGCATCCGCTAAATGCTTATACTCATATTCTGGATCAATGACAATAACATCTGTTCCTAACATTAAAGAACGTAAAATTTCTAATTTAATAGCGTAGCTTTTTCCTGCTCCCGAAGTCGCAAATACAACTGAATTGGCATTAGGCAAAGTAAAACGATCAAATAAAATTAAACTATTGTTATGACGATTAACTCCATAGAGAATGCCTCGGTCGCTGCTTAATTCGCTAGAAATAAAAGGAAAAGATGAGGCAATAGGCGAAGAATTCATGTTAAAAGCAATATAAAGCTCATCATTTCCCAGGGGCATAGTAGAATTAAAGCCTTGTTCTGATTGATAATAAACACGGCGAGAATAAACTAAACGAGAGCCAAAAATATCTTCCACCTGATCAGAAATTCTATCTAAATCTTCTAGATTTTCTGCATATAACGTAACATATAGTGCAAATTGAAAAAACTTTTCTGTGCCCTGAGTAAGAGCATCACGTAAATATTCAATATCTCTTAAGGCGGTTTCTCTAATCGGATCGCGTGCGGCTCCTTTTTCCGCGTCAGAAATAATTTGAGCCTCTAAATTACCCACTCTGTTCTTTAATTGTTTTAAAATAATAGCGCTAGAAACTGGATAAAAGAACATGGAAATATCAAAAGTAATATTTAAATTAATAATTGGAGCAAACCAGCCCACTGAAATATAACGAGGATAATTAATAACAAAAATAGTGCGCAAAAATTTATCACCCAAGCGCAGCAAGGTTGGCTCCACTTTAATACTAGCCGGAGCAATAATGTCTCTAACTGATAAAACTCCTCGTCTAAAAGCTTTTTCTTCTTCGATTACTTCTCTGGTTAACTCAGGATCAGATTCAATCACTGGTTCGCTACTGGGGCGCGTGAGCGTAATCGGAGTGTTAAGGTTAATGCCTTCTTTTTTTTCTTCTTTATTAAAATTTATCATAATTACTTATTGTCTGCTTGCTTTATTCGCCTATTTTTAATTTTTCTATTTCTACTAATTGTTGATTCTTTGAAGTTTCGGGGTTGTAAGTTTTATAATACAGTTCAATTAAACTTTGAGTGTCCAAACGAGCCACAGCTACGCCCATCGATTCTAAACCAACCATAACACTTTCTAAGCGCCTGTCTAACATTTCTTGATAACGATTAAAAGTTTTTTCTTTTAATTTAATAGCTGTAGCTGGTTTTAAAGCTTCTTTTACTAAACTAAAAAAGCCTTTACGCTTATCGGTTAAGGGATCATAAGGTACAATCACAAAAAATCTTTTACTCATAATTCTACCCAAAGAAGTTAATTCTCGAATATATTCTATATAGTCAGTAGTTTGTATTTTTAATAACTTATTGGTTTGTTCTTTTTCTTTTTCTTTTAAGTATAGTAAATAATTATCTATATCTAATTCGCGAGACTGAATCACTATCTGCAAAGTAAAACGCAAGTTATTTAAAAATCTAACATAAGAACCAATCACAGCATTTTGTTCTTCTTCACTTTTTAAAGCAAAGTTAATACTAGAAACCATTAAAACTGCTCTTAAGGTGCCGTCTTTCATAATGACGGTATTATCTTTAATCTCCGCAATATCTAAATACTGCTGAGTGGCAACCATATTCTTTTTTCCAGCTGGTTTTTGAGCCATAAATTTTATTCTCCTTTATACTTGCCCTGTGTATCAACAATTAAAGCGACCTCAGCCAAGCGTGAACTTTTATAATATTCTTTGGGAATTGGTCTATAATCCAATTTTTTGCCCATATTTGCTTCTGGCATCCCCTCTGCTAAAATAGCGGCATTATTCCAAACTCTTAGATGGGGTCGGCGTAGAGTCTGAATGGCATTTAACGTAAAAAAATGAAAAGGGCGACCATTAACTTTAACAAAAGCAAATAGTGAAGCGATTGTTAGTATTATTACCGTCATAAAAATAAACAAAGAAAAATCTGCTAACCGATAAGTAATGCCGACAGCTAAGGCAGCCCCTAAAATAATTAAAAATTGACGAGTAGTAATAGGCCCGATAATTTTACTCTCAACATCAAT
>RRYU01017405.1_pt1 | contig 10807 bp, 8 predicted proteins | sample 2162651 | NCBI WGS metagenome assembly RRYU01 (sample SAMN10267283, study PRJNA491782) | microbial mat metagenome | isolation source: biomat in the production well | place: Japan: Minami-Kanto gas field, natural gas well KTG3 | collected 2017-06 | reverse complement strand
CTGGGTTTACCATTAAGTCGTCCATGTACTGTACCTATTGATACAGCCAGAAAATCGACATTAGTTACTCTGACAAACCCCTTGGCTTCTTCCACTGACGTGAAAACAAGATCATTACTACTGTCTGGTACATAACCAAGCTCAGCTTCTACGGCCACCCCGCATTCGTGGGCCATTTCGACCACTGTCTTGGTACGGTCGATATTCTCCTGCAAGGAGCGGAATGAAGCATCGACCATTACACCATTACAACCATGACGAATACCACATATAGCCCCTTCGACGTCATTACCATGATCATATTGAATGGCTACAGGTACACTGCTACGCCGTGCGGCTGCCTCAACTGCAGGTGCCAGCAATGCAAGATCGTAGTGCTCAAAATGTGGTTCTGATAACCCCAAAATCACAGGTGCACGGCATTGCTCGGCAGCATTAATTACTCCCTGTAATAGATCCAGGCTGACAATATCGAAAGCACCCACGGCATATTGATTATCATAAGCGTGACGTAACATATCCTTCATTCGTACTAGTGCCATCTTTATCTACTCTCTATTTTTGGGGTTCGGCAATAGATTCACCAAACATCGGTAAACCTTGTTTGGCAATATCTTGTTTCATTGATTCTGGAAGTCGCATAAAAGGCAGCTTCATTGTGATTTGTTTGCTGTGACGTTCAATCAGCGTCATTGCCTGATGTTTATCGTATCGAGGACGGGTAGAAAACTTACCTGTCCCGCCTTCCACCATCCAGCATTCGTTACAGCGTGCAGCATGTAACCAGGGTTTGCGTGTCTTGAAATCAACATGTGTCACTTTTGTCTGCCACCGTTTACCCATACGATTGAGAATCTGAGGGATTTCCAGATCATAGATCCGTAGTAATGGAGTCATTGCACGGTCATAACGCATTTCGTGTACTTGTGCATCTGCCCAGGCAATACCATCGAGGTCATTTTTAACCGCGTGCATTACCATCAACTTGAGTGCAAGTGAAACCCACTCTTTACGAAATGGGGCCAGTGGAACACCGCTAGCAAGACCTTTTTGTGCGACAGCCTGTTGCCAATCACTTTGAATCTCTTCAATAAAAAGCACCCTGCTTCCATCATTTGTTGTTCGAATCTTTGTTCGAATATGGGTTAGCAAATTACGCTCAGGATAGTGGGCGTTAAAATGTGAGCGGTGATATTCAGGCAACGTCACCAACCACTCACGGTATGACTCTCCACCATGCAGGCTCATGTATTCATAGTTATTGCTATAACGAAGTTCAGGACGAAGATAGTGTTTACGTAACGCGTGGTTGTCGGCTACCTGAAGTGCCACATCACTGGAATGAAACAGGGTGTCACCAGTTTGAGAATCAGAGACCTGTTTGCCATACGGTCCAAGTACAAACCAACGTGGAATGTCACCCTTAACCAGTGTACGTCCTTGTGGTCTGATACAACCCACACGATAATTTGGTGTACTACAACAATAGCGTATGACACCAATATCCTGTTCTTCTATCTGATACCCCGCCATCTGTAATTGATAACTTGGGACTTTTTGAGCAATCTCAGTAAACGGGAGATGGCAGTTTTCATCATAATCCAGTTCATTAATCAGACGCGGTTGTATATGAGAAAAGTCAATCGCCGCAAGTATCTCTTTTTTTGTAACCATGGATGAGGTAGATAACAAAGAGAGGTATTCAAAGACTCCTGACCAATCCAGTTCCTCGCGACGAATTCCCCTACGTCTCATATTGAGTAGTGTACGTCGCCACTGAACAACAGTTGCGCGTTGTAGTGGTAGCGATTCAATATTACACTGTAATTGACTATAGAGCTTATCAGGATAGTCATGCAATTCCTCTCTAGGCAGGATTTTTTCTACCAATATCCGTGCACGTGCCTGCTCTATCACCCTGACCTGAGTATCCTCTCGTAACCAGTTTAAAAAGAAACGACGATCCTCTTCATCCCAACTATTAATCCAGCTGCGATCGGCTAACGTGTAACCAGAAAATGTTGTACATCCTCTACACTCTTTAATATTTTTGTTTTTGGACTCCACAAGGATATCAACCAGTGGATAGAGCTGGATATGTGGCGTTTTGACATTAATACGATATTTTAAGCGACGTGCATGGTAACGTGCCCGCTCTGGCATTATTTGTACATTTCGACCACTAGGTAGCTGTAACATCTAATACCTCCATCCACATTTACATTAACTTTCCCATCAATCTCTATCGGGAAAGTTAATCACCGTACGTAAAATTTCACCCCCATTAAGTCGCTCACCGAGTAACAACTTCATCGCTTCCAGTACCCGTTCGATAATGATGTTTGCATTTGCATGAAACAGACGTAATTGACATTTCACCGGATGGTGTAAAGCTTCTCGCTTACTGGCTTCAAATTGGGTCCACACAGCAATGGGTACATCATTCAAGGCATTATCAACCACTATCCATGCATCACTTTGTAAAATAAGATCCAGTGATCTCAGCTTTGGAATTGATAACCTTATCTCTTTACCCAGGCGTTTGAGTGAGGTCTGTACGGTGTTGTAGTACAGTGCATCAATAGTACCGTCCTGATGCTCAAAAACCGGCACCTCATCATGTCGGGTATACATCTACCTTCCCTACCCTTAGCTCGTAAGATTCGCAAATAGAGTAGGCAATTTTTCAGGCAGACGATCAACGTTATCGATAATGGTGTAGTTGTTCTCACCAAAAATACGTTTCACATAACTGTCTGCATTGGGATCCAGTGTCAGACAATAGGTAAGCACACCCTTTGAATAGAGCTCCTCAACCGCCTTCTTGGTATCGTGACGCAGGTGTTGTGGATCGCGTTCATCAATATCTGCCGGTTCACCATCAGTGACTAACAGAATCAATTTGCGTCGTTCAGGCTGTTTCAAAAGGTGTTGTCCAGAGTGACGCAAAGCTGCACCCATACGTGTTGATAGGCCACCTTTCATTCCTGCCAAACGTGACTTGGCATCATCATCGAAGTGCTGATTAAAGTCTTTAAAACGGTAGTACTGCACATCATGACGACCGTCAGAGGCAAAACCATGCAATGCAAATGGATCGCCGATACCTTCTATTGCTGTAGAGACCAGAGTTGCAGCTTCCCGGGTAAGTTGCAGCACTGTCTTATCAGAACCTGCTATCGACTCATTGGTTGATTCGGAAAGATCCATTAAGACCACTACGGAAAGATCACGATTGTTGAGTACGTTGCGCATGGTGATGCGAGTACTGGGTTGTTCTCCCATGCGGATTGCAACCATTGCATCAATCGCCGCATTGATATCAAGCTCATCACCATCCTCCATGTTGCGCACACGCTGTACACCATCTGGAGTTAACAGATCGATAATTTGCTTAATACGATGGGCAATGGGCTTGTACTCGGTGAGGATCTCTTCAATATCCTCTGGATCACCTTTGGGTTGACGGCGCTCATATACAGTTACCCAGTCAGGACGTGCAAGCTGTATCTGGTAATCCCACTCCTGATAATGGAACGGATCCGAACTCGGCTCCTTACCCCACATCTCGTTAAAACTGACACCTAAATCTTCATATGGAAACATCTCGGTAGCACAGGTCCAGATCTCCTGGGCATCATCACCAGCGAGTTCACAATCGACCTCATTGGCCATATCGATAACACTAACCGTCTTACGAACCTGTTGCTGACTCATTGGGATATATTCAGCACCGCTATTCCAGTCGAACTCTTCAAACTCCCACACATAACGATTGTCATCACGGTAAGGGATACGAATACGTTCAAGGATACGCAGGCTTGGAACATTCTTACGTGTTGAATATAAGTTATATAACTCCATACCCATGTGCCATGAGTAGCTGTTGTCATCCTTTTTATCAGGGATCTCGTTATGGAAACGCTGCACAAACTCGCTAACTTGCTCGTCATTGGTGGTGACGTTTTTATCCAGGAACATTAAGGCGATATGTTCAAGTTCCAGCATTGCAGGATGTTCCGGATGTTCATCCTCATCAGTCAGGCGCAATATCTGTCCCCATAGTTTTTTCAGTCCAGGGAATTCAGATACTGCGTTATATTCCACGCGCGCATCTTCCAAAAAGCCTACAAACCACATTTGTGCAGGGCTCAATTGCTCAGCGGAAATGGGTGACTGGGTATAGCACATATGTGCTGCCATATGGGCGGCCGTGGCTCGATATAGCTCAAGTCCAACAACCTTGTCATCATCTTTTCCATAATCATCCACCGCATCGGGCATGTGCAGGATACGATGCTCGATGAATGGACGAAAATCAGTATAATCGGCACCCGTTGGACGCAGGAAGAAATCACGTCCCCATAGTGCACGCAGATAGAAATTTAACTTGCGTTGAACTTTTACAAACAACACACCACGTCGCTGTTTCTGCAGCATTGCAAGTGAATCAGCCGATTCAAGATTGAAGTACTTGGTGAGATTTTCAAAGTCTCGACGATAGGCCTGGGAACCAAAGTTTGCCCAGCGACGTAGACCACTGATGGTCAATTTTCCCAACAGCTCATCCATATGGTTGAGCATCGGACGTACACCCCGTGCTGCCGTCGAAGAAAGTTGATGGATAAGGGTGAGATATCCACGTAAAAGTTCAGCATCACCGAGGTTACGTGCCGCTGAAGGCAGGCTACTGAACATCAGAGTAACCACCTCACCGGAAACCATTGAAGACAGCTTCATCGCAGCAGTAAGACAGTCAGGAATAACATCCTCACCACACTCTTTGACGACTAGCGGCATCTCCTGGAGATAGGTAATGACAAGATCGCTACCACGACCAAGATTGCAGAGACCCTTGGCACCATCCATATAGTCCTGCAGACCTGCCGGGGACATAATGCGTGCCGCCTCGTGAAAGGTTCCCTCGAGAACATCACGCACCTCTGGTGCAGTGGCCTCGAGGAACTCTTCGTAATCTTCTAGATTAATACTCATATTAGAAGCCTCGCCGAAGAGGCACTGAGATCACGGAGTTAATTCTGATAGTTCAAAAACATCCTCTATGTTCACAGTGACTCCAGGGCATAAAAATATTTAGCCGAAGAATGTCTGAACGGCAGCGTCCAGGGTGTCACGCATATCTGGATCATCAGTCAGAGGAGTTACCATGGTCATCGAACAGGCTTCGGTTGCATCAATACCCTTGGCGATCAATTGTCCTGCATAGACGAGCAGACGGGTCGAGATACCTTCATCCAGTCCGTGACCCTTGAGGTTGCGTGCACGATGGGCAATCTGAACCAGCTTGCCAGCGGTCTCTTTATCAACACCTGACTCTTTTGTAACAATCTCGGTTTCAATATCCTGCTCTGGATAGTCGAAGTTGAGGCCACCAAAGCGCTGTTTGGTAGACTGTTTCAGATCCTTCATCAGGCTCTGATATCCAGGGTTGTATGAGATTACCAACTGAAAATCGGGGTGGGCTTCAATCAGCTCGCCCTTTTTATCAAGTGGTAGCGTACGACGGTGGTCAGTCAATGGATGGATAACAACGGTGGTATCCTGGCGTGCTTCCACCACCTCGTCGAGATAGCAGATCGCACCGATGCGGGCAGCAGTCGCCAGAGGCCCATCCTGCCATTTGGTACCATCCTTATCGAGCAGGAAACGTCCCACCAGATCAGAAGCTGTCATATCCTCATTACAGGCCACTGTGATTAGCGGTTTATTCAGTTTATAAGCCATATATTCAACAAAACGGGATTTTCCGCAGCCAGTTGGCCCTTTAAGCATCATTGGCATGCGTGCATTGTAGGCTGCTTCATAAAGGTCGACTTCCTTACCTACTGCCTCGTAGTAAGGCTCTTTTTTGATAATGTACTGATTCGGATCAACCGTAGTGCTAGACATGACACACCTTTCCTATATTTAAAGTATTAAATTAATCTTCGTCATCGGTTTCGACTTCACCCGTCCAACCGGCTGCTCTGGCTGTTTCAAGAGCAGCACCGTGAATCCGGCTATGACGTTCAGCAAGCTCTGGCGGCAAATGACTGACTAGACAGCCATACTTATCCCACTCGGCATTGACCTTTTGTAATAAGGCATCAATCCCGGCTGAGTTCCAACCCACACAGGTCTGTGATTCTGGTATCACACCAAATACCCAGGCGTCCCGAATCATCTTGCCAATAGCGGTCATTCCACCATTCACCTCATTATCGATGCCCACATATGTTGTATTTGGTTTTGCCATTATTTTATCTCGCTTAAGGTTGTTTAAGATGACTACAATCTATGGGCAACCTTGTTAAAGAAAACCCCTACCCGCCACAAGGTTGGGCAGGGGTATTTCCGGTTTCATTTTTCAGACGTTTTACGCAGCCTGACCACGGAAGATGATCATGGAAGTACCTGCACACTGTGCAAAGTTATCCAGACCCAGCAGGCGAACATGGTTCGCAGGATGGGCTTTATGACAAGCTTCCAGCTCAGCCAGAATGGCATCAACATCACTCTCACCAAACATTGGCAGCTTCCACATGTACCAGTATGAACCGGCTGCATTCTGTGGCTCGGTATGCTCAACGCTAGGGTTCCAGCCTTTGCTCACGATGTACTCGATCTGCTTACGAATTTGGTCAGCATTCATCTGCGGCAGGTAAGAGAAGGTCTCAAACTTGCGGCTTTCAGTATCAGACATACTTGACTTGTAATCTTGCATATCACTCATAATAATTTCCTCATTAATAACTTTTCGAATTTGTCTCTTCTGTAGGGTGGATAAGCGATAGCTCATCCACCTTCATTAGTTAGGTCTGGTGGATGCGTGCTTCGCACTCGGCAATTGCTCCATGCATTGCTCTACCTCCTATATCCCTATAGTCGTTATCCACCCTACGTTTAGGATGAAGCTCTTACTTGTGAGCAACGTCCAGCTTGTCAACAGTATCAAACTCGAACTTGATCTCTTTCCAGGTCTCCATAGCCATCTTAAGCTCTGGGCTGCTAGCTGCAGCTTTAGTAAGGATGTCCTTACCTTCTTTCTCAAGCTCGCGACCTTCGTTACGTGCTTCCACACAAGCCTCAACCGCAACACGGTTAGCAGCGGCACCGGCAGCGTTGCCCCATGGGTGACCCAGCGTACCACCACCAAACTGCAGTACAGAGTCGTCGCCGAAGATGCTAACCAGTGCAGGCATGTGCCATACATGGATACCACCAGATGCAACCGGGATTACGCCAGGCATTGAGCCCCAGTCCTGGTCGAAGAAGATACCGCGTGAACGATCTTCTTTAATGTATGAATCACGCATGATGTCGATCCAGCCCAGAGTCGCATCACGGTCACCTTCCAGCTTACCTACAACGGTACCTGAGTGGAGGTGATCACCACCTGACAGACGCAGAACCTTGGTCAGTACACGGAAGTGAATACCGTGGTGTGGGTTACGGTCGAGTACCGCGTGCATCGCACGGTGGATGTGAAGCAGAACACCGTTGTCCTGACACCAGCGAGCCAACTGAGTGTTAGCCGCAAAACCGCCAGTCAGGTAGTCGTGCATAATGATAGGAGCACCGATCTCTTTCGCATACTCAGCACGCTTCATCATCTCGTCAGCAGAAGGAGCTGTAACGTTCAGGTAGTGACCCTTACGCTCACCAGTCTCAGCTTCTGCTTTATGGATAGCTTCCATTACGAAGTCAAAACGCTGCTTCCAACGCATGAATGGCTGAGAGTTAACGTTCTCGTCATCCTTGGTGAAGTCAAGACCGCCACGCAGACCTTCGTAACAAGCGCGACCGTAGTTCTTTGCAGAAAGGCCCAACTTAGGCTTGATGGTGCAACCCAGCATAGGACGACCGTACTTGTTCATGATGTCACGCTCTGTCTGGATACCATGGGGAGGTCCATTACAGGTCATAACATATGCAATTGGGAAACGGATATCTTCCAGACGCAGCATACGCAAGGCTTTAAAGCCAAATACATTACCAACCAGTGAAGTCAGAACGTTTACAACCGAACCCTCTTCAAACAGATCGATTGGATATGCAACAAAAGCGTAGAAACAGGTGTCATCACCAGGTACGTCTTCAATTGCATAAGCGCGACCCTTGTAGTAATCCAGGTCAGTCAGCAGGTCAGTCCAAACAGTAGTCCAGGTACCTGTAGAAGACTCAGCAGCTACTGCAGCAGCAACCTCTTCACGGGGAACACCTGGCTGAGGGGTGACCTTAAAACAGGCCAGGATATCAGTGTCTTTGGGAGTGTAATCAGGGTCCCAGTATGTTTCGCGGTATTCTTTTACACCAGCGTTATAGCTTTTTTCAGCCATGGAAATTCGCTCCTATTTTTTTTACTACCTTAAAAAATGCACGGTTAATATCAAACCGCATTACTTTGTAACTGCAAGGTTGTAATTTAGCGATCTGGCCAAATAATGGAAATTAATAGTAAAGATGAGTCTCATAACGAATTAGTTATGACCTTGTAACAGGAGATATGAATGATTAGAGCAACCTTGCAACAACTACGAGTATTCCAGGCTGTTGCTGAACATCGTAGTTTTACCCGTGCTGCAGAGGTTATTCATCTAACACAGCCAGGTGTATCAACCCAGATCAAACGACTGGAGGAGATTATAGATGCGACGTTGTTTGAGAAGATGGGTAATCAGGTTTATCTGACACCTGAGGGTAAAGAATTATTAAAAACCTGCAATGATATGTTTGATCGTCTAGCGATGTTTGAAGAGAGGCTTAATGAATTAAATGGAAAAGTTGCAGGCCCACTTAAACTGGCTGCTGTAACTACAGCTAAATATTTTCTTCCACAATACCTTGGAGATTTCCTGCGTAAATACCCAAAGGTGATTCCTAAACTTAAAGCGAGTAACCGAGAACGTATAGCCGAACGACTCATGGCCAATGAGGATGACTTCTATATTATGTCCACATTGCCACAGTGTGATGATATTGAAGCACACCCATTTCTTGATGATGAGCTCGTAGTTTTTGCACACCCTGATCACCCATTGGCAAAAAAGAGAGGGGTTAAAGCAAGTCAGTTGACTAAAGAACGAATTATTTCCCGTGAGTCAGGTTCAGGGATCCGCTTGTCATATGAGTGCATGTTAAAAGAGAGAGAGATTACAATCACCCCGTACATGGAACTAGGAAGTGGTGAGGCGATCAAACAGGCTGTCATGTCGGACATAGGAATCGGTATACTCTCCTCCTACAGTCTGAAGCTGGAGCTGGAGACTAAACGACTAGTCATTCTTGATGTTGATGGTTTCCCAATACGGCGCCACTGGTATGCAGTTCACCGCAAAGGGAAAAGTATGTCGCTAGTTGCCAAGACCTTTTTAGAACACCTGACTCATGAACAGGTTGAACCTGCAACAAGGTAAGTTTCTTTTTCAAAACGGTTTTTATCCTTAACAGATAGTGTTGAATACCTTGATGTTATATCAAATCATTACTTGATCGTGTTAAAGACAGAGATTATTCGCGACCTGAAAGAGACCCATAGATGGCGAACTGGTGATGCAGGATATGCTACACTCGAATGCAGTGAAATTAGGTACAATAGAGCGATTGCTCGAACCGATTTGAAACATCTTTCGGAAGAAAATCAAATACACATCATGAAAACTTAGGTGAGTCTGTCTTGGCTACATGACTCTAATTATCATCTCCTGGTTTAACCGGGAGAATTCGAATGGCTATTTTTTATGTTTAAGTCTTCAAATTGCAAAGCTTGTGGTCTTGAGTTAGAAGAAACTGCAACCGTCTGTCCTGAATGTGGTACCTCCCTGTTAGTTGAAAAACGATCACCATTGGAAGAGTAGCAAACTGAGTTTGAAAAACTCAGATTGCACTGAATTATTGCAGTAGTCATGTTTTGGGTTACTGCAGGAATAACCGCAGGGCTGTTTTTGATTCATGGGGGTGTTTACCTCAATGAATTAGCGTTTGTTGCTGCAGTATTGATGGCGCTGGGAGTCTATTTGAAAACTAAGGTGTTACGTCACCAAAGGAAGAAACCTCAGGATTAAACCTAATCCCGTAACAATTCTGGTGATATTGTGATTAGGTTAATTTCGCCTTCAATGTGATCAGGTGTTGCAAGCCTTATATAGTTACCGGTTAATCCCGTCTGGTTACCCTCAGTTAATACAGTATGTTGTTTCCCTATCTGAGATTGAATGAAATCTTTTCTTAGACCTGAAGCTAATTCTCTTATTGAAGAAGCACGCTGTTTCTTTAGTTTGCCGTCAACCTGATGTTTGTACTGTGATGCATCTGTTCCTTCTCTTTGTGAATATGGGAACACATGCATCTTGGAAAATTGAATTTCTTTAATAAAATTACAGGTTTGATTAAATTCATCCTCTGTTTCACCTGGAAAGCCCACAATCAAGTCACAAGCTATCGCGCTATCAGCTCGCAACTTGCGAGCATTTTCCGCAATATGAAATATTTCATCCGTACCATGATTTCGGCTCATTCTTTGTAAAACGCTGTTTGAACCACTTTGAACGGAGATATGAAGATAGTCACAAATTCTTGTATCAGCATACACATCAAAAAAGCTCTGCTGAATGTACTCAGGCCCGATTGATGATAACCGGATTCGGGGTATCGATGTCTGTGACAAAATGTTATCCAGTAATTCACCTAGTCGTGCTTGTTCTGGATTATTGGTGTCATCACAACCCCATGCAGCCATATTGATGCCAGTTAAAACTACCTCTTTAATTCCCTGCTCTTCGGCAAAATGGATTTGTTCGATGATCTT
>RRYU01004067.1_pt1 | contig 10812 bp, 9 predicted proteins | sample 2162651 | NCBI WGS metagenome assembly RRYU01 (sample SAMN10267283, study PRJNA491782) | microbial mat metagenome | isolation source: biomat in the production well | place: Japan: Minami-Kanto gas field, natural gas well KTG3 | collected 2017-06 | reverse complement strand
CGAGGTATGAGTACGCAAGGCTATATCAGGGTTTTTACTGATAAAAAATGTGTCTTGCATATCCCTGGCAGGATGCTCTTCGGGGAAATTAAGTGCCGAAAAATTATGGAAGTCATCTTCAATTTCGGGACCTTCACTAATGGTAAATCCAATACGTGAAAAAATGCCGTTAATCTCATTGCGTACAATTGAAAGTGGATGTCGGGCACCTGTCAACTCACCAGCCGGCAAGCTAAGGTCAAGATTGTGTGATGTTTGCTGAACAGACGAAGAGAAAGCAAGCTTGCCTTCTTCAAGCTTCTGTTGCACTTTGGATTTAAGATCATTTAGCAGTACACCCATGGCCTTTCGGTCAGCAGGATCTACATGTTTAAAGTCGTTGAAAAGTGCAGGAATGATGCCTTTTTTGCCCAAATATTGAATACGAAACTCTTCGAGATCTGAAGCATTGTCAGCTTCAAATGATGCAACCTTCTCAAGCAACTGAGCAATTTTCTCTTTCATAATGGAGTGAACTATGCTGTTTGCTTATTCAAGTATTTCAATGGTCATGGCCACCTCATTTATGGGTCGGTCTCCTTGGCCGGTTTGCACGGCAGCGATTTTATCAATGACTTCAAAACCGTGCACTACTTCTCCAAACACAGTGTATTCGCCATCAAGATGAGGTGTTCCCCCTGCTTCAGCATAAAGCTGGTAATGTTCGGGTGTATAGGGGAAATTGCTGCGTGCAGCAAAGGCTTTTAGCTGTGCTTCAGGCACCTTCTGACCCTGAACGATATAAAATTGTGACCCCGAAGATTTTTTTTCCGGATTCACATGATCGCCCATGCGTGCTGCAGCAAGAGCTCCTTTTTTATGGATGTGATGTGTATGAAACTCTGCATCAATTAAATAACCTGGGTCATTTTGCCCGTTACTGTTGCCACCGCCCTGTATCATGAAATTCTGAATCACACGGTGAAAAGGTGAGCCGTTGTACCAACCTTCATTTACCAATTTAATGAAATTGTCACGGTGCATTGGCGTATCATTGTATAGTTTGGCTGTGATTTCGCCATATTCAGTTTTGATGATCACCAGGGTTTCATTTTCGGCAAACAAGCCAAGGCTCATTGAGAGCAAGAGTATTACTACAAATTTTTTCATGGATTTTGAATTAAGTTTTCGAGGCTCAAAAGTATAAAAATCAATTCAACCGCCGAATATTTTGGATGGGTTTAGCGCAAAAACAGGCTTGTTTGCCCGATCAAAGCGTTATCGTGAAATATGTCTACATTGTAGGTGCCTTCAGGTATTTCCTGGGTTTCTCGTTTATGCCACTCCACACAGATTTCCTTGTTTTCATTTTGATAATCAACAACTTCAAGTATTGAATATTGCAGTTTTTCGCCTTGATGCATGAAAGAATAGGCATCATCACGTCCCCTCACAAGTATGGACCCATCGGGGGCTGCGATACGAATATAGATTGACTTGCTGCCTGGTTCAATAACGGTATTTTCAGCCAGGGTGAAGCATATCCTTATAAATTCTACACGCCGGTAACGATCGGTTTCCACTTCACGGCTGCTACCTCGCTGTCTGAAGCCTGTAGCTGAAAGATTGAAAGTGCGTAAAACTGCTGCCTGCTCTACCATATCGCTCAACTCATCTTTATCCTGTGTAAGCTGGGCTACTCTTCTGCGCTCAACGGATATTTCTTCTTTTATCCGTACATTTTCCTCTGCAAGCTCGCGGTTCACTGTATAAAGTGAATCCATTTGCCTTACATACCCTTGCGATATCACCTGCAGCCTTTCGAGCCTGCGTTTGATCTTATAATATTCCCATTGTGTGTCAAGTAGCTTTTTAATCTCAACAGCATTGGCTTGTATGATGCTGTCCTTAATGCTTAAAGAATCGGCAAGTTCACCATAAGCCATCTTGGTTTGGTTGTGCGCCTGAATTATGCTATCAACTTCTCGTTGTAATTCAACACGTTGCTTTTCTTTTTCTTCTTGCAATACACGCAAATTCCCTTTTGTTGATATTAACCAAATGGACAATCCAATGATCACAAGTGCGAACACACCCAATAAAAGGTATAACCAACGGGTGGCATTGGGCGAAGGGATAGGGTTATTGAAATTGTTTTCCGACGTCATGGTTACAAGTATATACTGCAAAAATAGCTCATTTCAACTGATTTTGCAAGTGGATATTAAAAGTCTTATGGGTCCTTGAATGAAGATGGAATACTTTTAAAAATTATATGCCCATACCTGGATTTGTAAAACACGAGCGTGGGCACTATAATTTTGCGAAATTAAGTGTTATCTTATGAATCAGAACTACGAACCTAAGGTAGCCACCATAACAGCTTTGATGGTGTGAAGTCTGTTTTCGGCTTCGTCAAATACAACCGAAGCAGCTGATTCGAACACATCATCATTTACTTCCATGGCTTCAACACCGAATTTTTTATAAATCTCTTCGCCAATGGTGGTTTCACGGTTGTGAAATGCGGGCAGGCAGTGCAGGAATTTTACTTTTGGATTGCCTGTCTTTTCTACCATTGATTTGTTAACCTGATATGGCAACATCAGTTTGATACGTTCTTCCCATACATGGTCCGGTTCGCCCATGGACACCCAAACATCAGTGTACAGAAAATCAACCCCTTTTACGCCATCATCTACGCTTTCAGTGAGTGTTATTTTGGCTCCGGTTTCTTTTGCTATTTCGCGGCATGTGGTTACCAGTTCCTCTTTAGGCCAAAGTTGCTTAGGCGCTACTGCTCTGAAGTCCATACCCATTTTGGCAGCGCCCACCATGAGGGAGTTACCCATATTATTGCGTGCATCGCCAAGGTAAGCGAAGCTCACCTGATGCAGCGGCTTATCGCTATGTTCCATCATGGTAAGAAAATCAGCCAGGATTTGAGTAGGATGAAATTCGTTGGTAAGTCCGTTCCATACCGGAACACCGGCATATTTACCCAATTCTTCCACAATCTCCTGACCAAATCCCCTGTACTCGATGCCATCGTACATGCGCCCCAGTACTCGTGCTGTATCTTTCATCGATTCTTTTTTGCCGATTTGTGACCCGGTGGGGCCAAGGTAGGTAACGCGGGCACCCTGGTCGAAGGCAGCCACTTCAAAAGCACAACGGGTTCGGGTTGAATCCTTTTCAAAGATCAGGGCTATATTTTTGCCTGCAAGGCGTTGCTGTTCAGTTCCGGCATATTTGGCTTTTTTCAGATCCGCCGATAAGTTAAGTAAGAATTTGATTTCTTGTGGTGTAAAATCCAAAAGCTTTAAAAAATTCCTGTTTCTAAGATTAAATGCCATAGGTGCTCCTTTCTGGTTTAAAAATTATGATGGAATAATTATTAAATTATTCATTATTATACCGGGCAAAAATACACATTATTTGTGAAATAATTAACAGACTACTATTACTACTAAATGGAAATAAGACATTTCATTACGAACCATATTTAAGTCACCTTAATAAGTTAATTCTTATAATGTAATGAGAGTTTAAAAAAATGCTAATCAAAAAATAATATTTTTGCGACCTAATCAAAGGTAATAATCCTATTTCAATAAACTTATGATCAATTAACCATGTACACCCTAACTAGATATTTACTCCATTTATCCTTTTGTTTACTGCTAACAGACACATATGCAGACTCTTTAGACACTAGCCTTCCCTTTTTACCTGCCCCCGAAACAATTAATTCAGAGCAAAGCCCTTTATTTGGTGATTCAAACTGCGATGAATTAATAAATATTCTTGATGTGGTTTCCACTATAAACCATATTTTAGATTTGAATCCGGAGCCCTATTGCCTTCATAACGCTGATTTGAATGATGATGGTAATGTGAATATTCTTGATGTAGTTTTCACAATTAATATTATCCTGGATCTTCCTGGTCTCCATTGTCCCGGCATACCAACCATTGCCGATGTTGATGGCAACATTTACAATACTGTGCTCATTGGCAACCAGTGCTGGATTAAAGAAAATTTGAAGACAAGCCGGTTCCGAAACGGACAACAAATTGATTATCCGATAACTGATCAAACCTGGCAGGAGAATACAGCGGGAGCTTATACCTGGTACGAAAATGATATTAGCTGGAAACAAATCTATGGTGCGCTTTATAACTGGCATGCAATAAATAACCCTAATGGCTTGTGTCCAGAGGGCTGGCACGTTCCCAGTGATGATGAATGGACCCAACTGACAGATTTTGTTGAAGCAGACTTTTCGTCTATTGGCCAAAAACTTAAGTCATGCCGCCAGGTAAATTCAATTTCTGCCGGAGCATGTTCCACTTCTGAACACCCAAGATGGGATGAACACCCTTTTCAATATGGCACTGACGATTATCACCTTTCATTGTTACCAGGGGCATGGAGGGGGCCGGATGGTGATTTTGACTTGTTGGTTGGTTCAAATGGTGTGTTTTGGACTTCCACAAGTCAGAATGCTCAGGAGGCCTGGCTGAGACAATTCAATTATAACAATGGCTTTGTAATTCAAAATTTTTTAGAAAAAGCTTTCGGTTTTTCGGTCAGGTGTATTAAGGATTAGATACGCAATGAAGTTGATTAAGGATACAAAGGCGCATTGGGCTATTTAAGCTTAATCAACAAACCATAAACAAGATGGTGGACTATAGAGAACAGATTACTACAGGCTTATCTCACCATGAAACCAAACCCTGGTGAAATTGGTTTTTAATGTTTTACCTTTGCGGCATGATCATCATCGGTAACACCATTGTTTCGAAGGACTTTCTGCAAGCCCGCTTCATCTGCGATCTGCCTCATTGCAAAGGCGATTGTTGCGTAAAGGGCGATGCGGGTGCACCGCTCGAAGAAGAAGAGATCAGTCTGCTTGAGGACAACCTTGATAGTATCAGGGCTTATATGAGTCGTGATGGAATAAATACCATTGAACAAACAGGGGTGTTCGACTATGATGAACAAGGCAATTTTGTAACCCCACTTATCAATGATCGGGAATGTGCCTTTACCGGCTCTCACGAAAATGGAGTAAGCTATTGCGCCATTGAGAAGGCCTATGAAGCAGGCAAGATCAGTTTTCGTAAACCGGTGAGTTGCCACCTGTATCCGGTGAGGCTGACCCTTAAAGAAGGTTTTATACACATCAACTATCACAGATGGAGCATATGTTTGCCTGCTGTCCGCAAAGGTGAGAAAGCAGGATTGCCGCTCTATCGTTTTTTGAAAGATGCTCTCATCCGCAAGTTCGGACAACAATGGTACGAAAGCCTTGAAAAGGAAACCAAACTTCTTGGCTATTGAATTTCAGAGATTTTAAACGCTGATATTATCTCCAATATGGCATAAAAAAACCCCCGGAGTTTAAAGTTCCGGAGGCTTTACCAACGTTCAACCAACACAAATTTACTATGGTATGAATATAAAGAACGACGGGGAGGGGGGCTCCCGGATTGTATTCAAGGTTAATTCTTCAAGTAGTCGTTCAAAACTTTTTGGGTATCGAATGGTATGTCATCAATGTAATTTTCGTCTGCCATTCTGAACTCCTTTTCACCAGCATGCATTATGGTAATTTCTTGTGTATCAAAAGGAATGTCATTGATGAACTCCTCTTCTGCCATTTCAAAACTGGCAGTCATAGCATGATCAAACATGACTTCCGCCTTTATGCTTCTCGTGTTGAAAGGGATATCACCAATGTAACTTTCATCTGCAAGGGTGAACAAATAACTTTCGGCTTTTATTGAAAAAATGGTTGTGACGAATATTAAGCTGATGAGTGTGATTATCTTTTTCATGCTGATAGAGTTTTAATAATTGTTTCTTGATAATTAATTATCAATACTTATGCCATATATTATAATATACTAAATACCAAATATATACTAACAATTTTCAGTCAAAAACAATATCGGAAAGTGTACACTTCATGACAGTCGTGTCCGTAGGCGTACAAATGGGAAACAAATCATTCTCTGACTGCTTTCACCAGGCTACGGGGTATGGAAAGTGTAATGCTTTTGCCAACGGCTTCAATACGAATCACAAGTCTATACTTATTGTTGTACCGGATTAGCCGGCCTATGAGTCCGCTCATTGTCCCGTGTATGACTTGTACCAACTGTCCTTCGTTAAGCAGATGTTCGGCTTTCGGTTCAAAATCATTTTCGAGAATATAGTAACGTATGGCTTCAATTTGTTGAGGTGGTATAGGGACAGCTTTACCTTCAAATGCAATGAAACATAATGCACCGGGAACATTCAATGCGTTCATCAGCTGTTTGGTTTGTATATGAACAAAGACATATCCCCTGAAAAGTGGTTCGGTTATCTTTTTGATGCGGTCACTCCATTGCTTGTGACGAGTGATCAGTGGCAGATAAGCCTCAATTTCTTCTGATATGAGTGCATCATGAACCTTTTTCTCGGCTTTAGATCTTGTGTAAATAGCATACCATTTTTTATCGTTCGTTTGAGCTTCCATTCAGGTACAGTGGGGTTAACGCTATTAAAAAAAATGGGACTGCAGGTCATTTATTTTAAGGTGTAAAACTACAATTTATGATTAAAATCCTCTACATTATTGGCAAATAAGGTTAATTGCAAAGTTTTTGTGATTTTGTAAAAGGGACATGGTTAAGCCCTATCTTTGCCGGCTGAATCATATTATTAGTTACGGCAGGTTGTAAGCCGGTATGATCAAAAATTTCCTACTGCTGGTGCAGAAAATGCAACGTCTTTTCCAGCTTCATTTTTACACAATATTTTAATGTCATTTAAAAATCTCGAATTGATCGAACCTGTCATGAAAGCATTGACAGCCGAAGGATACATTACTCCTACCCCCATTCAACAGCAGGCCATACCATATGTGCTTGCCGGACGCGACCTGCAAGGCTGTGCCCAAACCGGAACCGGCAAAACTGCCGCTTTCGCTATTCCGATATTACAGCTCTTGCATCAGCAAAGGCAACCAAAGCCAGGAATCAAAGTGCTCGTGCTTACCCCAACCAGGGAACTGGCTATACAAATTGAAGAAAGCTTTGATGCCTATGGCAGGTATACTAACGTAAGCCATGCCATTGTATATGGTGGCGTATCTCAAGTGCCACAAACAAGGGCACTAAAACGGGGGGTAGATATACTCGTAGCGACCCCAGGCCGCCTTCTCGATCTCGTTAACCAGGGATTCATCAACCTCCGACAACTGGAAGTTTTTGTTCTGGATGAAGCCGACCGCATGCTTGATATGGGTTTTATAAACGATGTACGCAAGATCATAAAACTGCTGCCCGAAAGCAGGCAAACCCTTTTCTTTTCGGCTACCATGCCAAATGAAATACAAAAACTTGCCGGTACCATACTGCGCAACCCGGCAAAAGTTGAAATAACGCCTCCAACCTCCACCGTGGATAAAATTGAGCAAAGCCTGTATCATACCAATAAAAATGATAAACCTAAGCTGCTACTCAATTTGCTCCATTCCCACAAAATAAATACTGCACTTGTATTTACACGCACTAAGCATGGAGCCAACAGGGTTGTAAAAGCACTTGATCGTGCACATATACAGTCTGCTGCCATTCATGGTAACAAAAGCCAGACGGCCCGCCAGAAAGCCTTAGGCGACTTCAAATCAGGACGTTTGCAGGTTCTCGTCGCCACAGATATTGCTGCCCGTGGCATTGATATTGACGAACTTACACATGTGTTCAATTACGATCTGCCCGAGGTGCCCGAAACATATATTCACCGCATTGGCCGAACCGGTAGGGCAGGCCTGAGTGGTATTGCCATTGCGTTTTGTGATGTGGACGAACGGGGCAATTTGCGTGATATCGAAAAATTGATCGTGAAGAACATCCCCGTTATTGAAGAACACGCTTATCCTACTGACCCAACTATTCAACCAAAGAAAGCACAACCCATGCAACGCAATTGGGGCAGTCAGCGCAGACGTGCTGTGGCTTAGGGCTAAATCCATTTTTGATGGGACATTTGATTGATGTCCCCCTGCTGAAGCAGGAGAGAATGAAACGGCCATGATGTTAATTAATTATAATACACTGGATTAGCAATACTGGCTCAACTAATCAACCCTGGCCATTACCACCGCAGCCCTGTTCACATTGTATAGCTTCATATAAGGTTTCCCATCAATCAAGTAGGAAGGGTAACGCACCTGTGTTCCAACACGTCCAAAGCCTCCAAATCGCTCATCGTCAGTCGAAAGCAGGATGTGGTAATCCCCGGTCTGCTTCAGAGGTATTTCATAGTCGGGAAGTGAATTCACCGGATGCCAGTTGAAAAGGAAAATGAGGTTGTTACGTTCAAACACCACTGTTTTGTTTTCTTCGTCGGCATATAGCATCCAGGGTGGTGGAGCCAGCATGATATGATGCGCTTTCATCAGCTCGATCATGGCATTGTCAAAATCGGCCAGGTAGTGGTAGCGTAAGTAATCTTTTTCGATGAGCGACCATTGCCGGCGCGCATATTTGTAGCTCCAATTGTTGCCTGCACGCGGGAAGTCAATCCATTCAGGATGGCCAAACTCATTGCCCATGAAGTTGAGCCATGCCTCACCACCAAGGCTGATCGTAAATAGCCTGATCATTTTATGAAGGGCTATGCCCCTATCGATGAACAAGCTCTGGTCGTTTTTGCTCATATGGAAATACATATCTTTATCCATGAGCCTGAAGGCTATGGTTTTATCACCCACCAGAGCCTGATCATGCGATTCACAGTAGGCAATGGTTTTTGTCGTAAACAGCCTATTGGTCATGGTGTGATACATTTCGCTGACATTCCAGTCGTCGTCGCGCTGGTCCTTTAGAAGCCTGATCCAGAAATCGGGCAGACCCATGCCCAGGCGGTAATCAAAACCAAGGCCACCATCTTTGATGGGATTGCAAAGGCCCGGCATACCGCTTACTTCTTCGGCTATCGAAATAGCAGATGGTTTCACCTCATGAATAAGATTGTTGGCCAATTGGAGGTAGGTGATGGCATCGAATTCAACATCCCTGGTGAAATACTTCTCCGGACTGTCGAAGTTGACTCCATTTCCATGATGAAAATAGATCATGGAGGTGACCCCATCGAAACGAAAACCATCAAAATGAAACTCTTCGAGCCAATAGCGCAAGTTCGAAAGCAAGAATTGTTGCACCTCATCCTTGCCATAGTTAAACAGTTTAGAATCCCATAAAGGATGGTCGCCACGCGCGCCTGCATGGGTATACTGGTTGTCAGACCCATCAAACTCATTGAGGCCTTCGCGGATGTTTTTCACGGTATGTGAGTGCACGATATCCATGATTACGAGCAAGCCTAGCTCATGGGCCCGGTCCACCAGTTCTTTCAGTTCTTCCGGGCTACCGAAACGTGAACTGGGCGCAAAAAAGTTTGACACATGGTAACCGAAAGAGCCATAATAAGGATGTTCGGCTATGGCCATCAACTGCACGGCATTGTATCCTGCTTTCACGATGCGGGGCAAGATATTGTCTTTAAACGCAATGTAAGTACCCACTCCCTCTTCTTCCTGTGCCATGCCCACATGCGATTCATAGATGAGTAAGGGTTCGTTTTCAGGCAGTTTGGGGGGCTCGAATTTGAATTGGTAGCTCTTTTCAGGCTTCCAGAACTGTCCGGTGAAATCTTTGGTGTTGTCGTCCTGTACCACCCTCTTCATATAGACGGGAATACGTTCTTGCACTCCTTTTTCGGAATGTACCAATACCTTAAGAAAACTTTCGTGCCTGAGTTTACCGGCATAGGTTTTATCATCAAGGAAGATCTCCCATACGCCATGGCCATTGTTTGTTAAGGGATGTGAACGTTTGTTCCATGCATTGAAGTCGCCGATCAGGTAGAGCTGTGCTGCAGCCGGTGCCCACTCGCGGTACCACCAGCCTTTGCGCACCTGGTCATAATTGAAACCAAACAATTGATCGGCAGAAGCATAGGCGCGCAGGCTGCCATAATTGTTTTGAATGTATTCCATCCTGCTTTGATAACGCTCATAGCGTTCGCTAACGGCCTCGCTAACCGGTTCGAGCCAGGGGTCGTTCTTTACCAGCGGCATAATTTTCTTTTCCATGCTTCAGTGTTGTGGTTTAATTTCTAAGATGGTTGTTTCAGCTTTTTGCAGGACCAGATGAATGCCTTCCATACTGATCCGCTGCATATCAATAGTATAACTAACAGTAGGATCAAAAATGTCTAAGGCTTGGCATCGGTTTGTTTCATGTGCTGACAGCCCGGCTTTTCTGAGGGCATCCTCTGGAATCTTTAGCCGCACCGAACGTTTTTGGCTGCGGTTAAAATTGGCCACAACCACGATTACTTCCGCTGTGGTGTAACGCATAAAAGCATAAACGTATTGGGGGTCAAAATCTGAATGCCAGGGATTGGCCCACATCAGATCGTAGAAGGCTCCTTCGCTAAATGCAGCATGGTTAAGCCTGAGCTGGAGCAGTTTGCCATAAAATGCACGCAACTGCTTTTGCTCTGTGCTCAGGGTGCTGTCGTCAAAACGGCCATGCTGAATCCAGTTCTGGATGGATGGCATATGGGCATAGTCAAAAATGGTGGTTCGTCCATCATCACCGCTGAAACCGGGCGACCCCAGTGCCTCCTCTCCAAATTCCTGTCCGTTGTACAGCATAAATGGCCCGGTATGCATTAGGGCGCTGACGGCCACAGCGGGCATGGCAGCCCATGCATCACCGACAAAATGTGGCGAAGCCAGCCGTGGTTCGTCATGGTTTTCCATA
>RRYU01004948.1_pt1 | contig 10823 bp, 8 predicted proteins | sample 2162651 | NCBI WGS metagenome assembly RRYU01 (sample SAMN10267283, study PRJNA491782) | microbial mat metagenome | isolation source: biomat in the production well | place: Japan: Minami-Kanto gas field, natural gas well KTG3 | collected 2017-06 | reverse complement strand
AGCAGGTGTGGGGTGGTGGATTGGTGTGATCCACCACCCTACTGTACATCTGTCTCTATCTCCAACCCGACCAGCACCCGCTCGGTATCGGAGAGATCGCCAATAATTTTGCGGATGGGTGGGGGCAACTTGCGCACCAGCGTGGGCAGAGCCAGAATCTGATCGCGACTCGCCAACTGTGGTGATTCGAGCAGATCAATGACCTCGATGGTATAGCGGCCTTCGAGGTAGGTCTCGCAGATGGTACGCAGATTCGCCAACGTCTTGGCCGAGCGCGGTGTCTGTCCGGCTACATAGAGGCGTAGGTTCCACATCTCGATGGGTTGATCATATTGCGTAGACATTAGGATTCCTCCTGAAGGCTAATTCCATCGGAGGAGAGTTGCAGCACCCGTACCTGCTGGGAGTGGGCCATACCGCGTGATTTGAGAATATAGAGGCCGCGTATGCGGGTTCGGCTCTGGTCGCTTTCGATGTTGCGCACCAGGAGCCATGTATCAACCAGGGATGAGACCCCCACATCGGTTCCCTCTGGATCTTGGCCGGGGCCAGTGAGGCTATTGAGCAAGAGGGTGATCGCATGTTGCTTACAGAGATCGATCAGACGGGTAAGGAGTGCTCGGACTTCACCCTGAAACCCCTGGCTCATCAGTGCCGTAACCGGATCAATCACCACCACATGTGGTTTGAGGCGAATGATACGGTCAGCGATCATGGCGAGGTGCAACTCAAGGCCGCCCATGGTGGGGCGCACAGCATGGAAGTGGAGCCGCTCTGCCTTGATGTGCGGGTGCAAATTGATGCCAATCGAACCCATGTTGCGCGTAATCTGAGCCGGTGATTCCTCAAAAGTGACAAAGAGCGCCGTCTCACCCCGTTCACATGCCCCGGTGACAAACGCTGCGGCCAGGCTCGATTTCCCTGTTCCTGCCGTTCCCGAAACCAACACCGTGCTGCCCCGGTAGTAGCCAGTGCCGCCCAGCATCTGGTCGAGTGCTGCTACCCCACTACTGATGCGTTCGCTCGTTACATGGTGGTTGAGATCAAGGTTGGTGATCGGTATCACCGTGATGCCGTTATCATTGATTAAGAAGGGATACTCGTTGGTGCCGTGGGTCGAGCCACGGTACTTGACAATCCGCAGGCGGCGGGTCGAGATCTGCTCGTGGACGCGGTGATCGAGCAAGATGACACAATCGGCCACATACTCCTCGATGCCATGGCGGGTGAACGTGCCGTCGCCACGTTCAGCCGTGACGATGGCGGTCATCCCGCGTTCCTTGAGCCAGCGGAAGAGCCGTCGTAGTTCGGCGCGCACAATGCCCTCGTTCTGTAGGCCACCGAAGAGTGCCTCGATGGTATCGAGAGCGATTCGACGCGCACCAATCTGCTCGATCAAATGGCCAAGCCGGATGAACAATCCATCTAGGGTGTAATCACCAACTTCCTCAACATCATGGCGATCCAGAAAGATATATTCAATGGCAAAGAGTTGTTTCTCTTCCAAATCTATGAGATCAAACCCCAGGGTTTGCACATTACTAATCAGTTCTTCGCGTGTCTCCTCGAAGGAGACAAAGATACCAGGTTCCCCATGCTCTATCGCCCCACGTACCAGAAACTCTATGGCGAAGAGGGTTTTGCCACAGCCAGCATTGCCACAGACGAGCGTCGGGCGTCCGCGTGGCAAACCACCTTCGGTAATCACATCAACGCCATAGATCCCGCTCGCCGCTTTGGAGATTGGGTGTAGGGTGTGCGGGGTTGTAGTGCTACTCATTGCTCATGTCCTTCAATGGCGATTTGATCATGGTTGATAGTGTACCCTATGTAGCATCATCTTGGGGACGTTTTTATGCGATCTATCCGGGGCATGGGTAATGTCCGATTCCTTGCCCAAGCACTAAGAGGGCGGGTGTGGTAGCATAGAAGGAGAGATGCTACTTCGTTGTGTGTCATAAGGAGATACTATGTCGCTCGACGACCTGCGTAAAGATCGTAATGAGGCTGCACTCTCCGATTTTTCACGGGCGATTGCGCTTGATCCCAACTATGCTTGGGCACGCTACCAGCGCGCTCAGATCTACCGCGAGATGGGTCGTTATGATGATGCGTTGGCCGATCTGTCACAGGCGATAGATCTGGAAGTGGATGATGCAACCTATCTGGCTGAGCGTGGCGAGACCTACCGGGTGATGCGGCGCTATGATGAGGCGCTGGCCGATTTCTCCCAGGCGATCCAGCTTGATCCCGATAATGCGTGGGCCTTGGGTAGTCGTGGCCAGGTCTACCGGGCGTTGCGCCGCTATGATGAGGCATTAGCCGATCTGAGTCGGGCGATTGAGTTGCGCCCGATGATGAATTGGGTGATTGCGGAGCGGGGGGAGTTGTTGCGGGTGTTGGGGCGTACCGATGAGGCGATCACCGATTTTACCCGTGCGGTAACGAACCAGCCCGATTATGTGTGGGCGTTGGGGCATCGTGGGATGGCTTACCGTGAACAGGGGCGCTATGAGGAGGCGGTGGCTGATTTTGAGGCGGCGCTTCAGTTTGATGCTTCCCAACCCTGGTTGTATGCTGAACGAGGTGAAGCGCAGCGTCTCTGGGGGCATCTGGATGAGGCATTGGAGGATTTGAGTCGCGCAATTGAGCTTGATCCCAACTACTCTTGGGCGCTGGCGAGCCGGGGGGTGGCACGGCGGGCTATGGGGCAAACGGACGATGCGCTGGCGGATTTGTCGCGGGCGATTGAGCTTGATGCGGAGTATACCTGGGCGTTTTTGCAGCGGGCGACGCTCTATCGTAGTTTACACCGCCACGAGGAGGCGCTGGCCGATTTTAGCCGCGTGATTGAGCTCAATCCAACCCACGTGAATGCGCTGGCAGAGCGTGGCGAGATCCACCGCCTGCATAAGCGATATGATGAGGCGATTGCCGATTTTAGCCGGGCGATTGCGGCGAAACCCGATTATGCCTGGGCGATTGGGAGCCGTGGTCAGGCGTTGCGTTCTCTCGGTCGCCACAATGAGGCACTTGAGGATTTTAGCCGCGCTGCCGAGTTGCGCCCCGATGAGGCGTGGATCATTGCTGAGCGTGGCGAGACGTTGCGCATGCTGCGCCGCTATGAAGAGGCGATTGCCGATCTGAGCCGGGCGATAGAGATCAATCCCGAAGACTCGTGGTCGTATAGTCGGCGTGGCGCGGCCTACCAGTCGCTCAAGATCTTTGAGGAGGCGTTCATCGATCTCACCCGTGCGGTGGAGATTGATCCCGATAATGCGTGGGCATGGGCACAGCGGGGCAGCCTCTTCCGGCAGATGTAGTTGGCTATGTCCGCCCCAAAATATCACGCAGATCAGGATAGGTGGTGCTACGACGCGGTGCGCTGGTCTCAGCGAGAAACTGAGCCAGCGCATTGAGTTGGCGTTCGGAGATGTACTTCATGTCATCCGAGTCCATACTGGCAATCCGTTGCAGCATCATGCGGTGCAGGCGGCGCACCTGTTCTTGGCGGATAATCCGGGCGCAGTCTTCGGCCTCGCGGCGGTAGCGGAAGTCTTGGGGTTTGCGCTGGGTCTGTTTGAGCAGGTTGAGCAGGTATTCACGCAGCGGTGCTTGCAGATGTTCGGCCCAGATCAGGAGTTCGGATTCGTTGGTCGGGCGTTGGGTGATGGGGATGGCATTGAAGATCGTCCAGATCTGCTGGTTGGCGGGATCTTCGAGTAGATCTTCGAGACCCCCTCCGAGGATCTCGCGTAGGTGGGGGAATCGTTCTAGCCCTTGTTCGAGGAGTGCCTCGATGGCAGCAGGGACGACGGTGCTGTAGCGCATCGCCAGGACAAGCAGGTGTTCCTCCATCTTGCGGCTGGGGTTGGCGGGGATGTCCGGGGGCATCGGCGCGGGTGGGGGTGGTGGCGGTTCGTTGCGGGTAGGGGCGGGGCGACGGCGGCTCGGCTCGGTGCGCCCGCTGCCACCACGCAGCATGTCGGCGATCAGGTCGCCGCGTATCCCCACTACCTGCTCCAAGCGGTTGATGTAGATGCGCTGTTGTACCCCATCTAGTTCGGCTAGTAGCGGCAGCAACTTCTCTAGGGCGAGGCGCTGGTTCTGTGGCTCGTTCATCTCTAGGCCGGCGGTAAAGACCTCGATGTAGAACTCCATGACGGGGAGAGCCGTGTCGAGCAAGCGCCGCCACATGTCGGGGTCGCTCCTAATCACCTCATCGGGGTCACGGCCTGCGGGCATACGGATGATGCGCAGACTGACATCGCTCTCCAAGCGCACCGCCCCTTGCGCCGTCACCACGATACGTCCACCCTCACCCTCCTCGGCGCTCTCACGCAGCACACTCAGCCCCTTCACCGTCGCCTTCTGTCCGGCGCTATCGGCATCGAGGGCCATATAGACGTTGTGCGAGAGGCGTTTGAGCAGCCCGACCTGATTCTTGGTGATGGCGGTGCCGAGTGGGGCGACGACGTTGCGGAAGCCGTGCTGATGCGCGGTAATCACATCAACATAGCCTTCGACAAGGACGGCACGATCTTCACTACGGATGGACTCGCGGGCAAGATCGAGGCCATAGAGGAGATCGCTCTTGTGGAAGAGCGGCGTTTCGGGCGAGTTGAGGTATTTCGGTTGTACCTCGTTCTCTAGGGCGCGCCCGCCAAAGCCGACGATCTGGCCTTTGGCGTTGCGGATGGGGAAGATGACCCGTGCTCGAAAGCGATCATAGGGGCCGTGGCTACCACGATCTATCGCTAATCCGGCTGCGATCACATCGGTGGGTTCGTAGCCCTTCTTCTGGGTGAGGTAGTTGAAGAGGTGGGTCCAATCATCCAGGCTGTAGCCGAGTTGGAAGGCTTCCACCATCTCCTGATTGATACCGCGCTTCTCGATATAGGCACGCCCAGCAGTGCCACGCGGGTGGCTCAGTAGGATATAGTTGAAGTAACGCGCCGCTGCCGCATTGATCTCTAACAAGCGGGTACGCTGGCTATCCTCCTGGCGTTCCTCATCACTCTTCGGCTCTAGGCGCACCCCTGCACGGGCGGCAAGTTGCTCTAGCGCATCCTTAAAATCTAGCCCCTGCTTACGCATCACATAGTCGAAGACCGAACCAGAGGCATGGCAACCAAAACAGTAGAAACTCTGCGAATCGGGATAGACCGCAAAGGCGGGGGTGCGCGTGTTGGGGTGGAAGGGGCAAAAGCCTATGTAGCTACGTCCCGTCTTGCGCAGATTCACCCCGGAGGAACTGATCACCTCGACAATATCGGTCTTAGCACGTACATCATCAATCGCGCTCATACGTCCCACGTCTTCGGAATAAAGATCTGCTCAAAAACCTCCAACGCATAGCGGTCGGTCATGCCGGAGATATAGTCTACCACGGCACGCTCCATCGGCTCTTGGCGTTGGGCATTGATCTCCAATAGTTCATCAGGTAACTGATCGGGGTGTTGGCTAAAATGCTCATAGAGGGTGGTAATAATGAAGCGGACTTTGGCATCTTCCTGCTTGGTGCTGGGCGTAACATAGACGTGGCGGAACATGAAGTCACGCAAGGCATTCGTGGCTGCCAGAATCTCCGCACTCATCCCCAGCACGGGCGGGGAGGGGGCGGGCTGTTCGCCGGTTGCCCACCAGTTGTGGGTAATCAGATCGGTGACCATCGTATTGATGCGGCTACCATGGGTCTGACCGAGGGTAGCGAGGCAATCGGCGGGCAGATCGTTGGGATGCAGCACCCCGGCGCGGATGGCATCATCAATATCGTGGTTGATATAGGCCACGCTATCACAGATCTTGACCACCTGGCCTTCCAGGGTGCTGGCGGTGCCCCAAGCAGTACCCATAATATCGTTGCGCGCCTTGGAATGCATGTAGACCCCCTCACGCACCGCATAGGTGAGGTTGAGCCCTGCTCCTCCACGTTCTAACACCTCCACAATCCGGCGGCTCTGCTCATTATGCCGGAATCGTTCATAGAAGAGATGCGCGAGCGCAGTTTCACCGGCGTGGCCAAAAGGGGCATGGCCAATATCGTGGCCCAGGCCAATCGCCTCGACCAGATCTTCATTCAGGCGCAGGGCGCGCGCCACTGTGCGCGAGATCTGGGTCACTTCGAGTGTATGAGTCAAGCGGGTACGATAGTGATCGCCGAGGGGCGCAATAAAGACCTGGGTCTTATGTTTAAGGCGGCGAAAGGGCTTAGAGTGCAGGATACGGTCGCGATCAATCTGGTAGGCGGGGCGGATCGGGCAAGGTGGTTCGGGGCGTTCGCGCACGGCTGCACTACTCAGCGCCGCCAGGGGCGAGAGAGTCTGGGACTCAAGCGCCTCGCGCTGCTCACGGATCATCATGGGGATACCTCCGCATCTCTAGCGCAACGCTCGCCAGGTGATAAGTGCCACACCGACCAGCGCGTGCAGCACCAGCATTGTCTGGAAGTAGAACGTATGGCCACTAGCGATACTCTGTTGCGGATCAACCAGGAGGGTTTCGATACGTTGGGCGACAAAGAAACTGAAGAAGTATACCCCAAAGCAGCAAGCGGCTGCCAGCGATAGTTCGTGGCGGCGGGCAATGAGCCAACCAACAAAGAGGGCGAACGGCCCAGCAAAGACCGCCCATACTAGCGGGCGCACAGTGGTGGCGCTGCGGACATCCCCGGCGAGGTTGAGGTTGTAGGTGGCCCAGGCCAACCCCACGACGAGGGCGAGGAGCATGGCAGCCACGGTTTTGTAATCAATACGTTGTAGCATAAAAGAATGTGTGTATTGCTGTTTGGCGGCATAGCCGCCAAACAGCAATACACAGGGTATCACGCACCTAATTGTTGCTTGATCTTGGCCTCAATGTTCGCGATCTGCTGCTTGAGCGCCTCTTCGCGCTTGCTCAGATTGATCAACCCATCTTCAAGCTGGTTAAGCGTGGTGACATAGCGTTGCCGCAACGCCCCCTCATCGCCCTCACGCCCCAGAGGCTGCAAGTTGCCCTGGATCTGGCGCTGCTGCTTATAGATCGCCTCGCGTTCCTGCTCCACCTTCCTGATCTCTGTTTGGGTCTCGGTAATCTGGCGGTAGAGGTTGAGGATACCCTCAAGGAAGCGCATGGTCTTGTTGTCAATTAGACCATTCTCAAGCAGCACATGTAACCGCGCACCACTCAGGCTGCGGATCTGCTCATGGTGACTCACCTTGCGCCGTTCTGTCACCGTAAACGTCGTCTGCACGTGAGCCGGACATGGCACACGCCAACGCAAGAAATCGGGGCTCTCCTCATCAGGTTTGCGGGTCTCTTGTAACTGATAGAGAACCAGACGCGGATGCTCGATCATCACCTCAGTAGGTTTATCCAACCCACTCACAATCTCGTAGGTGCGAGTACGGATATCATACTCCTCGAAGATGAGGTAATCTCGTTCAATTCGTACCGCATACATCTCTCGATGGGTACTCTCCTTCTCATGCACCTTAATCCCCAACTCAACCGCATAGGGCACGATCAATTCGCCCCCGGCGCGGGTGAAGGGCAACACCGCCTCACCAGCATAATCACCATCATCCAGCACCGTCACCGGGCCGCGCTCCAGGGTCAGGCCCGTCTCATTCATAAGGCGCAGCGAGGCCACCGGGTGGTCGGGCAGTTTGGCCTTGTTGTAGAGCAGATCGCGGCTGGAGGTGAGGCGCGTACTCACAATCGGCACCATCGCCGATTGGCCACGGGCGACACTCACTGGATGCCCGACCTTATAGGCAAAGAGGGCACCGCGCTCATCGCCTTTGGCACTAATCTCAACCGACTCGGCCATATCGTCAATGGACATCCGGGCTGCAGTTTTGGCTTGCATACCTCCCATTGGGGCGCGAGCCATGGCTGGGGAGGGTGGAGCCATCCCAAAGGACAGTTCCTCCAACTCCACCATCGGAGCCGGTTCGGGCGCAGCATCGAAGAAGATCGGTGCGCCAACCGTGCGCTCCTCGTCCTCGACGAGCGGGCGTTCGGGGGTATGCGGCTCGTAGAGGCGGTAGCGGAACGAGATCGGCATGCCCGCCACCAGAGTCAGTTCAACACCCTCAAGATCCTCATCCAACTGATTATCGAAGATCCCCCACCCCTGGAGCAGACATGTTCCCTTCGCCTGCTTCTCCTTGGGTTCCTCGTAGAGCAGCCGGTAACTGACACGCCATGCCGGGGCGGGCGCGATATAGCCCACCAACAGATCATGCTCGCCGGGGCTAAGGTGGATCGTCGCACTGCGCCGATCTTCCTCGCTCTGAGCGGCGCGCAGGAAGAAATTCAGGTCAGCTACAGCCGCAGAATCGAGCAGATCCACCCGCGCCAACTCGGCTACGGGCAGCGCCCGTACCTGGTGAGTCTCCATGTCATAGAGCGAGACGAGTGCGCGCCGCAGCGGCTCATCAGTCTCGTAATCCACACCCACCACCACACCCTCAAGCCGGATCTCGCCCTCAACATCCAGGATCAGTGCCACCTGGCGTCCGCGCAGGTCGCGTAGGAGATCGAGCAGACTCTGATGATCGGAGAGGTGAATGCTACCGCGTTCCAGAATTGCCGCCCGATCCTCCGGGGTTTCAAAATCAACACTCTGCACTTGTCCGGCACCGAGATCGAGTGCCACCAGACTCTTCAACACATCATCCATGGCCTCACGGGCAAAGGTGAGTTGCAACTTCTCACCGGTCAGGGGGCCACGGCGTTCAAAGTAGCCGACTCCGTGCTTGTAGATGATGATCCGACTGATTGGTAACGACATGCGGTGCTGCTCCTTCGCTGAGGGATTTCCACATGATGTATGGTATCACATTGTTCTACCCCTCGACCCCACGCAGGGTTGCGATGGCCAGCGCCGACCCGAAATAGGCCACGGCTGCAAAGACGAGCACCGGAGCGAAGCCCCAATACTCCAACACCAACCCGCTCGTCCAGGCAGCGGCGGCCCAGCCGCCCGACCAGAAAACGCTCATCATGCTGGCGGCGATGCCGCGTTGGCGCAGTGGGGTGGCGCGCATGATGAGCGCATCATTCAGGGGGTAACTGGCGGCAATCGAGAGGCCGCGCCAAAAGAAACCGATGCTGGCAATGAGCAGCGAAGGGGTGAGCATGAGCAGCATCGAGAAGACTGCGCCCATCCGGGTGATGGTGGCGGCGCGTTGCAGACCGAGCCATCCCGCGATTGGCCCACCCAGCATACCGCCTACCCCCATCCCTAATGCCCCCCAGGCCAACACGATCCCCACCGCCGCATCACTCAGCAGAAAGACATCGCGGAAGAAGAGGTTCTGGAATGGTAGGAAGGCTCCACCTCCCATCCCTAGCAGCAACCCGGCAATCGAGAAGCGCACTAGACGTGACATTGGCACGAGGTGGGTGGGCAGCGGGGCTGCGCCGTGTGGGCGCTCGTGGGTGACTGGCTGCATGCGGCTCAGGATCGGCAGCATGGCGATGACACACAACCCCACCACTACCATTAGTGCCATACGGTAGGCGGCGGTATCCTGTGGGCCAACATCGATCATCCCGGCGGCGAGGCTGGGTAATACGCCCCCCAGCACGCTCCCGCCTAGCCCTACCGCCATCGTCGCTGAGGCGTTCCAGCCAAAAATGGTGGCCCGCTGCGCCTCGTTGGTGACGCCCGCCAAGAGCGGGGTGACGGCGGTTGAGGTTAGAATGAAGGCCGCTCCGATCAGAAATTGGATCGGAATCATAATCCACAGACTGGTAAACTGGAGCAGGATTGCCCAGCCCAACGCATAGACAGCCACACCTATCAGCAGCGAACGCTGCGCACCAATGCGGTCAATCATAATCCCTAGGGGGATGCCCATCAGCATACCGGCAGCGCGCCCAATCGTTGAGAAGAGGCCCGCTGTGGCCACCGTGTAGCCCAGCGAGACGAGGTAGAAGTTGAAGAGGATATCGGCAATACTGAGGGCGAGGCCGAAGAGAGAGCTGTGGAGCAAGATCAACCAGACCGCAGAACTGATTTTGCCTCCGCTTAGGTGCGCACGCATGGCGAGCATAGCGACTCCTTATTGACAGATGGGTTCGGTGTATCCGTCAAGGGTAGCACGTGTTGAGATCGTTGGGATCGGTACGAAGGCGGATGTTGGGAGGAAGTGTATCTCACCTGTGCTATACTCGTGCCGAATCTCACTTGCGGTATTGAAATACGAGAAGGATACCCTTGTCATGCAACGCAGCATCAGCAAGGTACTGGTAGCCAACCGTGGTGTTCCGGCTGTCAGAATCATGCATACCTGCCGGGATCGCAAGATCCCGACGACGGCTGTCTACAGTACGCCTGACCGCCTCGCCTACCATGTGCGTATGGCCGATACTGCCATCCATATTGGCGAGGCTCCGCCGATTGAGTCCTACCTGAATGCCGATAAAATTATTGAAGCTGCGATCCAGAGCAATTCTAATGCGATCCATCCCGGTTGGGGCTTTCTGGCTGAGAATGCCGACTTTGCCCAGAAGGTGATTGATGCCGGTCTGATCTGGATCGGGCCGAAGCCGGAAGTTATTCGCCTGATGGGCGATAAGATCCGCGCTAAAGAGATTGCTAAGCAGTCGAATGTGCCGACGGTTCCCGGCATCGAGAATGTCACCACGGCTGAGCAGATCATCGAGTGGATGCAGAAGGAGCGCGTGGCCTTCCCGATCATGATCAAGGCGGCGGCCGGTGGTGGCGGCAAGGGCATGGTCAAGATCGACTCGACCGATCAGATCGCGGCGGGCTTGGCCCAGGCGCGCTCCGAGGCCAAGAAGTCCTTCAAGGACGATACCGTTCTGGT
>RRYU01004462.1_pt1 | contig 10825 bp, 10 predicted proteins | sample 2162651 | NCBI WGS metagenome assembly RRYU01 (sample SAMN10267283, study PRJNA491782) | microbial mat metagenome | isolation source: biomat in the production well | place: Japan: Minami-Kanto gas field, natural gas well KTG3 | collected 2017-06 | reverse complement strand
GAGCTTCTCGTAGAAGGCCTTACCGAGATCCTCATTATCAAGTAACAGTTTGACGTCGGTCAGCAGGCGCTCAATGTCATCATTCGTAAGGCCGCGATTGATTCTAGCCATTGCCGCACGAAACAGCTCAGGGAAAATGTTGGTGGTGGTGTCCCATACGGCATTTTTCAAGGAGAGATAATCATAGCCCAGGCGCATCAGATGCAGAATGCAGGGGATTTTGACCCGTGAGTCTTCATTGAAAGACATGATGATTTGTACCCTCCCGTTAACGTTTTGTGATCCTAACAAATAACGCCGGCAGGGTCATGCGTAAAGATTGCCTAATTGGAGAATTACAGTGGGAAGACTTCTCGGGAGGTCATTAGGTTGTGAAGTGGGAATACGCTCAAAAAACGGGAAGCAGGAACGGGATATTTCCGCCCCTACGGCTGGCGACGGCGGATAACATCAACCAGTTTTTTCGCCTTTTTTCTGGTGTTGCGGTAGTTAAGGACACCAAAGGCACAAAAAATCACGATAATCGACAAAAAAAGCAGCAGTTCCATAACTTGTACTCCCGAAGAATAATGCTTCAGGAGTACAAGTTGCTGGTTAGAGGCGGGTTAGAGCCTGATGTGTTTTTGGTTATTGTTTTAACGCGGCGGTGGCTTTAACGGTCGATTACCCCTTAAGCTTTTTGGCAATCCGCGCGACATGAGCCCCCTGGAAGCGGGCGCCGGCCAGCTCGTTGTCGCTTGGCATCCGTTCTCCTTGGCCGCCGGTAATGGTTGACGCCCCGTAGGGTGAGCCGCCGGTAATCTCACTGTTGTCCATCTGTCCGGCAAAGGAATAGGGGAGTCCGACCACGACCATGCCATGGTGCAGCAGGTTGGTATGGAAGGTGAGAATGGTCGACTCCTGGCCACCATGCTGGGTGGCCGAGCTGACAAAAACACTGCCGACCTTGCCGATCAGTGAGCCATTGAACCACAGGGAACCGGTCGCATCAAGGAACTGGCGCATCTGCCCGCACATGTTACCGAAACGGGTCGGTGTGCCGAAGATAATACCGTCAGCTTCAGCCAGATCATCCACCGTCGCCACCGGGATATGGGCCATCGATTTCTGTGCTTCAACTGCGCCCATCTTTTCCAGCACCTCATGGGGCAGGGTTTCCGGTACCCGTTTGATGACCACCTCGCAGCCGTCAACCTCACGTACGCCTTCTGCTATCGCTTCTGCCATTTTATAAATGTGACCATACATGCTGTAATGAACGATGAGTATTTTAGCCATGGTGCGCTCCTTCCATTATGAAGTTAAAACCGTCTTGAAGCCGGTATCAGGCCAGATCAAATAATAACACCTCAGCGGGCTGCTGTCCGATCAGACTCAGTTGTGATTCATCGCTGACGGCAGCCCCGTCTCCCTGCTGTAAGATGGTTGCGTTTGCCCTGATGCTGCCGTTCACGACCTGAACCCACAGATATCGCTCGCGCGACGTCCGGTGGACAACCTCCTGGCCCGGATCCAGTACCGTGGCGTACAAACAGGCATCCTGATGGATGGTCACGGAACCGTCACGACCGTCGGGCGATACGATCAGACGCAATCTCCCGCGTTTTTCCTCGACGGGAAAATATGTCTGCTGATAGCCCGGCGTTAGCCCCTGTTGCTGAGGATGAATCCAGATCTGCAGAAAATGAACCGGCATCTTCTCCGAATGATTCTGTTCGCTGTGGATAACCCCGCTACCGGCGCTCATCAGCTGGACATCGCCGGGACGGATGACCGAGCCGTTGCCCATATTGTCCTGATGTGCCAGCTCCCCTTCAAGAACATAGGAGATGATCTCCATATCCCGGTGGGGGTGGGCCGAAAATCCCCTGCCCGGAGCCACCCGATCCTCGTTGATCACCCGCAGGGAGCGAAACCCCATGTGCCGGGGATGATGATAGTCGGCAAAGGAAAAGCTGTGGTAGCTGTCGAGCCAGCCGTGATCAGCATGGCCACGTTCCGATGAAGGTCTGATGGTGAGCATGGCAAGGCTCCTTGTTGCGTTGGTTATTGAGTTGCACATCTATTAATTACAAATATAGTCAGGTATAAGATAGAATAAAAATATTTTATATGGATTAACTTCATAGTTAAAATCTATAATGTGGATGGGCAGTCGCTCCGAATATGTTTGCACCATAACAAAAAGGAAGGAGTCCTTATGACCCTTGACCAACTCAGGATTCTGACCGCTATCGCCGACCAGGGTAGTGTCCTTGCTGCAGCAAAAGTATTACATCGAACTCAGCCAACCATCAGTGTCTCCATGCGCAAACTGGAAGACGAACTGGATCTGTCCCTCTTCGATCGCAGCAGCTACCGGGCCCTGTTGACGCCCCAGGGGGAACAGCTGTGCCGGCATGCCCGCGAGATTCTTAAGCAGGTAGAACATTTTCACGCCCGGGCGAAATATCTGGCAACCGGGTACGAACCGTCAATCTCCCTGGCCATCGAGGCCGGCTACCCCCTGCCCCAGATTCTGGAAGTGCTGCGCAGAAGCGAAAAAACCTTCCCGGAAACCCGCCTTCATCTGCAGATTGAAAACATCGGTGGGGCTCTCGATAAACTGCGACAAGGCGAGGTCGATCTGGCGATCAGTCCCTGGCTGGACGACATGCCGGAACTGGAGTCCATACCCTTAACCTTTACCACCCTGATAACGGTTGCTACACCCCGCTTTGTTCAGGATCATCAGATACGTGATCTGGACTCCCTGAAACGGCAGGTACAGATTGTCGTGCGCGACAGTGGCGATACGGGAAGCGTCCGGTCACCGGGAACCCTGCCCGGTGGGCGGCACTGGGTGGTAAACGATCACTACAGTAAAAAAGAGCTGATCCTGGCAGGAATGGGCTGGGGTAAGCTGCAGGATTATCTGATGACGGATGAGCGTGCAAGCGGGAAACTGGCCGTTCTTGAGGTCAATGGTTACCCCAGTCATAATGTCATTGAAATGCGTGCGGTGCGCCGCCGCGACGAACCGGTCGGCCCGGTCACTGACGCGCTGTGGCAGGATTTGATACACTCAGGTGGGGAGCCGCTTTATTCCCCACAGCCGTAACTTAACTCAGGCTGGAGCCGGTGGTGGTTGTCACCAGCTTGCCGTGCTTGACTCCCTTGGTCCCGATCAGTTCATCGGCAAGCTTTCTCACCTGCGCTGCGCTGCCACGGACAACGGCAACTTCGAGGCAGTTATGGGCGTCCAGGTGGACGTGAAGGACAGAAACAATGGCCTGGTGATGGCTGTGCTGGTGCTCGGTGAGTTTATCGGAGAGATCGCGGGTGTGGTGATCGTAGACCAGGGTCACAGTGCCGACGGTCTCCCGGTCTTCCTGTGACCATTCGCGCTCGACCAGAGCATCGCGCATCAGGTCACGCACCGCTTCACTGCGATTATGGTACCCCTTTTCGGTAATTAACTGGTCAAACTGACGAAGCAGGTTGGCATCGATAGAAACGCCAAAACGGATGGTTGCGTTCATAAAAGGACCTCATTAAGGTATAGTTGTCAGGATACGAAACTCTTTCTGGTCAGGTTATTGAACAACCACCCTATAGCTGCAGGCGGTCGCCCGGGCAGCTTGACGCCTGTTGCCGGGTTTGGCAGTCTATACTAGCAGTTCATTGATATGAGCGGGACAACAACCTTGTACCTGTGTTGTTTTTAGCGCCCCGGCTGAAAGGTAACCTCCATGACAGATTCCGAAAAACCCCTCTATCTGGCACTGATCAGTGTCCATGGATTGATTCGCGGGCACAACCTGGAGCTGGGTCGAGACGCTGATACCGGTGGCCAGACCCTGTATGTGCTGGAGCTGGCTCAGGCGTTGGCCGAGCGGGAGGATGTCGACCGGGTTGACCTGATCACCCGACGGGTGATCGATCCGGCGGTTGACGCTGAGTACGCCGAGCCGCTTGAAGAGGTTTCCGACAAATTACGGATTGTCCGGGTAACTGCCGGGCCCGACGAGTATCTGCCGAAAGAACAGTTGTGGGACCATCTGCACACCTTTGTTGATCAGCTCTACGACTACTTCCGTGATCAGGAGCGCTGGCCCGACATCTTCCACAGCCATTATGCCGATGCCGGCTGGGTGGGAGCACGCCTGTCACAACTGACCGGAATTCCCCTGATTCATACCGGTCATTCCCTTGGTCGGGTCAAGCGCAGGCGCCTGCTGGCGGCCGGGTTGAGCCGAGAAGACATCGAAGAACGCTATAACATGGCCAGACGCATCGACGCCGAAGAGTTGACCCTGGCGACAGCGGAACGGGTGATTACCAGTACCCAGCAGGAGATTGAGGAACAGTACGGGCTCTATGATTATTATCAACCCAAGCAGATGCGCGTGGTGCCACCGGGAACCAATCTGGAACTCTTTACCGCACCAACCGGTAAGGAGCCCGACCTGCCGCAGTTTACCCTGCTGACCAGGCATCTGAAAGATCCTCAAAGACCGATTATTTTCGCCCTGTCCAGGCCGGACAAACGCAAGAACATCACTAAGCTGGTAGAGGCTTATGGTGAGAACAAAACCCTGCAGGAACTTGCCAATCTGGTGATTATCGCCGGTAATCGTGAGGATATTGACGATCTGGATGAGGGCGCCCGCGACCTCTTCTATGAATTGCTGGCAACGGTTGATCGCTATGATCTCTATGGCAAAGTAGCCATCCCCAAACAGCACCGGCGCGATGATGTGCCGTTTTTCTATCGTATTGTTGCCGCCTCAAAAGGGGTTTTTGTCAATCCGGCCCTGACGGAACCCTTTGGCCTGACCCTGATTGAAGCAGCGGCTTCCGGCCTGCCGATTGTCGCTACCCGGGACGGTGGACCCCGGGATATTATCGGCAACTGTAATAACGGTTTTCTGATTGACCCCCTCGATCCGCAAGAGATCGCGGACAAGCTGCTGCAGATCCTTCAAGATAACCAGTGCTGGCAAACCTTTTCGCAGCACGGGCTCAGCGGGGTCCGCGAACACTATTCCTGGCAAGCCCATGCCGACCGTTATCTGCGCATGGTGATTCCGGTGATCAAGCGCTATGAACCGCTGGAGCGTGAACCCTTAAGCCGCAGAGAAACCCTTTACAGTGATCGCGCCCTGGTCAGTGGTCTTGATCAGAACCTGATCGGCGACGCATCGGCGCTGAAAGAACTGATGGCGCGGTTGCGGCGTCAGCGCAAGAGTACGGCCTTTATCATTGCCACCGGGCGGCGCCTTGACTCGGCCCTGGCCCTGATGAATAAACATGCCATACCTGAACCCGACATCCTGATTACCAGTGGTGGTAGCGAAATCTACTACGCTCCGGAACTGGAAGAAGATCAGGTCTGGGCTAAATATATCAATTTCCAGTGGTCACCCCACAAGGTACGCGAGGTACTGAGCGATTATCCCGGCTTGAAGCGACAACCCAAGATTGAACAGAGCCGCTTCAAGGTCAGTTATTACATCGATCCGACGATTGCCGATGTTGATAGCATCCGGCGCCTGCTCCATCAGGAAGGACTGGCCGTCAATGCCATTATGAGTTTCGGCCAGTTTCTTGATATTCTGCCGGCTCGTGCTTCCAAGGGGTTGGCTCTGCGCTATGTAGCGGATCGTCGCGGTATTGATCTGGAGAAGGTTCTGGCCGCCGGGGGAGCCGGTGCCGATGAGGACATGCTGTCAGGCAATACCCTGGCGGTGGTTGTTGCCAACCGCCATCACGAAGAACTCTCCGGTCTGGTCGATACCGAGAGGATCTATTTTGCCCGTCAGCCGCTGGCCGCCGGTATTCTTGAGGCACTTGACTATTACGACTTTTTCGGCGCTTGTCGCGACCCCAAAGAGCAGGTCGATGGTACCGCATAACCTCCGACTGTTGTTATGTACCGACCTGGATCGCACCCTGATTCCCAACGGCACGGCGCAAGAGGATCCACGGGCGCGGGAGATGTTCAGCAAACTGTGCCGCCATCCCGGGGTCAGTCTGGTCTATGTCACCGGTCGTGATCGCCAGCTGGTGTTGGATGCCGTGAAAACCTACGACCTGCCGCAGCCCGATTTCGCCCTGACCGATGTCGGCTCGACTATATACCGGATCGTGGCCGGAGACTGGCAACAACTTCAAGCCTGGCAACACCATCTTTATGCCCGTTGGCCAAAAGCAACAAACCAGCGCGTCAGATCCCTGGTTGACCGAATATCCGGCCCGTGTCTGCAGGAAGAAGCCAAGCAAAACACCTTCAAGGTCAGCTTTTATGTGCCGTTACAGCTTGATGTTGAACAGGTTATGGGAAACATTGAGAACCTGTTACAGCGTGAAGGGATAGGAGCAAACCTGATCTGGAGTATTGATGAACAGAAGGGTGTCGGATTGCTCGATATCCTGCCGGATTGTGCGGATAAGCGTCAGGCCATCAGGTTTCTCCAGCAGCAGCTGGGATTTAGTGAGGAAGAACTCCTGTTCGCCGGTGACAGTGGCAATGATCTGCAGGTCATCAACAGCGACATCCCTTCGATTCTGGTGGCCAATGCTGCCACACCGATCAAAGAGGCGGCCTTAAACTGGGCGCAGCAACACGATCAAGCCGAGACCCTTTATCTTGCCAGGGGAGGGCTGCTCACCATGAACGGCAACTACAGTGCCGGCATCCTTGAAGGGGTCTGCCATTTTCAACCCTCCTTCAGATCGTATCTGATGAAAGAGACCGCATGAATGATCAACAGATTGTCATTTTTGGTGAAGTCTTATTCGACTGTTTTCCCACCGGCGAACAGGTTCTCGGTGGGGCGCCCTTTAACGTCGCCTGGCATCTGGCTGCCCTCGGGACTGATCCCTGCTTGGTTTCGGCCGTCGGCGATGATGACCTGGGACAGCAGGTTCTTGCCGCCATGACCAACTGGAATATGCGCACAGATGGCGTTCAGATCAAGAGAGAATACCCGACCGGCAGGGTCGAGGTGCAGATTACTGACGGCCAGCCGTCCTATCAGATCAGCCAAGACGTGGCCTATGATCACATTCGTGCGGACCTGCTCCCTGCCAGTGGCGCTGATTTTATTCTTTACCACGGAACCCTGGCGTTGCGTCATACTGAGGCGCAACAGGCTTTTGATGCCCTCGCCGCACGGCAGGGTTGCCGGCTGTTTGTTGACATCAACCTGCGATCCCCATGGTGGGATAAAATCACGGTTCTTGATCGTCTTAAGCGGGCACGCTGGGCCAAGATGAACACGGATGAACTGGCTGATCTTGGTTTTGCTGACCCGAACGTCGACCAAGCCATGGCTGAGCTGATGGCGCAAACCACGCTGGAACAACTGATTGTTACCCGGGGCGCCGATGGATCACTGGTGCGGACCCGGGCCGGGGAACTTGTCCCGGTCCCGGCTCCCCCCATCAAGCGCTATATCGACACGGTTGGTGCGGGAGATGCTTTTGCCGCTGTCTATCTGCAGGGGCTGTTAAGTGACCGACCGATTGAGACAAATATCACCCTGGCGCAACAACTTGCTGCCGACATTATTGGTATGCGCGGTGCAATCCCCACGGACAAAAACCTCTACCGCACGCTGACAACGACAGGCTCTGACCATGTATGAACAGGTTTCCCATGCTTTGCTGAATGACATTCTCAATCGTCTCAACGAGGAGATCTGCGAAGAAGATCTGCGCCACTTTTTCACCCGCCTGGGTGCCAACTTTTACGCCATTCATTCCCTGTTCTTCCGCCTTTACGGTGATCGGCCTGATTTTACCGATCAGGCCCAGCGCCTGGTTGAAACCATGGCCCGCCAGTATATCCGCCGGCCACCGGTGTTGCGCGCTGTTGATATCGAGCGGGAGCGCGATTTCAGCTGGTTTTTGCATCAGAAGTGGGTCGGAATGGCCCTGTACAGCGAAGGCTTTGGCGGCAACCTGCAGGGCGTTTGCGACAACCTGTCCTATTTTCAGGAGTTGGGCATCAATCTGATGCATATTATGCCGGTCATGAAGTGTCCGGAAGGACGCAGTGATGGCGGTTATGCCGTCAGTGATTTTCGTGCCATCGATCCCCGGGTCGGAACCCTGGAAGATCTCCAGCAACTGGCCGCTCAGGCTCGTAGTCGCGATATTCTGCTGACCCTTGACGTGGTGCTGAATCACACCTCTGATGAGCATGAATGGGCGCGCCGGGCGCGGAACGGTGAAAGCTATTATCGCGATTTTTACTACACCTACCCCAACCGTAACGTTCCCGACATGTTTGAACAGAGCATGCCTGAGATCTTCCCTGAAACCTCCCCCGGCAATTTCACTTGGGACGAGACCATGGAACGCTGGGTGATGACGGTTTTCAATGACTATCAGTGGGATCTGAATTACAGCAACCCGACGGTCTTTATCGAAATGCTCGATATTGTTCTGTATTGGGCGAACCAGGGGGCCGATATCCTGCGCCTAGATGCCGTTGCCTTTTTATGGAAAAAGATCGGCAGCACCTGTCAGAACGAGCGTGAAGCCCATCTGATTCTGCAATTGATGAAAGATTGTGCCCAGGTCACGGCGCCCGGCGTCCTGTTTATTGCCGAAGCGATTGTCGCTCCGGTTGAAGTCATCAAATACTTTGGTGAAGACGCAGTCATCGCCAAGGAGTGTGAAATCGCCTATAACGCCACCTTTATGGCGCTGCTATGGGATGCGGTGGCAACCAAAAACGCCAAGCTGCTCAATCAGGGGATCAAGAGTCTGCCGGTCAAACTGGAACGTGCCACCTGGTTGAACTATGTGCGCTGTCATGATGATATCGGCCTGGGTTTCGACGACCGTGATATCGACCTGGCCGGTTATGATCCGGCCAATCATCGCCAGTATCTGGTTGACTATTTTACCGGCCGCTATGGCGGATCCCACGCCCGAGGTCTGCCTTTCGGTCAGAATTATCGGACCGGCGACAGCCGTATTTCGGGCTCTCTCGCTTCTCTGGTTGGCCTGGAATATGCTCTGGAAGCCAGTGATGACAACGCCTGCCATGATGCCATCAACATTATTTTGTTGCTGCATGCCATGATCATGTCTTTCGGCGGCATTCCCCTGCTGTACTATGGTGATGAAATCGGTACGATCAACGATGATGCCTATCTGAACGATCCCCACAAAGCAACCGATACCCGCTGGGTTCATCGCCCCACCATCGACTGGGAAAAAGCGGCCCGGCGCAACCAGCCCGGCACCATCGAGTACCGGATCTTCACTGCCCTCAAGCGGATGATTGCGGTGCGCACTGAAATCAGTGTCTTTGCCGACTTCAACAATCGCGAACTGATCGACATTGAAAACCCCCATCTGTTTGTCTTTGAGCGCTATAACTGGATCAGTCGCCGTGATTCGGTGCTGGTGGTGGCCAATTTTGACAGACTCCCCCATTCACTGACGCTGGATGAACTCGAAACCTGGGGGCGCATTGATTATGGGCGGTTGGTCGATCTGTACAGTGGCAGCCAGCCCGACATGGTCAATCATACTGTCGTCGTGCCGGGTTTCAGTTTTTACTGGCTGGCGGAAAAGTAGTTCCGGCAGACTATTTGAGCAGAAAATCACGGAATAAAACAGCGTACACCTGCTCTTCCTCTTCCCTGGTAATTTCCATTCCACGGATCTTCATGCCGTGCATCACCTGCCGCCACCCGGCTTCGGTGCGCCGCGTCTGGTAAACGACCGTGGCACTATGGCAGGTACCGCAGTGCTGTTCGATCAGGGGAATCTTCTGCTGCCCGCAGGAACTGAGCAACAGGGTGACTGAACCCGCAATGACGATTAAGAGAAGCAGCAACAAGGCTGAACGACATGGTTTCACAGACATGAGATTTCCTGTCGGATGAGTTTTCTACAGCTCAACTAAAAGGTTTTGTCTGAAACAAGGCCATAAACCGGCACAATTTTTCACTAATTTTGTGTAGAATCCGGCTAAACCTCTCGTAATGTCAAGATAAATTCATTTGACTTTTAATAGAATCGTGTTTTAATCAGACTGAATTGTATCTTTTAGCCCAGGGTGCGGAGGTGCGACCTATGACTGATTTCAAACAGATGTTGGCTGCTCACAATATTTCGCGACGGAGTTTTCTGAAATACTGCTCCGCCCTGGGGGCAATGATGGCGGTTCCTGCCACCATGACCCCACGCATTGCCGCTGCGCTTGAGAGTGACAACCGTCCGCCGGTGATCTGGATGGAATTTCAATCCTGTACCGGTGATACCGAATCACTGCTGCGCGCCAACCGCCCCTCGGTGGGCGAACTGATCCTCGATCACCTATCCTTGGACTATCACGAAACCGTCATGGCAGCGGCCGGTGATCAGGCCGAGGCGAGCAAGCACGCCACCATGGAGAAATTCAAGGGGCAGTATATCTGTATCGTCGAAGGTGCAATACCGGTCGGGGCAAACGGCGTTTACTGCACCATTGCCGGTCAAACTGCCGTGGATATTATGAAAAAGGTCGGTGGCGATGCCGCTCTCATCATTGCCGTCGGCAGCTGTTCTTCCTATGGTGGCCTGCCCGCCGCCTACCCCAATCCGACCGGCGCGGTCGGCGTCAGTGAACTGCTCCCCGGCAAAACCGTGATCAACCTGCCCGGTTGTCCGATGAATGTCGATAACCTGACCGGCACCATTGTCCATTATCTGACTTTCGGCAGCGCGCCGGCTATGGATCGCTTTGGCCGCCCCAAGTTTGCGTATGGTAAGCGAATCCATGACAACTGCGAACGGCGCGGCCATTTCGATGCCGGTCAGTATGTGGAAAACTGGGGGG
>RRYU01021061.1_pt1 | contig 10828 bp, 10 predicted proteins | sample 2162651 | NCBI WGS metagenome assembly RRYU01 (sample SAMN10267283, study PRJNA491782) | microbial mat metagenome | isolation source: biomat in the production well | place: Japan: Minami-Kanto gas field, natural gas well KTG3 | collected 2017-06 | reverse complement strand
CCGAATCTCCTTGGGCAGGATTTTTCGGTCGAGGCACCCAATGAAGTTTGGAGCAGTGATATCACCTATCTGCGAACGGACAGCGGCTGGCACTACCTGACAGTGATCCTGGATTTGTTCAATCGGGAGATCATCGGCTACTCACTCAGCAGCCGATTGACAGCGGATAGCACGGTTATGGTTGCATTGGACAGGGCGTTTCTGCATCGGCAGCCGCCCATGGGAGTGATTCTGCACTCGGATCGAGGCGTGCAATATGCATGCAAAGCGTTCCGGAAACGACTGGAAAGATACCAGATGGTACAGAGCATGAGTGGTAAAGGAAACTGCTATGACAATGCTGTCACAGAAACTGTTTTCAAAACACTGAAAACAGAATGGATGTACGGAAAACGATATCGTAATCAGCAAGAGCTTCGACAGGCTCTTTTTGACTACATCGAGGTGTTTTACAATAGGAAACGGTTGCATTCTACGCTGGGGTATACAACTCCGGCAGCCTTTATGCAACAGTATCAACAATCAATCAGGATGGCTTCTTAGGGTGTCCGTTTTTTTGTTGCAAGTTCAGTTCTAACCGAGATACATCAAAGATTTAACAATAGAAGATCAACCCCAAAGGGAGTGAACGAAGTGAGTCAATCCCTCCCCATGCACATTGATTTTTTACGATTGTTTTTGACTTTTTTCCCTCATTGATTATCTTGATTGCCCTGTGGAACAGTTCTTTACACCTAAGTTGATCGTTTCAACAAATGCTTAATGCTGTCAAATTTATACTATATAATGCGTTATGCTGAATTTTCTTGCCGCGAACATCTCACCCGATGGGTTGTGCGACCATAATGCAGAAAAATCGCATATGTTCAAACCCTATGGGATTGTCGGTCATGCTGCATCTGCTTCGTTACAGGTGACTGGCGGTAGTCCACTACAGCGGCGTCCCCTGTGCCTTGCATCTACAGCATGCTCAACAATCGCTCAACTTAGGAATACATATACAGGGAGGATTAGCATAATTGGTAATGCAGCAGTCTTGAAAACTGCCGGCTTCACGGCCTTGGGGGTTCGAGTCCCTCATCCTCCGCACAAACATGTTTTTTCAGGAGAGGTGGTTAGGCTATCGAGGTGTGTTCGAACAATGCCGACAGGCATTGAGACAGCACGCGAAAGCGTTGCTGCCCTGAAAGGGTGAAGCGCAAAGCGCTGAATCAATCCCTCTCTGTGCAGGAAAAGGAAATCAGTGCAAAAGCACAATGTTCATTGAAAGCTGAGATGTGAGGAGCTTTGGAGGGGTTCGAACCCTTTCTCAATCTTTGCATACATAGCAGGAGAGGTGGCCGAGCGGCTGAAGGCAACGGTTTGCTAAACCGTCATAGTTCTAACAAGGGCTATCGAGGGTTCGAATCCCTCTCTCTCCGCATAAAACAAAATGCCCCGGTTTCGCCGGGGTTTTTTGTTTTACTCCGAGGGGTTCGAACCCGAGAAGAGGTGTTCGAACAATGGCGCAGCCATTGAGACAGCACGCGAAAGCGTTGCTGCCCCCGAAGGGGGTGAGCAAAGCGAATCAATCCCTCTCTTTCCACAGCAAACAAAGCTTCCGATAAACCGGGAGCTTTTTTAGTTTGATCTAATAAGTTTTTACAATTAGAGTTACAGCTCAAAGTCGTCCATGTGTCAACTATACACCCTCCAAACCTGATCATGAAAAAGATAGACTTCAAAAAAGAGCTGAAACACTTTTACAAACCGTCGGTGAAAGGTGTGGAAAGAGTGACTGTTCCCGAAATGAATTTTCTGATGATCGACGGGCAAGGTGATCCCAATACTTCTCAGGAATTCCAGGATGCCATAGAAGCGTTGTATTCGGTTTCGTATGCACTGAAGTTCATGGTGAAAAAAGGGGATATGGAGATCGACTATGGCGTAATGCCGCTTGAGGGGCTGTGGTGGTCGGATGACATGTCAACGTTTTCGGTCGATTGCAAGGAGGCATGGAAATGGACGCTGATGATCATGCAGCCGGAATTTATTTCCCGGGCTATGGTTGAAGATGCGATTGAAAAAGTTCGAGCTAAAAAGAATCCGGTATCGTTGCCGAAACTCCGTTTTGAATCGTTTGAAGAGGGTGACGTAGCGCAAATCATGCATATCGGACCGTTTTCAGACGAAGGACCGACGATAGAAAAGGTGCATGCGTTTATTGAAGCGAGCGGGAAAGAGCGCAGGGGCAAACATCATGAGATTTATCTCAGTGACATCCGCAAGAAAAAGGAAAAAGGGACGTTGGTTATTATATGTATTAATTATAATATGATTGGTAGGATACAACAAAAAGGAAAACCACGAGGGTTCTATGCCAAGAGGCGCGAGACTTGATGCACCGGGGACATTACACCATGTGATGGTGAGGGGGATCAATGGACGAGAAATTGTCCTTGACGATGATGACCGATTATTTTTTGTGTCTCGGTTAGGTCAGTTAGCAAAAGCATCAGAGACGTCGATCTATGCCTGGGCGCTCATGAGTAATCATGCTCATATTCTCTTAAAGAGCGGCGTATCGGGGTTGCCTGGCTTTATGCGAAAGTTGTTGACCGGATATGCGGTCTATTACAACCGGCGTCACCGTTTTCAGGGCCATGTGTTTCAGAACAGATACAAATCCATCGTCTGTGAAGAGGATCTGTACTTTTTGAAGCTTGTCAGTTATATACACCTTAATCCCTTACGGGCAGGATTGGTTTCTTCAATGGAGGAGCTGGAACAGTATCCATGGAGCGGCCATGCAGTGTTGATGAGGTCACATCGGCAGGGCTGGCAGGATCGAGATGCCGTCTTAAAATATTTTGGCGACAGAGAGCATGCCTGTATGAAAGAGTATCGGGATTATGTGAACTCAGAGCACGGTTTGGGGAAACAACCTGAGTTGACCGGCGGCGGTCTTGTCCGTTCCAGTGGTGGCTGGTCGAGAGTGAAGTCGCTGAGAAAACGCGGAGAGAAATCATTTAGTGATGAGCGAATTCTGGGAAGCAGCGATTTTGTTCGTGAAATCCTCGATGAGGTAGAGGAGACATCTAAAGGACAATTACCCGTGGTGCCATTGGAGGAGGAAGCGCAAAAACTGTTGATACAGGCGTGTGAAGATGCAAGGGTGCCAATAAAGGTTTTACAGGCAGGAAGCAGGGTGAAAGCATGTTCAGCGTTAAGGAAGGAGCTTGCGGTTGTATTTGTCAGGAAGCTGGGCTTATCCTTTGCAGCGTCAGCACGTCTGCTAGGAGTCTCTTCATCGGCAGTAAAGCAGATTATGATTCGGGATGATTTGTGTGAATAATAACCAACGTCCCCTCCTTTCTCGAACATTCAAGCGCGTTCAGCGGTTAAGAAACGTATTGACGGACGGCAAGCATGATACAGGCGTTTTCAGCGGAAACGGATAATCACCATGTCAGACAATACGATCGGTCGTTTTTTTGCATATATGAACTGGCTCTTCAATCCCTTCCACGGATTGAAGACAACGGAAGTATATGATCTGATCGGCACCACTTCTCTTACCGAGAACGCGTTATATCTGAATCTCGGTTATTGGCGGGACGCAGATACGATTGACGAAGCCAGTGAAGAGCTCGCGCTGCTGGTTGCGAAAAGAGGCGGTATGGGGGCGGGTGATAAGGTCCTGGATTGCGGATACGGTTTTGGCGATCAGGACATTCTCTGGGCAAGGAACATGAAGCCCGATAAAATCATCGGACTGAATATTACGAAATCCCAGGTTGGAAGAGCCCGAAAGAACGTTGCCGATGCTGGGCTGGAGAAATCAATTGATTTGCGTGAAGGCTCGGCAACAGAGATGCCGATCGACAATGAATTCGTTGACCTGGTTGTTTCCGTGGAAAGCGCTTTCCACTACAGAAGCCGTGAGGATTTTTTCCGGGAAGCGTTCCGCGTTTTGCGTCCAGGCGGGAGGCTTGTGACAGCGGACATTTTACCGACAAAAAACTCCGATAATCTCTTCAGACGAATAGAGCAATGGATTTCATGGAATGTTGTAGCAGGTAAATTCAATATTCCGCAAGAAAACTACTATTTGATCCCGTCCTACGATAATAAACTCACCAAAGCCGGATTTGTCAATACGGACATCAAATCGATACGTGAAGATGTCTATATGCCTCTTCATGAGTATCTGTCAAGAGATCGGACATTTGTCGGCAAGCTGCCTCCGCTTGCAAAGATGCTTGCGCAAACAGCGTTCAATCGTTCAGCTGATAGTGTCTACGCCGGGCTGGATTACATTCTTTCTTATGCTGAAAAACCATAGTTTGAATAACTCTTTTGGTAAAAAAGGTATCAGAACCTACCTGCGGATATGTGTAAAACAGAAGTTTTGAACTGAAAAAAGTGTTTATGCTGTATATTATTGGCAGGAGGCAAGAAAATCTGTGGTGCAGATAAATAATGATGTTCTAAAAACATCTAAAATGAGGCAGTCAAATGAGAGCCGAACAAATTAAAATTGAAATTGATGGATTAGAGTTATCGGAAAAACTTCTTCTCGTTGAAGATTTGTGGGATTCGATTGCAGCCAGTAATTCGGAACTGACTATGCCGGAATGGCAAAAAGAGGAACTGAACAGGAGGTATAAAGAATACCAACAAGGGAAACTTGAGCTTCATGATTGGAAGAGTGTCCATGAAGAGCTGCGCGGAAAATATAAATGAAGTTGAGTTATACTAAAAGGTCCAAGGAAGACCTTGATATAGCGATTGCGTGGTATGAGAAGCAGCGAAAAGGCTTGGGATTCGAGTTTCTTGACTGCGTCGAAGTTGCCATTAAATCAATCGTGCAAAGCCCGGAACTCTACAGGTTATATTATTCGCATTTTCGAGGTTGTCTTGTCAGACGTTTTCCTTTTGTTGTTTTCTACACCATTGAAGGTGACGCAATAATTATACATTCCGTTTTTGATAGCAGACAAGACCCTCAAAAAAGACCTTAACGAAGCAAATTTATCCGATCGTTAAACGGCGTGAAATCATTTGTGATCAGCGGACACCGTCGAGGCGCGGTGGCAGGTTGTCGGCAAAACTGCCGCGAAGACATTGGCCCGGAATAACTCCAGGGATAGGATGTCCCCTAAAGCTAAGTTGAAATTGAACAGAAAGTGCAGACATACAATTCAACAAATCGACAGTTCAACAATCCTTGAAGATTTTGCTTTTATGAATCGACGTATCCTTTTGCTTTTTCTTTTACTCCTGCTCCCGCTGCAGTCCAGGGCACAGCACATCGACAAATCGTTCTTCAAGGGGTACGATGCTACGTTTGTGCTCCACAACCGCTTTTCCGGGAAAACGATATCCGTTGACACTGTACGTGCCGCACAGCGTCTTGCTCCCTGTTCCTCTTTCAAGATCTACAACACGCTTATCGGTCTGGAACTTGGCCTGATCGAGGGACCGGACGATCCATGGTACACATGGGATAGGGTTCGCCGCAGTTATGAAGCATGGAACAAAGATTTGACGCTTCGCGAGGCGTTTCGTGTTTCAGCCGTACCCGCTTACCAGGTGCTGGCCCGACAAATCGGGCAGAAGCGTATGAAAACATATATAGAGCGGATTGGGTATGGAAGTGGCGATATCTCGGCAGGCGTGGATGTTTTCTGGCTTCCCCGGCCTGGGCGTGAGTCAATTGTTATCAGTGCCGATGAACAGGTAGAGCTTCTGAACAAACTGCTTGATGGAAAGCTTCCTTTTTCCGAACAAAACGTTGCAGTATTGCGGGATGTTATGCGGGTAGCTGAAACCGAAAAAGGAGTTTTCTATGGTAAAACAGGCTCCGGCACAAGTGCAGCAGGGGAGTTAGGGTGGTTCGTCGGTTTTCTTGAAAGCAAAGGAGATGTTTATGTCTTCGCATGCAATATCACCGGCGGTGAAAACCCTTCAGGAGCGGCCGCCCGTGAGATCGTGGAGAGCGTGTTGAAGGCGAAAGGGCTACTGTAAGAAGCTTATGCTGCTGCTGCATAACTGGTATAAAAAGCATCAGAAACTACCGGCAGGAATGTAGAATGCAGACGTTTCGATCTGGTGAAAAGTGTTTATGCTGTATGCTGTTAACCGGTGATTTGAAAATCTGTAGTACAGGCAATAAACAATGCTTGGCAGCGAAAGACAAAAGCTTATGAAATTGAGACCAGTGTTGGCCAATGACGCAGAGACCTTATTATCCGGTGTTCGGTCGTGGAGAACTACCAATCACGAGAGGAACTGGCAAGCCTCGGCATAACCATTCAGAGCGTCAAGGAAATGATTGAAGGGAGAGACTATATTACAACCATCGCTGAGGAAGACGGTCAGCCGGTCGGATTCTCGATGGCGCAAATCTCTGAGGGATACGTTTTCGCCTGTTTTGTAAAACCTGAATTCGAAGGCAACGGGTATGGACGGGCGCTTATGGATGCCGCCGAAGAAGGATTGCGCAGAAGGGGAGTTCAAAAAGCGTGGCTTTCGACAGGGCCGGAATCTGAACTTCGAGTAGCAGGATTTTATTTACATCTTGGTTGGTATAAAGATGGTTGCCTTGACGACGGACAGGTCGTTTTCAGAAAGACATTGATTGGTGTCGAACATGGTGCTTCAGCGGATGCGGACAAGCCGTGCCACTGAGCTTGATCGTTAGGGGCACTTCTATTTATTTATTCCGCGCTTCAATTGCATCGTTGAGCGGATAGGAGAGTGTTTCTCTGGCTCCGTTCGCCTTGCTCTTGAACCGCTCATGACAATAAATAGAGGTACCCTTAGGATAACTGAATAATAATGAATTCAAAAAAAGTCAAAATACTAAGCATCAGTGTTTTTGTCGTTTTAATTATCATAACCGGATATTCGGCTGTATATGGAAGGTTGCTTCCTTATAGTCCGGTAATTGTTGGCTTTGAGCAGAAAATCTATAAAAAAGCAACGGTTTACTATCATAAAGGATACAGTCTGCCGACTTTGGGGGAAATTGACGAATTGATCGATAAAAACGAAGAAATCCATCGTCTTAAATATAAGAGGAGGGTTGATATTATTCTTTGCGAGTCCGATCAAGAAAAGAAGAGAATAACGGGTTCGTTAACGCGCGCTCAGTCATTTCCTTTTTTTGGTAGGATTGTGTTTTCAAGAAAAGTGCAGGATGAGGCAATTGCAAATGAAAAACCCTTTAGGGTGTATCTTCAGCATGAGCTATCGCATTCGCTTACTCAACAGAACCTGTCTTTGTTTGGAACGTTTACATTTCCTGCATGGCTTAATGAAGGCATCGCCGTATACTCGGCTGATCAGTTTGGTAAAGCAGGCTATTTCACTCAACGGGAAGTTGCTGAACACTTATCACAAGATGTCTTCTTTCATCCTTACTGGTGGTCGCAGCCATTGCAGCAGGCACCAATTGAATCCAAAGAGTTCAAGCTAAAAAACAAGTACTACTTTATATACTCCGAATTCGGATGCATTGTGGATGATTTGATAAACACATATGGACGTGACCGCTTCATTGTTTATTATCATCAATTACTTGAAGATAAAGATAGCGAAGAAGTTTTTTTAAGTGTATTTGGTGTTTCATTTGTCGATTATTTAAATGAATTCAAAGCACGAATGGTGTCAAAACTATCCTGACATTTGCATTGACCCGAATTCCCGCATCAATGTTCCCTTTGGCAATGCAAGGTTTGTCAATCTCTACAGACCCTCGGAACAAACAAATCAACGATTCAACAAATCAACAGTTCGACAACCATTTTGCAACTGCAGCATAACTGGCATAAAATGCATCAGAACCTCCCTGCGAATATTCAGGTTTTGATCTGGTGAAAAGTGTTTATGCTGTATATTATTAACAGGTGACAAGGAATTTTGTAGTACGGAAAAAAAGTGAGGCGTAACAAAAACTCATAATAGGTTGAAGTTATGAAAATTCGCACCGTGGTATTACTGATCGTAACGCACTGCGCTGTAGGCGTCCTGGGATTCGGGATAGGAATCTATGCATTACCTATTCTTACCGCCCCGTCTGCACCAACCGAAGCTGCGATAAAGGAGGTATCCTCGGAAGCAAGCTATACAGGTCAATTCCGAAGAGATTTGAAAGACAGTGACGCTTTGCATTGGGGAGAAGGTACGGTTTCAGTTGGCCCCGAGTACATTACCCTTATGGGCAGGCTGTCGCCTGGCCCGGATTACAAACTCTATCTTTCTCCGGAATTCGTTGAGACCGAAGCAGACTTCAACCGTCTGAAGTCTACTATGGTTCGTGTAGGCGATGTTAAAACATTCGAGAACTTTGTAGTGGAAGTACCGCCGGATATCGATCCGTCGAAATTCACGAGCGTTATTGTATGGTGCGAAGCTTTCGGAGAGTTCATTACTTCTGCAAAATATCAGTAGGATGAGGGCGTTGTGAGTTTTCTGGAGCATACTGTACCATTTATTCTGGAGCAATGTGTACCACCCATTCTGGAGCAATGTGTACCGGGCATTCCGGGGCATAGTGAACCACCCTCCCTCAAGCGGATTTGTAACATCAATACCTGTACTTTTGGCCTCAAAAACCGGAGGTACAGGTGGCAAACAAACCATTGGATATGTTACAAATTCGACGATGTCTCGTTCTCTTACAGGAAGCCCGTTCAGTTCGGCAAATCCACCGACTGACCGGCATTCACCGCAACACTGTCAAGAGCTATGTGGAGCGGTTCAAACACAGTGGCAAAACCTATGCTGAACTGATTGGGCAATCAGACCATGAACTGGCTGAGCTCATCTACCCACCACGCAACAACCATCAGGCTGACGACCGTTATTTCTATCTCTCAGAACAGTTACAGCGCTATGCTGATGAGCTCAAGCGCGCTCATGTCACCAAGCAGCGTCTTTGGGAAGAATACCTGAAAGAACAACCCAATGGCTATCGCTATGCGCAGTTCTGCCTGCACCTTGACCGCTATATCCAGCAGCATGACCCGACCATGCCGCAAGTCCATCTTCCCGGCGACAAACTGCAGATCGACTTTGCCGGTGACAAGCTGCGCTACTTTGATCCGATCACCCATGACTGGATTGACTGTCCGGTTCTGGTATGCACCCTGCCGTGCAGTGCGATGTTCTATGCAGAACCTTTGGCTTCGAGCCGTCAGGAACACCTGATTCCCGCGCTCAATAACGCGTTGGCTTACTGTGACGGCGTGCCAAGGAACATCCTCAGTGATAATATGGCGCAGGTGGTTACCAAGCCGTCACGGTACGAGCCGGTCTTCACGGCACTGATCGAGCAGTGGGCCCTGCATTACCAAACCAACATGCAGGCGACACGGGTGGCAAAACCGAAGGATAAGGCGTCGGTTGAAAACAGCGTGCATATTGCCTACCAGCAGATCTATGCTGCAATGCGCAACGAGTGCTATCATTCACTCAAAGCTCTGAAGTTGCGTGTCAAGGAACTGCTGGAAAAATCCAACGAACGGATCATGACCGCATATGGTAAAAGCCGTAAAAAGCGGTTCCTTGAGCTGGAAAAGGAGCATCTGGCGCCGTTACCGCCGAAGAGCTTTGTCTACAAACATCAGGCGAAAGCCAAGGTCAAGAAAAACTACCATGTGATTCTCGGCGAAGACTGGCACCAGTACAGTGTCCCTCATGAGTATATCGGCAAAGAGGTAAAACTGATCTACGATGATGATGTCGTCGAGATCTTCAGTGCATACAGGCGCATCGCCGTTCATCAGCGATCCGCTGTCCGCAACGGCTACAGCACTATCAAAGAGCATATGCCGGAGTCCCACCGGAACTACCTCTTGCAGCAAGGATGGACGCCGGATGACTTCCAGGAAAAAGGGAGGGAGATCGGTCCGAAAACCGAGGAAGTCATCATTCGTTTTCTTGCCGCCAAGGCATTCCCGGAACAGTCCTGCGATGCCTGTATCGGCCTGCTCCGATTAGCCAAAGGATTTGGCTGGAAGCGGCTCGAAGACGCATGCTCACTGGCGCTCAGCGGACCACGAGTCACCTATCGGATTGTCAAAACGATCCTGGAAAACAACCGTGACAAGCTGATGCTCCCGACAGATGAACAGGCGCCGATGCTGCCGTTGCATGAAAATATCCGTGGCAAGCACAACTATAACTAAACCAGATCAACCAATGAATACACAACTGACTCTCGACCAGCTTCGCGGTATGAAGCTCCATGGCATGGCTGAAGCCTATGAAACCCTGCTCACCCTGCCGGTACAGGAGCAGCCGACAGCTGACCTCATGATCGGCCAGCTGATTGATGCTGAACGCATCTACCGGAAAGAACAAACGACCCGGCGGTACCTGCAACAAAGCAAGATCCGTTACCCTGCACTGCTTGAACAGATCCATTGCAGTGCTGATCGGAACCTGAACCAGCAACAGTTGCTCAGTCTTGCCGACTGCCGCTTTATCGAACGGGGTGAAAACGTCCTGATCACTGGCGCCACGGGGTGCGGAAAAAGCTACCTCGCCTCGGCACTGGGCCGACAAGCCTGTTCGCTGGGATACAGCACCCTTTACCTGAGCATGAACCGCTTGATGGAGCAACTCACTCAGGTCAAGCTCGACGGGACGTACCTGAAATGGCTCAACAAGCTGGAAAAAACGCGGTTGTTGATCATGGATGATTTTGGTTTGCAACCGCTGGACTCTATGACAAGACTGGCCCTGTTGCAGATTCTCGAAGACCGCTATGGAAAGCAGGCAATTATCTTCACTGCGCAGTTACCCGTCGCCGAATGGCATGATGTGATCGCAGAGCCAA
>RRYU01009374.1_pt1 | contig 10834 bp, 7 predicted proteins | sample 2162651 | NCBI WGS metagenome assembly RRYU01 (sample SAMN10267283, study PRJNA491782) | microbial mat metagenome | isolation source: biomat in the production well | place: Japan: Minami-Kanto gas field, natural gas well KTG3 | collected 2017-06 | reverse complement strand
CTGATGGACCCCTGCACGCTCTGCACATCGTTGTAGACATGGTTCATCAGGCCGCCGACCCGCTGCTTGTTGAAATAATCGAGATGCATCTCGATGATCGAATGGAAGACGTCGTCACGGAGATTCTTGGTCGCCTTGCTCTGGATTCTGTAGATGATCTGCTTGTTGATGTAGAGAAACAGGTTTTTCAGAGCGAACGCGGCGATGAGAAAAAGGCAGATATTGAACAGCGTCTGCTGCTTCGTGTCGGCCTGGAACAGGCCCTGGAAGAAATCCATCGCCTGCTGCCTGAGCGCTTCGGTATCGACGAATTTCCCGCCTTCCGCCGAGACGGCTGTCTGTGCCGGCCCGACGTCCCGCGCCACGGGCGAGGGTTCGGTGACGGTCTTGTCGGCGGTAAAGATGGCGTTGAGAAGGGGAAGGACCGAATAGATCGACACGACGCCGAAAAGCGACGTCAGCATGCTGATGAAAACAACGAGCACTATCTTCCCTTTCGAGGGAGAGAGATAGGCAAGGATTTTGCCGATTAGCCTCATACGGGTCGTCTGCATTCTTTCCGAATATACGCCCGGCACAGAGGTGAACACGCCCGGGTATATATCCATTCAAGGAACCTGCTGATAAGGTACACTATCACCCGATAATAACCAACATGGGCGCGAGAGGCGAGCCGTTTCCGAGCGAAGCTCTGAATAACCGGACACACCTGCCCTCCGACGAACTGCTGCCGAAAGGCTGCCGTCAGGCGACAACCGCATCCTTCATTATCTCACTGACGGTATCGCTGGTAAAACGCATGTGCCGTTCTTCAAGCGTGGGATGAACGAGAAACTGCAAACTCGTTTCACCAAGTTCACGAGCCACTGGAAGCCTTGCCGCCGGAGCCAGCCCCGCGTCGCCAAATGCCTTTTCAAGGTATATCTCCGGACAGACGCCGCTGAAACAGGGCACCCCCCTTGCGGTAACGGCGTTCATTATCCTGTCGCGATCCCAGCCCTCGCCAAGCATCTCCCGCTCGACGAACACATAGTACTTGTACCACGCATGCTCGATATCGGCCGAAATTCCGGCGACCCTGAGTCCGGGAACAGTCATGAAACCGTCCGTGAGACATCGAGCGTTTTCCCTTCGCCGCCGGGACCATTCCGGCATCCTGCCAAGCTGGACGCGCCCGAGTATCGCCTGCAGTTCGGTCATGCGTGCATTGGTGCCGAACGATTCATGCAGCCATCGGAATCCCGGCTTGTGCGCCCTGCCGTAAACGGCGTCCCAACTTTTACCGTGATCCTTGTCAGCCCATACCTTCGACCAGAGCGCACTGTCGTTCGTGGTGACCATTCCTCCTTCGCCGCCCGTCGTCATGATCTTGTCCTGGCAGAAACTCCATGCTGGAGCATCGACTATCTTCCCGACAGAACGGCCTTTATAGCGAGCGCCATGCGCCTGGGCACAATCCTCGACGACCTTCAGGCCATGTTCCGATGCCAGGGACATGATCGGGTCCATGTCGCAGGGATGCCCCATGAGATGGACGGGAATCACGCCTGCTGTTCGCGAGGTCATTTTTTCAGCGATCGTCTCCGCCGTGATCGTCAGGCTTTCGCGGTCCACATCGGCCACGACAGGAACCGCGCCACGGATCGCCACGGCGCTCGCGGTAGCTATAAACGTGTAACTGGGCACGATCACCTCGTCGCCCGGACCGATCCCGAGAGCCTTGAGGGCGAGTTCGAGCGCGAGCGTTCCGTTCGCAAGGGCTATCGCGTATTCACTACCGCAGAAAGCCGCGAACTCTTCTTCGAACGCCCGCCCTTCACCTCCTGTCCAGTAGTTCACCCTGTTGGACAACAGCACGCGACAAACGGCGTCGGCTTCTTCCTCGGTGTATGCAGGCCAGGGGGGAAAAACCATTTCCGTCATTAATTTCTTGGCGGTTCGACGTTGCCGAAAGCAGGCAAGGAGGCAATCCTATTCATAAGGCCGGAGAACCCGGCATTCAGCCTCGATCATAACACAAGTATAGGGCAATAGTCACAAAAAGCCCATAAAATTTCCCTCATCTATGTATATTTCCGGCCTTGACCTCCAGACGGGAAGCGCCGGAGGCCGCCGGGACAGTATCTTTCAAGCAGAATCCCTGACAAAGCACGATGATCACCATAGGCGTAACAGCGGCGGGAGGCGGAATAGGCCAATCGGTTCTCCATGCGCTCAGCCGGTCGGCCAAGGATATACGAACCGTCGCCATGGACGCAAACCGCAACAGTCTCGGCCTGTACTGGGCGGACAAGGCCTTTCTGATACCCAGGGTTTCCGGAGAAACCTATATCGACAAGCTTCTCGAAATTTCCCGCAACGAACATATCGACATCCTCGTGCCGGGACTCGATATCGAACTCCCGGTTCTTGCCAGGCACCGTGAACGTTTTCTCGAACAGGGATGCACGGTGCTCGTCGGCAGTCCTGAGGTCGTCGACCTCTGCCGGGACAAATACAACCTCTCCGTCTTCTGCCGTGAAAGAGCACTGCCGTTCGTGCGCACGTTTCTTCTCGAAGACGCGTGCGGCCTCGCCGAAACGCTCGATTACCCGGTGATCGTCAAGCCGAGAGGAGGCTCAGCTTCCGCGGGGGCCCGCCTTGTTTTCAATCCGAACCAGCTCCGGAGCATCCCGGCAGACCGGTACTCGATCGTCCAGGACTACCTGCCGCCGCGCCCTCTCGGCAGTAGGGCTCCGACCGGCAAAGCCTCCACGGGCGCCCTCGACCAGTCGAACGAACTGTCCATACAGTTCTACGTCACCGTCTCGGGCACAATCCTCGGCGGTTTTGCAAGCGTGAACCTTCTCAAAAACGGCATCCCTGTCGAAATCGAGCCCGCGCCCGGCCATCCGGCCCTGGAAGAAAGCCTCCCGGTCGTCAAAGCGCTTGTCGAAAAAGGCCTCCGTGGCCCGGTGAACCTTCAGGGACGTCTGACAGCGGACGGCAGGATAGGTTTTTTCGAGATCAATCCCAGATTCACCGGCATTACCGGCCTGAGAGCCTCGTTCGAATACAGGGAAGTCGAAGCCGCCGTGGCCGATCTGACGCTTGCAGACGACACGCTGACCGGCGGATTTCTGGACTACCGTCCCGGTTATTTCGGCATGCGCTACGTCGCCGATACGATCGTTCCGGTAGAACGCATGCAGAACGTTTGTGACGTATCGGCCGCCGGACCGGTGAAATCCGAACGGAAAACAGGGAACGTATCGCAACACGTTCTGGTTACCGGCGCCTCCGGCTATTTCGGCGCGAACATCGTCGAAAAGTTACTGGAACGTTCAGGAACGGTCAGGGTCCATGCACTCGTCAGGAACGACCAGGGCAGGAATAAGCTCGAAAAGGCGCTCGGCGAACCCGACCGGCTCCTGTTCATGAACGGTCAACTGCCCGCCGGGCTGCCCGATCTGCACGGTATCGACACGGTCGTGCATGCCGCCTCTGAAAGGCTCTGCGCCGATCCTTCGCGCTTTTTCCTGATCAATACCGAAGGCACCAGAACGCTTCTGGAAAAGATGGAAAAAGCGGGCGTGAAACGGCTCGTGTATATTTCCTCCCAATCGGTATACGGAACCCAGAGCCCCCCTCTCTGGACTGAAGAAATGCCCATAAGGCCGGAAACCCCTTACGCATCGAGCAAATGGATGGGCGAAGTGCTCAGCCTCGGCGACGGGTATCGCGTTCCTGAAATCATCGTTCTCAGGGTCGCCCGCCTCTACGGCCTGGGACATTTCCTTCGATGGGAGGAACTGCCGCACAAATTCGCCGGACTTGCCGCGGAATCAAGGCCTCTGACGGTTTTCGGCAGCGAAAACGAAATAGATCTGATACATGTCAAGGATGCCGCCGAGGCTGTCGCCGCGGCCTCTCTGGCGCAGTTTTCAGGACCGGGAAAAAGGATCTTCAACATCGGCGGCGGCTGTCCCGTCACCATCTCTCGCTTTGCGGCCATCTGCGCCGAGGCCGCGGTCGACTGCGGCCTCGACAAACCCCGGATAGCGCTGCAGGATGAAGGGGAAATCCGGACACCGCTGCGTTGGGGCATGGCTATCGACAAGGCGCGGGCCGAACTTGGCTGGAATCCGGTTCACAAGCTGCTTCCGGGAATCGCTGACCTGATCGGCTGCCGCCTCCGCAGTTCCGGCCCTGAAGAAAAGTGAGTCTCAGCTTTCCGGTTTTCTACTCCCTGAACCGCGGAATCTCGGCATGGTCACGGTCCCCTCGTGGCTGATGCCTTCCCTGTCGAGCACTCTTCTGCATGTCAGCCAGAGAATTTTCATATCCAGAAGAAACGTACGGTTGTCGACATACCAGACGTCGAGCGCGAACTTTTCCTCCCAGCTTATGGCGTTGCGCCCGTTCACCTGCGCCCAGCCGGTAATGCCGGGCCTGACTTCGTGACGCCGAGCCTCCTCGGCTGAAAAGTGATCGAGATACTCCATCAGAAGCGGTCGGGGACCAACCATACTCATGTCTCCCCTGAGCACGTTCCATAGTTCCGGAAGCTCGTCAAGGCTGGTTGAACGGAGAAACCGGCCAAACGGCGTAAGCCGCTCCCTGTTCGGCAACAGCCTCCCACTGCTGTCACACGCATCGGTCATCGATCTGAACTTGACAATCCTGAAGGGCTTGCCTTTGAACCCCGGTCTTTCCTGGACGAAAAAAACCGGACTGCCGAGCCTGACCCGGATTATCGCGGCGAGCGTCAGCAACAGAGGCGACAACAAAAGAAGCGCCCCCAGACTGGCGAGCAAATCGAAACTTCTCTTTATCATCTCGTTTTAATGCTTGCGTTACCGATTCCCGACCCTCAACGGCTTGCCGTTCCGGAGGACAACAAGGTTTTATGACCCATGCACACACTTCCTGTCGCGGGAAATCCGGGCAAAAATCTTGACATCGTCCGGTAACAGGACACCGTCATTTCCGACGCCGATGGCGTCGACATCAATGTAACAAACGGATCGACAACGACATGATCGTCGATTCAGCTTTTCCGGATTCCGCTGTCGCCCACAAGGCGATTGCGGCAAGCCATCTGCGCCCCCGCCCGGTGAAAGCTGATTCAACGAAGGAATGCACGTTTTTTTTCGTCTTCTTCTCATCGAGCACGGGATTTCCCTGCGCACCCCTTTCGTCAGTCATTGTCAGGAACTTGTCCCCGCATGGCCTCCTGCCAGCAAAAGCCCCCGCAAAGCGGCGGTGGAACGATATATCCTATCAATCGTCTCTTCAGCATGTCGTCGCCCAACGATAGCACCGCGACCCGTCGGCATCCTCAAAGTACTGCGTCACGACTGAATGGCAGCATAAAAGATCACGTTCGGTTTTCGTTGCGGCCAGACGAAGCTCCCTCACCACACGCCTCAAGCAACACATTTTCGAGTTGTCTCGCCAGACGGTCGCGATCGAACCGATCCATTCCCAATGCGAAAGCGTTGATGCCGGCGGCTTTCACCCCCCCCTCATCGGCGAGAAAAGCCGCGAGTTCGCTGGCGGCTTTTCCTGCGTCCCCCGACAGGACGATGCCCGCGCCGGTTTCTCGCAGAAGATCCGCCTGCCATCCCTCGTAATTAACTGCCACGGGCTTCCCTGCGGCAAGACCGTCAAAAAACTTGTTGGCCGAATTCACCCTCATCTCAGGAATGTCAACAAAAAGAGAAACGACCATGGTCGCCGCGGCAACCGCCCCGATCAATCGCGATTTCGGCATCGCCCTGTACATGAAGAAATTACGGTTCAATGCCCCTGATCGCTCCGCGGTTCCGCGAACCAGTTCCCACTCAGCGCCTTCTCCGATAACCACGAAACACAGGTCCTGTCGGCTTTTTCCCGTCTCTGCCGCCAGCCTCGCAAGGTATTCGACGCCGTTGACCTTTCCCAGCGTTCCGGGATAAAGAATGATCGGACGTCGTCCAAGTTCCGGATGCTGCTTCCTGAAGCCCTCGGCTTCGGCGTGCGGGTCGCTGAAAAGACCGATATCGCAACTGTTGGGAATAACTGAAATCCGTTCCGCGGGATACCCCGTTCGTTCCACGCCTTCGGCCATGCCGGGAGAAAGCGCAACAATCCTGCGGGAATGGCGATAGGCGAAGCGTTCAAGTGTCTCTGCGGCCCCGACGACGAGAGGATTGCTGATCGCCCCGATTGCCACTGGCATCTCCGGCCAGAGATCCCGAACCTCGAAAACCATCGGCACTCCCTGTTTTTTTGCGGCGTATACCGCCGGCAAGGCGATGGTCAACGGCGTACTTGTAGCAAAAACAACGTCGCAGGGCAGGGTTGCCGCCACGCCAGCCGCCTTGAGAGCGTAAAGCATAAACGCTTTTACACGGTCCCGGTATCCGAGAACATTCGAATAGGGAACCGGAAACCAGTGGACGTCTATTCCGGCCTCGCTTGTCCTGAACCATCCTTTCTCCCTCGTCTCCGCCCTCCACGATGTGATCATGCGCACCTCGTGACCGAACGAAACCAGCCTTCTGGCCATCTCGAACGACCGCGTGCCACCGGCCATGTCCGGCGTATTGAAGTATTGATGCAGATAGACTATTCGCATTGGTCGATCCTGAAACACACCTGACTGGACGGGAATCACCCGTTCATTATTTTCGTGTAATATCCGGCAAGCCGCTCACCTTCGCCCTCCCAGTTGAAACGTTCCCTGACCAGGCGTCTACCCCTCTCCGACATCAGGGCGGCTTTTCGAGGGTTGTCGCGCAGCCAGTCGAGCGCGGAACCGACTTCGCCGATATCTCCATGCCTGACGCACAGCCCCACGCCGTTATCGGCGATCAGACGCCTCCAGACCGGAAAATCGGAAGCCACGACCGGCAGACCGACGGCCATGTACTCGAAGAACTTCGTCAGTTCCTTCTCGCGATAATGCTCGGTTTCGGGAAACAGCGCCAGTCCCGCCAGCAGCCCTCCCTTTCGATATTCCGCCATGATCTCGCCGAAGGGAACATAACGCCCAGCGCCGGTCAAGACAAGCCGCGCCTTTTCATCCGCGACGCCCGTCATCCTTTCCGCCAGGAGGGGCGCGCAACGGCCAATGACCAAAACCTCCAGGTCCGGTCGCTTCGCGGCAAGCGCCGCAAGCTCCATCGCCCCCCTGTCGATACTTACATTGCCTGTATAGATAACCTTTCGGGAGCCTTCCGCGTAGGATGCCCGCTCCATCGACATTTCGCGAAACGGATAATTGAGAATCGGCAAAGCTCCCGGAAAACGACGCCGGTAATACCTCTCGGCGATGACACGATGAAACGGTTGCGTCGCGAAACGCTCGAGAACCGAAACAACCGCCGCGAACAATGTTCTCACAAAACCGGGCAGGTAGCTTTTCTGCCGTATGGCGGTCACGTAATCCTCGTGAATATCGTAGACAACCGGCACGCCTTTCGTCAGCAGCAGCCACCCCCAGGGAACAAGTTCGGGATCGTGTATATGATAGATATCGGCCGACAAGCCGAAAGCGCGGAACACGGCCCTCGGAGCCGTCCAGAACATCCTCCCGATCCGGCCCGCGCCCGAAGGCCGGACGATCTCTATCCGGACTCCGTCGTTCAGTTCCGCCGCATCCGAATCGGTGGTGACGAGCGTGGCAACGAACCCGTGTTCGGCCGCGCTGCGCAGTTCCTTGAGACGGATGCGCGGATCTATCGCGGAATGCACCGTACTGATGTGAACGACGTGCCTGCCCTGTCCTTTGCCGCTCTTACCGGACATGCTCTTCCTCCCCCATACGGTTTTCATTACAGTCAGAGCAGAGTTTCTGTCCCATGAGAAATGCCATCAGCCCCCACATCATGGAGGAATTGTATAACGCTCCGGAAAACATGGCCCCGACAAGATATTGCAGGTAAAGCAAAGGCATCCAGAATTCCGAGCCCCCCCTGAAGACGATTTTCATTGCGTGGTAGAAAGAAAGCACAAGCATGAGGAACAACATGAGGCCGCTCGGCAACCCGTTCGTCATGAAACTTTCGAGCAGGATATTATGCGGGTAGAACCCGAGCGGCTCGACACCGACTCCCAGCAACGGATTGCGGAAAAAAAGCTCCACTCCTTCAATATACATCTCAAGCCGTTTGTCAACGGAACCTGTCGACTGGCCTGAAAACACCTGATCAAGGCGATGAAAAAAAGTGCTTTGCATCAACGTATCGCTGAAATACGCTCCGATGAACAGAATCAGAACGCCTGTCCCCACAACGCCGAGAACCGCTTTCCTGTCCATGCCGCGCAGTGCGAGCAGGATAAAAAGAGGGAGTATCACCAGAAAACTCAGCAGCGGTCCTTTCGAGGCGCTCATGATCAGCATGAGACCTCCGAAAACGACAGCGGCCGCGAAAACGGGGCGTTCATACGCGGTCGACCGCAGAGAGAAAAACGCGCATACCCCCAGAATCATGAGAGTAACCCCGAGATGCCCCAGCCAGATAGGGTTCATTGTGTCGGTATATTTCCTTCCGGCAAAAAGGGCGGACAACCCTTTCTGCGGACTGTCGAGCACAAGCTGTGAAAGGTTAAGGAAAGCGGCGGCAAGGGCGACGTAAAACAGCCACCGCAGCAGCGGACGCAGATGTTGGGAACTGATCCCGAAAGAGAGGGCCGTTGCCGGAACGAATGTCACCCCGACCGCGTAGAGAAGATATTCCCCGAGGGGAAATCTCAGCACCTCCGGGTAAAACCATGCGTCAAAAAAAATCCTCAGGACATAAAAACTCCAGAACAACCACCACAAAAACCAGAAGTAGTTGACCGTCCAGTGACGCGTGATTACCGCCCGCCAGAAAATCAGGGCGAGCGACAGAATTGCCACGAGCCCCCTGAAAGGAACGGATAGCGTTCTGTTCGGAATATCGAACCACGCGGAGAACGGTGCTATAAGCGGATAGCCCACCACGACAAGCACGAGAACGGCCGCGCCCACGATATCGCCGAAATCTATTGTGCGGGATCTTCTCATGCGATTCCTTCTCCGGCTGAAGCGGCTATGGCATTGCAGACTCCCGCTCCGAAATCCCGGGATGTGTGGCTTCGGGCAAAACGGATACCATTGAAACCGAACCTGTCCCGCATGGCGGGATCGTCCGCGAGCCGTTCTATCGCGCGCGCCGCGCTGGCCGCGTCAGAGGGGTCGACAACCGTACCGAGCCCATACTTGCCGGTCATCCAGCCCACGAGCCCATTGGAAGATGCGATCACAGGAACACCGATCGAGGCGGCCTGGATCAGGACGCCGCTCGAACCGCTAAATCCCTGAACGTAACCGACCCAGGCAGCATCGGCCGAACGAAAAGCGATGTACTCCTGCCTTTCATCCTGAAAACCGCTTGAAACCATCAGGCGACCATCGAGAAGCAATCCTTCAGCAAGCGGCGTCTTCATCAGGGCCCGGATATTTTCGTTCTGGCGTCCCGCCATATGAATCAGGATATCGAACGTTTCGGGAATGCGCCGGACGGCTTCGAAAAGCTCCCGGATCCCTTTCCGCTTCATAAGCGAGCCGAAAACCAGCACGACAAAACGACCGTCGGCTATGCCGAGCGACCGGCGGGCTTCGTTCCGGGTCAATTCTCCGTGTAACTCACCCACGTCCGGAACGAAGGAAAGCTTGCGGTATACCGGCCTGTTTTCAGCTCTGGCAAAATCGAAAAAGGGCTCGTCTATCACCGCGCAGAATTTCAGTCCGGAAATCGCCAGCATTCGCCTGAACAGCCAACCGTAAAAGGCGTCGTTTCTGCTTTTCGGGCCCAGTCGCATGGTATAACGATGGAACTTGACGCTCATCATCATACCGCCGAACGGAACATCGCCGAACGGGGAGCCCCGCAAGGCGAGAATCTTGTCGAAATGATCGAGGTTCACCACGTACACGAAGTCCGGAACCGTTTTTCCCAACAAGGCCCTGAACCCTCTCGCCACGGCGTCGTAACAGGCATTCTGCGAGCGCATGAGCGCGAGGGCTGCCGCCGTTCCGGGTTTGTCTACAGTATCCATATGGAAGATTCCCGCGTCATCCGGAAGTTCACTGCGAACAAACCCGAATGCTTCGTGTTTGACCGTACCTTTCGTGGTAAGCAGATCGACGGACCAGCCCCGCGCAACAGCCTCCCTGACGATAAACCGGGTATAGGCAACCATGTGATGGCCGGTAGCCTTCGGTTCGACAACAAGCATTTTCATTTGCGCAGGCTCTCCGAATACGGTTCGAAAAACACCCGGCCGGCCGTCATGTTCCGTCCGGTCAGTCAAGCGGAAATACCCCCCCGGCGGCCAGGTAATCGAGGATTTTCGAAATATCCACGAAACCGGTTTGCTGACAAAGCCTGACATCGGGCCGTTGCGGCGGCTCGAAGGGTAGATCCACGCCGGGCAGATGCCGGGCAGCCCCTCTTTCCACCCGCTCATAGAGTTCCGGCTCAAGCTTGCGGCAGAGTTGCTGACTCGCATCGACGTAAACGAGATGAAAACGCTCGACACCGACAATTTCGGCCACCTGCCTGCGGATATTGGCGTCCGGCGAGATGAAGGAACATATGGTTATAAACCCCTGATCATTGAGCATCCGGCAAAGATGAGCCACACGCCGCAAATGCTCCGCACGGTCAGTCGGAGAATAGTCGAGTTCGCTCGACAGCCCCGAACGAACCGTCCCTCCGTCAAAAAGCACCGTGGTCGCTCCTTTGTCGAAAAGCGCCTTATCGAGACGGCTGGCAACATCGTTCTTCGCGGAGCCGTGCAGTCCCATTATCCAGACCGTAGCGCTCTTCTGCCCCATTCT
>RRYU01004044.1_pt1 | contig 10838 bp, 9 predicted proteins | sample 2162651 | NCBI WGS metagenome assembly RRYU01 (sample SAMN10267283, study PRJNA491782) | microbial mat metagenome | isolation source: biomat in the production well | place: Japan: Minami-Kanto gas field, natural gas well KTG3 | collected 2017-06 | reverse complement strand
TTTTTTCTTTATTTTTGTCATACACTTATAATGAAATAAAAAAAGAAGCCTGTCAAACTGACAGACTTCTTTTATATTTAGAGACTTTAGTATAAACCTTGAAACTGGGCCCTGACGGCTTCTTTTGTTGGCCCTTCTGCTAGCACTCCAAGTAGTTGACCGACTCTTTGAGAGGCTTTTTCTCTATCTCCTACTTTTTGGTATAAGACTGCAAGTGAGTAGATAGAGTTAGCATGATTTGGGTTTGCTGACAATATTGCTAAGAAAACTTGCTCGGCTCTTGCTAAATCTTCGTTCTTTTCTACTGTGGTGTTACTAACATTTGAGCTAAGACTAAGATTTTCAATATTTTCACCATCCTCTGGGTTTGTTTCGCTTTCTATTATTTGCCTTACCTGGTCTTGGGTTATGCTGGTTCTAGAAACACCTTTGTTGAAGAATAATCTTCCTAGTTCAAAGCGATAATCTAGATTGTTAGCTGCATAAAGATTAGCATTCGTTAAGCTGGTAATAGCATTGTCTATGTCGTTTAATTTTTCATAAACTATTGATTTTCCATAATGAGCTGATGCTAGGTTGCCTTTTTTGGAAATAGCTTCATCATAATTTTTGATAGCTTCTTCTAGATAAAAGCGTTTTTCATCTTCATTGGTTTCGGTATTAGCTCTAGCTACATTAATCAAACCAATTCTTAGGTGGGGGGTAGGACTATTGGGGTCTAATCTAATAACTTCTTTGTAATATTTTTCTGCTTGCTCCAGAGCTCCTTTCGTATAAAAGGAAGCATTTTCATAAATCAAAGCAACGGACTCATTATTTCTAGCTTTGTTTGGAGAGAGTTCTGTCGCTTTCGTTGCAGCTTGGATGGCATTGAACAGATTGTCTCTTATTACTTCTTGATTTGCTCCACTGATAACGCCACGGTTAGCTAATCCCATATAAGCATTAGCTTTGCTTAGGTGGTATTGGTCTCCGTTTGGATTTAGTGAAATAGCTCTATTAATAAGTGTTATTTTTTGATTGGGGTCATTTTCAAAGGCGGCTTTAGTTGCATAAACATCTGCTAGATAGATTTTTAAACCGAATGTGAATAACACAACAACTCCAGCCGAAACGGATAGGAAAACGGCAGCTAGCCCTAGAGCGTATTTCGGAGATGATCTAAATGATAGAGTTAAGCTCTTAAATTCTTCTGGATAAGAATAGACAGCAACTGAAATAGCCAGGGCCCCTATTATAGCAAAAGAAAGTATTATAGCATTACTTAAGGATAATAATGTTCCGTAAATAAGAATAACTATATAAGAAGCAAAAAGTGATAAAAGTATCGCTCTGGTTGACTCGTTTTTTGAGCCATCTTCTTTCTCTTCCTTTTTGGTTATGGAAATAAACAGAATGGAAAGAGCTGTTAGAATAATGACTATAAAGGAAACTAGTCCAAGAATACCAATAGTAGAAACAAGCTCAAATAAAACTCCAGTGGCATGCTCAAATCTAACATTCCAAAGCTGAGTATTGTTAAAAGCTAATGTTTTGTGTTGTGCAAAATCATAGTAAAAAGTAGATGGGCCAGAACCAAAAATAGGGTTTGTTTTCATTGACTCTTTGGCTATATCCCAAGAAGCGCTGCGAGATAGACTAACCTCAACTGGTAAATTGAGATTTTTGAACTGGAAATTCCCCATTACCATGAATATTATCAAAAGAAGAAACATTCCAACTGGGAAAACTACGTTATTGTTAGAAACTTTGATAATTTTTGACAAGAAAAACATTAGAACCGTGACAACGCCAACTAAAGCGGCTGGCCAGAAAGTAAAACCATTCAATCTAAACAATACAGCTATTATAACAATGCTTATTATGCTTAAAAGAACCTTGAAAAAAACTGTTAGAGGTTTTTTTGTTCTAAAAATGTCTTCAAACTTTGATATTGAAATAACAAAAAGAGGTAAAACAGCCACTAAGTACATAGTCAAAGAGGTCATTGTTCCCATTGGATTGAAACTTTGTCTTTGGGTAAAGTCCATTGGTAGCAGATAAACAGAAAATAATTGGAACAAAGAATAAACAGCCACCAGAGAGCTTGAGAAAAGAAGAGCGGAGAAAAATGCCTTTATTCTTGAGCGATTGATATTATTTACAAGCAGATAATAAAATAAAGCAAAAATAAAAAAAGCAGCGAAACTCTTTGAAGCTTGCCCATAGGCACCAACAAAACTATCTCTCGCATCAACTGAAAGCAGAGTAGAAATAGCGGTAATCAGAAGAAATACGGCGATTGGGATATCAAGTGGCGTTCTCTTTAGCTTTAGTTCTCCAACAATTACCCCTTTGGTCACCCAAGCGACAACTCCTATTAAAACTAAAAAGTAAAAAAGAACCATTTTTTCAAAACCGGCCCCTTGTGAAACTAGTCCCGTGAAAAAGAAAGGAACTACAGCAAAGACCAGGAAAATAACAGTGGTTATTATAAGATCTAGTCCTTTGGTGGAATTTTTCAAAACATCCCCCTTGCTTGCTTTATTTATTGGTGTTTCCATATGAAAATATTAATTAATTTATATTATTAACATGTTCTAATTTTAGCAGATTGGGAAAAAATAGTCTACTTTTGGAGATTTCAAGAGTTTCTTAGTTGATATTGTAAATTGGAGTTATTGTTAAATTTTATCTACTTCCTATTTCTAATATTTTTACCTCTCCCTTTCGCTCTAGCCTGTCCGAAATGGTGTGAACGATTCCTGATATAATTACCTGTTATTCATGCTAAATAACCTTTAGTTAAATATCAGTGTTAATTTCTAGCCAGGCGGGCCGAGCGACTCACTTTTGAAAACAAAAGTAAGCAAAAGTTCTTTAATTTGTTTGGAATTTATAAATCAGAATTAAACACTAAATTTTATTAAAAACTGACCTATATTCAGATGAACATTTTTGCCAAGTGTAGGAGCTTGCTTTTTCTTTCCCTCTTTTTATTAGGCTATCGCGTATTTTTTCGTTTTGGCAGACATTCTTTATGGCATTGGATAAATCGGAGATATCATATGGATCTATAAAATAGGCAGAATTTCCAAGGATTTCAAGGAGGCTTGAATTGGCAGCTGCAATAACCGGAGTACCGGTTTTCATGGCTTCTAGGGGTGGAAATCCAAAACCTTCATAATATGAGGGAAAAACGAAGAGGTTGGATAAATTATAAAAAGCATTTTTATCCTCTTCATCTATAAAACCTGTGAAAATTATTTTATCTTTGTGTTTTGCTTTTTGATATTCGTTTAAAACATTTTTATATTTCCAACCAAAACCGCCGGCTATGACAAGACTATAGCTTGAGTCACTTTCTTCGCAGAAAATATCAAATGCTTTTATAAGACTATCTATATTCTTTCTTGGTTCTATTGTTCCGAGTGAAAGTATGAATTTTTCTGGCAATTTATACTTGGTTTTTACTTCCTGGAGATTGGGTGAATTTTTTTCTAAAACGGAATATTTATCGTCAATTCCAGAATATATCACTTCTATTTTTTCTTCAGGAATTTTAAAAAGCTCCATGATATCTTCCTTGGTATTTTTGCTGACAGCGATAATTTTATTAAATTTTTGTAGAGTTTTTTTAGCTTCTATCATCTTGTGCCAAGCATTATTCTTAAAAGAAAAAAACTCAGGATATCTGATAAAAGAAAGATCATGAACAGTTATTATTTTGTAACTTTTGTCCGACAGTGAATTGAAGTTGAAGTGGGGCATATAAAAAATTTCCGAATCAAGTAGCTTGTCTAGTTTGGGATAGTTTAAAAACTTCAGAGAAGAGTTAAGAATTTTATTCGGGAGGCCGAGGCTCTTTATCTCTATATTCTGGAGCTCTGGTAAATTGGTATTTTTGTAAGCATTAAAAAACCCAAAATAATTATTTTGAGTATCTTCTCTCAGTAAATTCAATAGCAAGTTATAGGTAAATCCAGGGATACCGCTTTTCCCTCCATTCATCAGTGTTCTCAGATCTACACCTATTTTCATAAACTAGTTTTTATATTGAATGATTTTTTCGTCTATAAAATTTTTGATTTCTTTTTTGAAGCGTTCAACAGAAAAGCTGAGAGCGTGCTCGCGTATTTTTTGAGAATTATATTTTTTGTAGTCAAACTCCGTGAGCACTTTTGCTAAGCTGTCTGATGTTTGGTGATCAAAGAATTCTCCGGTCTCCCCTTCTATGACTGTTTCTGTCGCTCCTCCACGACGATAAGCTATAACAGGTCTTCCCGCGGCCATTGCTTCTACAGCTGTTATGCCAAAGTCCTCATCTTGAGGATTTATAAAAGCCTTTGCTTCACTATATAGCTTGGCTTTTTCCTCATCTGATACTCTTCCAAGAAATTCTATGTTTGGAGAGTCTCCTGCTATTTCTTTGAGCCTGTTTTCATCAACTCCAGAGCCAAAAATTTTTAATTTTAAATTAGTTTTTTTGAAAGCTTCAATGACAATATCAAATCTTTTGTAGGGAGAGAGTCTGGCTCCAGCGAGAAAATAATCACCAATATTGTCTGAAATATTAAAAAGCCCTGTTTCTACTGGCGGGTATATTACGCTAGAGCTTCTTTTATAATATTTAGCAATTCTTTTTTTAACTGTATTTGAATTAGCTATAAAAAAGTCTACCCTGTCGGCGGCTGCCTTATCCCAAACTCTAATGTAGTTAAGCATTAGGGAAATAACTTTTTTGAAATATTTGTTGTATTTAAGTTCTTTGATATATTTATGAGTATAGTCCCAGAGATATCTAGTCGGAGTATGACAGTAGCAAATGTGAGGAGTTTCAGATGGAGTGATTACACCCTTGGCAAAAGCGCTTGCATCAGAAACTACAAGATCGTATTCATCAAGATCAAAAAACTCAACAGCCATAGGCATAAAAGGCATATACCATTGATAGTGTTTCACGCCTCCTGGAAGTCTTTGAATAATTGATGTTTCTATCTTACGATTTTTGAAATATTTGTTTACCTGTTTATCTTCATAAAGCAAAGTAAAAATAGTGGCATTTGGGTAAATGTCAGACAAAACTTTGAGAACTTTCTCCGCTCCCCCGTCTTGGGCTAGATGATCATGTATTAAGGCTACCTTCATGTTATTTAAGATGCTTAGTGCAGTTTTCTAAAATTATTTTATGATTTTTGCTTAAATTAAATTCAATAATACTTAAACTTGTGTTATCAAATCTTGTATATGTGTCAAATTTTTCCAAGGGAACAGAGTTTAGATACATTAAAAAAGATTTTTTTAATCCACCATGTGTAGATATTAATATTGTTTTACCCTTTTTTGTTTTGTACACCCCACTTAAAAAAGAGGTTGCCCTTTTCCTTAATGAAGAGAGATTTTCTAGATTACCTGGGAGAGTTCCTCTGAGTTCTTTGTCTCTAATGTTTTTAAGTGACTTTCGTAATAATTCAACATTTTTTCCAGAAAATTTTCCTAAATATCTCTCTCTTAAACTTTTTTTAAAAAATATTTTTTTATTATGATATTCATTGATTAATTCCGCTGTTTCTTTTGCTCTAGCTAAGTCAGAAGAATAAATATAATCGATTTTCTCGTTTTTTAATCTCTTTGCCAATCTTTTTGCTTGAGTTATTCCAGTTTCATTTAAAGGAATATCGAGGTGCCCCATAATTAATTTTTTTTTATTGTAATCGGTTTCACCATGTCTTATGATAATTAACTTCATTTTATTCTGCTTCTCTACTTTTTATAACAGCTAGAGGGGTTCTTATTAAAATTGACAGATCCATCAGTAATGACCAGTTTTCTATATAATAAGTATCTAGCTTTACTTCGTCTTCAAAACTTAGATCACTTCTTCCTGAAATTTGGGCCATTCCAGTGATTCCTGGTTTTATGGTTAAGACTTTTTTGTGATGTCCTTTGTATTTGGCGACTTCCTCTGGAAGATGCGGTCTTGGACCAACCAAACTCATGTCACCTTTGAAAACAAGAAACAGCTCTGTTAGTTCATCAATACTCCATCTTCTGATAAATTTACCTACTCTTGTTATTCTTGGGTCGTTTTTTATTTTTACCATAGGGCCGTCCTTGCGAATATTTTGTTCAGATAGTTCATTGTAACGCATACTGTCTGTGCCAGGAGTCATAGAGCGGAATTTGAAATATTTAAAAAGTTTTCCACCTTGCCCTACTCTGTAAAGAGTTGTTCCGTCATCTTTTTTGGAAAAAAATACTGGTCCGTGGGAGTCAAGTTTTATTAATATGGCAGTCAGTAAAAGTATCGGAGAAATTAAAGCAATAATAATAGATGAAACCACAATATCAAAAATTCTTTTCGCTATTCTTCCCCATCCATCTAGTGGTGTTCTGATAGTTTCAAAGATTGGAATACCTGCTAGTTCTACTACCTCGGTCTTAAGGACTTTTGTCCCAAGTAGATCAGCGGCATATTTAAAGCCAATATGATTTTCATCGGCAAAATCATAAAGTCGCATTAGATCAGCCTTGCTTAGATTTGGGTCAGTCTGGATAATCTCATCAACTTCGCTGTTTTTTACAAATTCCAATAACTCTTGTTCATTTTCAAAACCAAATTCCCTAAATCTTTTTACAACCTTAAAGCCAGAATTTTTTTTGCTAGAAAACTCATGTATTAGATTGTCTGTGGTTTTACTAGCTCCAACCATGACAACTTTTTTTACTCCAATATCATATCTGAATAAATATCTTTGCAAAAATCTAATCAATCCACGAGCAAATACTACATAAACTATGGACAAGAACCAAGCAGCTAGAACTATAAATCTAGAGTCAAAAAGCTCTCTGCTAAAAAATACTATAAAGACAACAATCATTAAGGCGGTGGCCGATGCTTCTATTACTTTGAATGATTCTTTTATATATCTTCGCGGGCTTTTGATAACATAAAGACCAGAAAATGAAAAAACAAGTACAAAAACAAAAGCGACCAGTAATAGCGCTTTTAAATATTCATTGAAAGATAGATCAAAAATTACCGGTCTAATATCGGTAATAAAGTCAGCATAACGAAGATAGTAGGCTGTAACCCCAGCTAAAACAAGCATTAAATAATCTAGGGGTACAAGTAAAAATGAAAAAAACAATTCATTTCGTTTCATATTTGGCTTAGGATAAAGAATTAAGTATTAGATTGGGGAATAATTTAGACGTCGGACGTCTAAAAACGTCTAAGTCTCTAAGACAGGAATTTAAAATTCAAAAATATTAGGGCAAGCTATAAGCCGGATTCTGTAATAGCCCGAGGGCTATCGCGATAATCTATCTTGGCTAGTTGTTACCAACTAGCTCATGCGAGCCACTTTTCTTCCACTTTCACATTGAAAGCAGGTTTGCTCTTGCTCCAGACAGGGTTTACCACGCACCTCTGTCACCAGAGGGCGAAGCTTGTAGCCATTTATCTCGAGGGTAAATAACACCAAGCCACTTTTCACGTTTTGTCCCGCCAAGGCGGGACTAGTATTGTCTCTGTGGCACTTTCCCTAAGATTGCTCTTGGTGGACGTTATCCACTGTCACGATCCCTCCTCCAGTTAAAAAACTGGGGCGGGAGGAGTCCGGACTTTCCTCTAGTAGATTGCTCTACCAGTAACCGCGCACTTACCCTAATATTATTAAATTTTAATAATTAAATCCTACAATAATTAGCTCAAAAAGTCAATTTGAGCAAAAGTATTTTATTTACAATAGATATATAATAAATAAAACTATAGAAAAAATTTTTAGGCAAATTTTGAGCCTAAGCCGACGGTCGTCGTTTGAGGTTCAGTTTTGTAGACAGGGTTTTACTATAGCGGATTTATTAATGGTCTTTACAGATTTGATATTTTGATTAATAGTATAAAATATTGCTCTTTACAAAACCCAACTACAGAAAGGAGTTGAAATGGATGATTATGAAAAAGAGATGGAAGAAATTATAAAAAAAAGAATTGAAAAACAAGAAAAACTTGAAAAAATAATTCCAATAATTCTTTCTTTTATTTTTGCTTCTATTGCTCTTGCTGGCGGAAACCATACTTTTGACTATTTCGAAAGCTTGGGAGGAGTATTTTTTTGGGCCATTATTATCGCATTAGTCATCGCCTACTTTTTTAAACCAGTTTTGATTGGAGAAGTCTATGTAGTTGGTATAACTAACATGGAAAATTATCTAGCAATTTCCTTTGGATTTTTTATGGTTTTCTATTCCTCTGGTTTTGCAACTTGGGCACTGCTTGAAAACAAGCAGGTCATATTAACTATTGCTATTTTTCACATTGCGATTGGAATGGCTCTTTTGTATAAAGGATTTAAAGACGGACCAATATATGGTTGGTTTGGATAAAAAAAACAAAAACGACTCTTTATGGGTCGTTTTTTATTTTTGGAATATAATTTTTTGCCTGTTTCTTTTATGGTGTATGTTAAATTGTTTATCTTTGTTTCGATTCTGGTTATTACACGAAGCCAAGAAGTTAATGAAATCCGTGGGCATAATCGCCAAATTTTATTCCATAGGCATGAGCCCAAATATCTACATTTATCCATTCATTATTAATTTTTACTTGAGCATACTGATGAGGTGAAACATACCAAATAAGTGTCTACTTAAAACGTATTTCTTCCTCAGTAAAATAATCGCTTTTAATCAATAATGTTCTTAGTAAAAAATTTATGTTTGTGCAGTGCAGAAATCCATCTTTGGCCCAAAGTGTGGCAATGTCTTGCCTAAAAATATAGAATAGTTTCGTATAAGTTTTCACACGATAACCCCGATATTTAGAAATAAGAATATTATATACCTTCTTTAAACATTCTTATTTGTTCGGAGCTTTTTTTATTTCAATAATAAGTTTTTGCATCTCATCTGGCAGTATATCGGGTATTGGAGTTTTTGAGAATAAGTTTAAAGGCATAATGATAAAGGTTAAAAAAGATATAGAAAATAATAGTTAATATAAAATCTGGTTGGATTATTGTTATTTTACGTTGGAATTTTAATTTTCTGGAGATATTTATATATTAACACAGCTTGTACTTTGTTTCCACGCACAGATTGATTGAGTACTATAAAGCAAGTGTCACAGGCTTAAGTGAATTATTTAGAAATGCTAGCGGATAATCGGTATTGACGAAAGGAAAAAAATGTAATAAAGTAAAAAATCAGTAATTTCACTGATAAACTTAAAAAGGAGGAATATTAATGGACATGAAAGATTTTGGAGACGTCGATTATTTAAAAGTAGAAACGCCTCCCGGATACAAATGTTCAAAGTGTGGAGCAACCGGTTGTAAACTCTGGTGCTACTACCAGGCTTTTCTTGAACATCAAGATTTGGTTTGTGCTAAGTGTGCCGCAGAAGAAGAAGAGGAGGACATTAGATTGATTGATAAACATGGCATGCATGAAGGTATTTGTGGACCCACCGATCAAATTGGTAACCGTATCCCCGCAGTACCCACAGAAGGGGGTGACACGTTTTGGGGGTACACCTCTATACCAGAACCCGGTTGTATTTGGTGGAGGAGTCTACCAACTTTACCAGCTTAACAACGCTTCCACAGCCCTCGGTCAAAATACTATCAAATATGATAGAAGACTGAGGGTTTTTTCTTACGGAAAATATATTTTCCAGCCCTATTGCGACCCGGAGCCAGAGGGGAAACTATCCCATAAATTATTTTTTGACACATTTTAAATTTTTATTTCTATTTTTAAAATCTTCTTTTATCATTTTTACAATCTCTGGAAATTCGGATATTTTGAAGTGACCATTCTTGCTTTTGTAAATTATAAAATTCGCCTTTTTTAGTTTTTTCTTGTATTTTTCCGCATGAGCAAGAGGAACTGTTTCATCATCCGCTGAAAACATTAAATAAAGATTTTTGGTGTTTTTCTCAAGCAGAGATAAATCTGGCTTGAGCTTGAAACCACCTACCAAATCTTCCCCTGGCAAACTATTGTCATAAGGAGGGCAAATCAAGTAGGTAGAAAGGATTTTTTTTGGGAATTTACTTTCAGATAGATATTTAGCTAGAAATATACCGCCTAAAGAATTGCCGATTAATATAATGTTATTCTGAAAGTATGGGAAAAATCTTTCAAAATATATCTTCCACTCTTCATATTTCGCATTATCCGACAAAGGCATACGGGGCTTTATAATATCAAAAGTATTCCCAAGTTTTTTCTTTAGATATTCATCAGTCCAACGAACTTTTTCTTCAATAGAAACATCCTTGGTTTTTAAAAATTGCAAATAATCTCCCCTATTCTTAAAAGTCATCCCACCATGAATTATAAAAATTTGATTTTTCTTTTTCATTGTTTTTAAATTTTTTTAGATAAATGATTTTGAGCCTAATCTGAAGGTCGTCGGCTTTAGCTTAGTTTATATTCTAACACAATTTATTTTTTAACTCTAAGAAGTGTTATGACAGTAAGCTATTGTGATATATTAATAAATTTTGTATTTACAAAACAATTATTCTCTGCTAGATTTGATGATAATAATATAAGTTGCTCATTAACTAAAATGGAGATATGCTATGGATGAAATCAGGAAAAAATTGCTTGAATTTTTTTCCGGCGAAAAGGATGTTAAGGTATTAAAGAAAGATGGTGCTTCAGTGGTTATAACCGGAGACTCACTAAACATTTTTAGAGATCCAATTCTTGGAGAAACTAAAGATGGAAAAAATGTAGTAATCACTATTTCTGAGATCCAAGATGTCGTATCACCTTAAGCGGAAAATTTCCAAAAATCCAAACCCTTAATTAATTGCAATTATTAGTTGAGGGTTTTTTATTAT
>RRYU01004099.1_pt1 | contig 10846 bp, 8 predicted proteins | sample 2162651 | NCBI WGS metagenome assembly RRYU01 (sample SAMN10267283, study PRJNA491782) | microbial mat metagenome | isolation source: biomat in the production well | place: Japan: Minami-Kanto gas field, natural gas well KTG3 | collected 2017-06 | reverse complement strand
AGCTGAAGGTTCATACCTGAAAAACATCGAATATGGCCAGTCCATTGCCAGACAATATATTTTTCCAAATTTAGGCTTTTATAAGACCAATTCTCCCACTATTGGTTATCCGAATTCCATTATGGAGGGCACCCTGGGTTTTATCCATGGTTATGTGTTCGATCATACAGGTATGCCAATAATTAACTTGACTTTTGAAATAGCTGAAGGGTATTGGTATGCTTGGTATTTTAGGACAGATGACAACGGTTACTATCAAGCCCCAATTGTATCAAGGAGTTACTATAATGACGCACTTTTAATTCCGGATGGTTCGCTTTATGGTACCTATGACCTGTTACCGATTAATCCGGTCCATTTTGAGATCAATGAAAACGATACCCTCAACATAAATTTCACACAATTGCTCACTTCAATTCCTCAGCATCAGAAAGAATCCATACTGCTGAGTAATTATCCCAATCCGGCTACTGATTTCACTTATTTTATTTATGATACTGAACTTACAGCTAACAAGGAGATTAGACTGGAGATTATTGATATGCATGGACGTAAAGTAGATGAAATCATGCTGAATGAATCACCCTTTCTGTGGCAAACAGGCCAGCTGCAACCGGGCACCTATGTGTATCAGTTGTCTGTGGAAAACGAACTGTTTGGCTCAAATAAACTCATTCTGGTCAGGTGAATAGAAAACAGGTTCTTTTGCTGATTGCACTTGGCCTTTTCATGGATTGTTTTTCGCAAATTCCACTTGCTTTTGAGAAGGAAGACCTGACTTTTGAGATCATGGAAGATGTGTTTGTGGTGAGCGGGCTGTATTATTTCCATTCGGAACCGCAAAAACAAGTGCATTTACGCTACCCCTTCCCCACTGACAGCATTTACGGCAAGGCATTTAACATCAATGTGCAATATGCAAATTCAGGTGAGCCAATAGAATTCTTTATGAGCAGCAACAGCAGTTATATCGCATTTCCGGTTGTAGCGGATCGCGAAAAACCCGTTTTAATTGGCTACCATCAACAGTTGAAAGCCAACGAAGCCAGGTATATACTCACCACTACCCAAAGCTGGAAACAAGCCCTCAAACAAGCCCATTTCAAACTCCTCACATCACCTGAGCTAGTTATAAAAAGCTTTTCGTATCCGCCGGATGTGACAACAATAATAGGAGAAAATAAACTGTACCTCTGGCAAAAAGAACATTTTATGCCTGACAGGGATTTTGAAATTTTGTTTGAACCATTGTAAACCTCCTCTCCAGGACTTTAGAATCCGGCTTTATTAGGAACACCAATAATCATCAATATTTGACTGACCCTCCTGATCAGGTTGACCAAATAAGTAAGGCTTGTTCGTCTGCAATGGTCAGATAAGCTACAAATTTCTATAATATCCATAAAAGGACTAAATGGTGTGCAATTGTATCATTTTATTTATCAAAGTCCACGTCCAATTCCTTTGAAGATCAATTTTTTCTGAAGAGCATTGCCATGATACGCGGTGGATTTTTGCGATCATCTTCATCAAAATACTCGCTGATGGTTATTATGCCCAAACTATTGTTTAGGGCTGCCTGTGTGAAATCAGCAAGATGGTGGGTGTAGCAACGAACAATATGCTGTCCTTCATCTGTTTCGAACCTGGCTTTGGTGCCTCCGTATTGCCTGTAGGGATGCAGTTCTCCCAGGTAGAGGTAACCGCCGGGCTGCAACACTTTGGCAACCTTCTGAAATATGGGTTCGAGGTGTTCAATGTGCTCTAGCACAAGGCTGAAACTGATCAAATCATATACTCCATCAGCAAAATCCCAAGCATTGTTGATGTCAGCCTGGATAAACCTGACTTTGTTGGTTTTTACCTTTTGCTTGGCCCTCGTCAGCATCTCTTCCGACAAGTCAATGGCTGTAATTCGTTTTGTATTACCGACCAGCCAAAGTGTATTTTTTCCCGTACCGCAACCAATTTCAAGCCCATGCTCAAATCGTAACCCACCGAGCACTTCTCTGATGGCTGTAGCCTCCAGATCGCGGGTTTTGTTTTGGTTGGTATCATATTGGCCGGCCCATAAGTTGTAGGATTGCTGAATTTCCATTTTTATGTCTTTTGAATGTGACTTAAGTACGATAAAGCATGGATAGAATTTACCGGATCAAATCAGAGCCCTCACTTGGCAGCTCATTTATTGATAAATTGATGTTCCCCTTATTGTAACTTTAAAGAAATGATAAATTAACACAGCCGAGGGTGATTTCGAAGTATTCCTGATTATAATGGATGACTGAGATCAAAATCTGCCTGAAACCTCATTACCCCATCAAGGCTCAGGATATAACTAAACTTGCTCATATCGTCCGAAAGCATCACCACCCATTCATTTTTACAAGCATAATCAATCAGTTGGCAGGTGTAATCATCGGCGGGAAAATACTGTACCAATGCATTGCCTGCATTTGTCGCGTATCCACCGTATAAGGTCACTTCCTCCGGTGTGCCGTCAACGTGCCTGTGGTCATGTCTGAATCGCAATTGTCCTTCTTCAGCCATAAACATCCAGGTACGTGAATGGTCATCATCCACCGCCAGGCTGATATGAATATTTTCATCAGTACATAAAATGACTTCCATGATCAGTGCTTTCCCCTGCCAGTTATCGCGACCCTCCGCTGTATAGGTTTCCTCTCCCTTAAATTTATTCCCGCATAGTGAAGCCAGGTTATCAAAAAAGGCTTGGTGTGCTTCAATCAAAAAAACATCAGTGGATTCCTCTACGGTCTGATTCTCTGGTTGTGACCTTTCAGCACAAGAGACGAATAACAATGTGATTGCGAATAAATTGATTAGATGTCTGTACATAGTCAATGAATTTGATGTGAATGTGCTGGCTAATATATGAAATATTATCCGATGTAAAAATTTGATTTTGACCCATAAACAAACCACACAAGAATTTTTTTTCGAAGATAATGCCTTGATTTAGCCCTATTTGGTAAAATCAAGTATTTTTGTTAGCCTCACTATGCCTTATTCAAGACAGTATTAATCAATCATAAACCCATGAAAATAAGAAATTTAGTTTTAGTATTATTTGTTCTTTCCCAATTTATTAACCTTTTACCCAAGGCTCATTCATGTACCAATGTTTTGGTGAGCAAGGGTGCCAGTGCCGATGGTAGCGTCATGATCAGTTACCTGGCTGATGCAGGTGGCTTTATGGATCCACTTTACTTTTATCCCGGGGGAGAATACGAAGAAGGTGACTCCTTGAAGCTCTACTCATGGCATAGCGGTAAATACATAGGTTCAATCGCACAGGTGCCAAAGACCTATCGGGTAATCGGAAATATGAACGAGCATCAGGTGGCCATTGGTGAAACTACATTTACGGGTCGCAAGGAATTGCATGATCCCAATGGGTTTATTGACTATGGTGCGATGATGTATATTGCATTGCAACGCGCCACCACGGCTCGTGAAGCCATCCGCATTATGACCGGACTCACTGATGAATATGGATATAAGATGACCGGTGAATCATTTTCTGTTTCAGATAAAGACGAGGCTTGGATACTTGAGTTTATTGGAAGAGGAAAATATGGCAAGGGAGGTGTATGGGTAGCTGCACGTGTGCCAGATGGTTATATAGCTGCACATGCCAACCAGGCACGTATTCGTGAAATAGAGTGGGACGATACAGAAAACTGGATGTGGTCAGAAGATGTGGTTGATTTTGCACGGGCGCGTGGCTGGCATGAAGGAACGGATGAAGAATTTAGTTTTACGGACGCCTATGCCCCTGCGACACCTCGCTCATTGCTGATGTGCGAAGGCAGGGTGTGGAGTGTATTTAATCGGGCTGCCCCTTCAAAGGAGTTTTCAGCTGACTATTGGCGTTGTGTTGAAGGTGCTGAACCGTATCCTTTATTTGTGAAACCTGATAAAAAGGTAAGCCTTCAGGACATGATCGCTTTGGTGCGTGACCATTTTCACGGGACGCCGTTTTATACAGGCGAAGGTTTCGCATCAGGGCCTTTTAATAATCCTTATCGCTGGCGTCCTTTATCGTTTCAGCTTGAAGGTGACACCACAACAACCTATGTGTTTGAACGTACCATATCACAGCCCCAGACGGGATTTTCCTTTGTTGCCCAATCGCGCAATTGGTTGCCTGATCATATTGGCGGCATCTTCTGGTATGCTGTGGACGACACCTATTCAAATGCTTATATGCCGCTTTATATGGGGATGACCAAGCCCCCAAAACCACTGGTCACCGGCAATGTAGTTGATTTCGATTGGGAGTCGGCTTTCTGGGTGTTCAACCTGGTTGCCAATTATGCCTATGGCTTATATAATCATATGATTGTCGATATTCAGCAAGTGCAACAAGAGGTGGAGAGCAGGGCATATGCCATGACCAAAGCCGTGGATGTGGCAGCGTTGACCTTGTATGAATCAGATAAGACTATCATGGAAGAATACCTCACAGATTTTAGTGTGAACAATGCAGAATCAACAGTGCAACGTTGGCGCGAATTGGGTTATCATCTTTTCTCAAAATACAATGACCGCTATATACGAACCTCTGATGAGCTTAGGCCATGGCCTAAAGGTGTGGGATATCCTGATCATTATCTTAGAAAAGTAGTTGACGAAAGGCCGGGCTACTATGATGTCCGATGGCGTAAACCCGGAGAGCAGGCTTACTAGATCATTATCAAGCTACGCCTGAAACTTTCAGACTGTTCTTGCTCATGACAAGCCTAATTTACCTATTACATTGATGAAGGAACAACCTTGCATTTCCTCATCTATTGTTAATTATTTATCAATACATTTGTACCAAAAATACCTTATGAAAAATGTGCCTATGGTCGATCTGGTTGGCCAATATAACAAGATCAAAACAGAGGTGGATAGTGCAATTGCTGAGATCCTTTCAAATGCTTCTTTTATTAATGGCCCTGCCGTAAAACAGTTTCAGACCCGTCTTGAAAAATATCTCGGTGTTAAACATGTAATCCCTTGTGCTAACGGGACTGATGCCCTGCAAGTAGCCATGATGGCGCTTAATCTTAAACCGGGTGATGAGGTCATTACGACTTCCTTTACCTTTATTGCCACTGCCGAGGTTATTGCATTATTGCAGCTAACACCTGTTCTGGTTGATGTGGACCCACACACATTCAATATAGATCCTCAAGCTATTGAGCGAGCCATTACACCCAGAACTAAAGCCATTGTGCCTGTTCATCTATTTGGACAAACAGCTGACATGGATGCCATCATGGAAATAGCCGATAAACATCATTTATATGTAATTGAAGACAATGCACAGGCCATTGGTGCCCTGCATTATGGTAAGGACGGACATACACGGAAGGCTGGCACCATAGGCCATATAGGCTGTACCTCCTTTTTTCCCTCCAAAAATTTGGGTTGTTATGGTGATGGCGGAGCAATTTTTACGAATGATGACGATTTGGCAGCCCAATTGCGTGTGGTGGTCAATCATGGGATGACAGTGAGGTATTATCACGATTATATTGGGGTGAATTCCAGGCTTGATAGCATTCAGGCGGCAGTACTTGATATTAAACTGCAGCATTTGGATGAATATAATGATGCGCGCAGACAAGCCGCAGCTTTTTACAACAAGGCTTTTGCATCCTGCGATAAGCTAAAAACACCTGTTACCGCTGATTACACAAATCATGTGTTCCACCAATATACATTGGTCACCAATGGAGTTGACCCCCAGAAACTACTGGAACACCTGCAATCAAAAGGGATTGCTTGTGCCATATATTATCCTGTTCCTTTGCACATGCAAAAGGCATATACTGATCCGAGATACAAAGAGGGGGATTTTCCGGTTACCGAGCAGCTCTGCAAAAGCGTGATTTCATTGCCCATGCACACTGAACTGGATCCGGATACACTGGAACGCATTGTTTCAACGGTTTTGGAGTTTGTGAATAAATAATGCAATATATTTTGGAATTGTCCTATTTTTATGAGATAAAAATTTAAAGATGGCCGTTGAAAAAAATTATTTTGCACATGAAACAGCTGTTATTGATGAAGGCTGTGTTATAGGTGAAGGTACAAAGATTTGGCACTTTTCCCATATTATGTCAAACAGTACCTTAGGCCTTAAGTGTAATATCGGTCAAAATGTGGTGGTTTCACCAGGGGTCATATTGGGAAACAATGTGAAAGTTCAAAACAATGTTTCGATTTATACCGGAGTGGTTTGTGAGGATGATGTGTTTCTGGGTCCTTCAATGGTTTTCACCAATATAATAAATCCACGAAGTGCAGTGGTAAGGCGTGATGAATATGTGCGTACACTGGTAAAAAAAGGTGCTACCATTGGGGCCAATGCAACCATTTTGTGTGGAATTGAAATAGGTGATTATGCTTTCGTTGGCGCGGGTGCTGTGGTTATCAGAAGTATTATGCCCTATGCATTGGTTGTGGGCAATCCGGCAAAACAAATCGGTTGGATGAGTGAGTATGGTCATCGGCTTCTGTTTAACGATGACAATGTAGCACAGTGCCCTGAAAGTAACGCATGGTACAAACTTAGTGATGGTCGAGTTAAGAGACTGAAAAATTCGGATATCTGATAGAAATTAAATAATGAAAATTCTGGTAACAGGGGGCACAGGATATATTGGTTCACACACTACTGTTGAGCTTCAACAGCAGGGATACGAGGTTGTGATTGTTGATAATCTCTCGAACTCACAGGCCGATGTGGTTGAGTCCATTGGACGAATCACAGGCAAACGCCCTCTTTTCGAGCAGTTTGATCTTGTAGATGAAGAAAGAACAAAAGAATTTTTCAATCGACACCATGACCTGAAAGGAGTGATACACTTTGCGGCCTATAAGGCGGTGGGGGAGTCGGTTGAAAAACCACTGATGTATTATCGAAACAATATCGTTTCACTGATCAATGTTCTGGAAGGAATGATTGAGCAAAACATAACAAACTTTGTTTTCTCTTCTTCATGTACGGTTTACGGCCAGCCTGACACCCTGCCTGTTTCCGAAAAATCTCCGGTAAAAAAAGCCGAATCACCTTATGGAAATACCAAGCAGATTTCAGAAGAGATCATTCAAGATACGCTTCGATCAACATCGCTTAAGTCCATCGCACTTAGATATTTTAATCCCATAGGTGCACACGAATCGGCCTTGATTGGTGAACTTCCCATTGGAATTCCGAACAACCTTGTGCCTTTTATTACACAAACTGCCATTGGAATCAGGAAGCAACTAAGTGTATTTGGTGACGATTATAACACAGCTGATGGATCAGCTATTCGTGATTACATTCACGTGATGGACCTTGCCCAGGCACATGCGGTGGCAGTCCGCCGCATGATTGAAGGTAAAATGAAGCATGATTTTGAGATCTTCAATTTGGGAACAGGCAATGGCTTTTCAGTGTTGGAGGTGATCAGATCATTTGAGAGAGTTACTGGCATAAAACTGAATTACAAGATAGCAGGTCGTAGAGCTGGCGATGTTGAACAAGTATGGGCCGATCCGTCTTTTTCCAATATTGAACTGGGTTGGAAAGCCAAACGCGGACTTGATGAAATGATGGCCTCGGCATGGAAATGGGAACAGGTGTATCGAAGTCGTAGGGGATCATGATGAATTAATGATGCCGTGATATAGGCTGGTTTTGAATCATAAGCCAGATCACACTAATGCATAAACATAATATACAAACCAATGAGAAATATTTTGATTACCGGAGGTGCTGGATTCATAGGCTCACATGTAGTCAGGCTTTTTGTGAAAAAGTACCCCAGGTACAACATTTACAACCTTGATAAGCTAACTTATGCCGGCAACTTGTTTAACCTGAATGATGTACACGATGAGCCGAATTATCACTTTATCAAAGCAGATATAGTGGATGGTGATATGATGATGAAGCTCTTTGGAGAATTCGGATTTGACAGTGTGATCCACCTGGCAGCTGAATCACATGTGGACCGTAGCATCAGCAATCCCATGGACTTTATCATGACCAATATTGTAGGCACTGTTAATTTATTGAATGCGGCACTGCATCACTGGAAAAGTGATTTTGAAGGCAAAAGGTTCTACCACATCTCTACTGATGAAGTGTATGGTTCATTGGGAGAGGTTGGTTATTTTACTGAAGCTACCTCTTATGATCCACATAGTCCTTATTCGGCTTCTAAAGCCAGCAGCGATCATTTGGTACGGGCTTATCACGACACTTACAACCTGCCTGTTGTCATTTCAAATTGTTCAAATAATTATGGTCCAAATCAATTTCCTGAAAAATTAATCCCACTGTTTATCAATAATATACGCAATAATAAGCCACTTCCGGTTTATGGCAAGGGTGAAAATGTTCGCGACTGGCTCTATGTGATTGATCATGCCAATGCCATTGACCTGATATTTCGTCGTGGGCATGATGGTGAAACATATAACATTGGCGGCCACAACGAATGGAAAAATATCGACCTGATTGAGCTGCTGTGTAAGATTATGGATGAAAAGCTTGGCCGTCCTGAAGGGGCTTCTGCCAAGCTTATTACTTATGTAAAAGACCGTGCCGGCCATGATTTGCGCTACGCCATTGATTCCACAAAACTACAGCGTGAACTGAGCTGGGTGCCATCCTTGCGTTTTGAGCAAGGCCTGGAACTTACAGTTGATTGGTACCTCAGCAACCAGGAATGGCTTGACGAGGTCACTTCAGGTAATTATTTGAAGTATTACGAAGAGCAATATATTAAGAGGTAAACATTGTTTTTTAGCAGGCGAGTTCCATCTCTCGAAATGTTTATTTGGATAATCACATCTTATTTGTTATCTAAATGATTTGATCCGATTTTTTGTTTTGCTGTCATTTATCATGTTTCCTTTTCATCCATGCAGTAGTTTAGCTAAACCTTTAACTTGCCATATATAGCCCTAAACTTGCGATTACTTGTAAATTGATCTTTACTGTATTATATTTGTTTTCGTGCAATGGAGAATATTTGAGAATCAGTAATGGTCAATTTGCTTATTCTGTTAGCCATTTTTTTTGATGATTCTATTAGCAATCTTTAAATATTGCAGTATATAGGCTTTACAACTGGATTGGTTAATTCGCTTTCTTTGTCTTTCTCACAATCGAGAATAAGAATCGCTGAGTAAAATTGACAGCCTTACATCAATATTTGAACTAATTACAACCCCACTAACTATAGGAAGGTGACCTCAATTTTAGTTAATAGATACTCGCAGCACAGGATTAATAGCAGGTATGAAGCATTGCTATTGTTGATATTCTTAATGATTTCTATTAGTGGATCAGGCCAGGTTTATTACTGGGTGGGTGGAAGTGGAAACTGGAGCCATATTAGCCACTGGGCTACCACTAGCGGAGGCACAGTTCTACATATGCAGCCGCCAACTGCCAATAGCACGGTAATTTTTGATCAGAATTCATTTATCGAATCAGGTGGTATGGTGGTGATTGATTTGAAAAATGCTGTTTGTAAAGATTTGATTTTTAATGGTGTGATGCACTTGCCCGAACTAAGGGGTACTGATTCAACCACATTGAGGGTATTCGGTTCGCTGCGGTTGGACGAACAGATGAAATTCAATTATAACCAAACAATCTATTTTGAGTCGCAGGCTGAGGGACAATTGATTGTGCCAGCTGGCCATCTTTTCAATTGCGACATTGTTTTCAGAGGTAATGGGGGCGATTGGCAATTCATTGGCGATTTTAGCAGTCAGAAAACAGTGAGATTGCTAAGAGGCAGGCTTCAATTTGAGAAAATCAATTTCCAGTGCGACCGGTTCATTTCTTCATCAAGGGAACAAAGAATCATACAGACCGATAGTTCACAAATTACAGTAAATACCTGGCATGTGAATGGAACAAACCTCTTGCTTAATGCACATGAAACTTGTTTTTATGTGAATGACACCTTGCTACATGAGCAAGGCCACCAACTGACATACAATTGTGTACATTTTGATGGTTCGAATGGCCATTTGATAAACAATCAAACAAATACTTATGTAATAAATGCCTGGTTCAATAATGGAAGCATCAATGGGGACTTCAGGATTGATTCATTGTTTTTCGATGGTGATGCGATGATTAATGGGAATGATACAATCAACTATTTGCATGTTTCAGGCCAAACGATCATTGAAGGTGGCAAACATTATATAACTGAACTTAGAAGCCTTCAAGGATGTGAAGTAAGTGGGATTTACCATATAGGTCGTTTAATATCGGAGGGCAACGGTATAATAAAAGGAAGCAGTCAAATAGATTCTGCCTTTTTCAAATCGAAAGCATTTGTAAATGGCGATCATCACATCACACATCTTGAAATTTCAAAGGAGGCCAACATTTCTGGAAACAATCAGATCAATACAGCGTGGCTACTTGGCAACAGCTATTTACATGGCAGCAATGTTTTCGAAATGCTCAACTTTAGTCCTGGACGGACCTATACTTTTGGACACAAATCACCCCAAATTGTTAATTCCAATCTCAATGCAATAGGAACATGTTCAGCGCCTATTCGAATGCTCTCCGACACCATGGGTGTGCAATCTGGCTTGATAATGAACGGCATGCCGTTCAATGGTTCATATCTGGCAATAAGAGATATTCATGCAATGGGAACCTTGCCTTTTACGGCTTCCAATTCAGTAGACCTGGAAAATAACCAAAACTGGATCATTGAAACTGCACCTGGCAGAAATCTTTACTGGGTTAATGGTTCGGGTAATTGGAGTGATCCACAGCAGTGGGCTATTGCATCGG
>RRYU01010719.1_pt2 | contig 10860 bp, 7 predicted proteins | sample 2162651 | NCBI WGS metagenome assembly RRYU01 (sample SAMN10267283, study PRJNA491782) | microbial mat metagenome | isolation source: biomat in the production well | place: Japan: Minami-Kanto gas field, natural gas well KTG3 | collected 2017-06 | reverse complement strand
AAAAAAAAACGTACCACCCGTGGGTGGATGGTGATGCCTTTTGCATTGGTGGGTGTTTATCGATCGTATAATCAGCACCGCAAGGTACTGGAAAAAAGGGAGAGCTAAGTGCAAGTGAAAGATTTTTTTCCTTTGAGCAATCTTAATTGCATCCATCAGATCCTTCCTGTCAAAGATGCGCTGGTTATCGGCGCAGGAATGGGACGGGGAATGTGGTTTGAACTTTTCGAGGAGCATACACATGGCACCATTCTGCTGGTAGAGGCTGAGCAAGTCAACGTCGAGCAACTTGAAAAAAAATACTCTGCGCGAAAAAATTGGAGTATAAAGCAATTGGTTGTAGCTGAGAAGAAAAAAGAGACGGTTTTTAACAGGTTATCAAATTGTCTTGAAAGCAGCCTTCTTTCTCAAGAAGAGATAGGGTTTCTATGGCCGAACATTACAACGAAAGAGAAATATAGATGTCTATCGGTTACTGTTGATGAGTTGCTTCTTGAAAATGGGTTGCATCCAACCTGGATGATTATCGATTGTTTGCCAGCATACAAACTGCTTGAAGGCGCAAAAGCAGCTCTGCCCGAACTTAATGTGATTATAGTGCGAATGATTGTTGACAATAGTGCAAAGGTTAATATGTATGAAGAGAAAGATAAAATCGTTGCACATTTGCAGGATAATAATTTCAGATTATACGGCATTGAAAAAGACCGGCACCCTTCGCTAGGATACGCAGTGTATGTAAAAGACATGAGCGCAGTGATTGAAAAAATGAATAATGCTGAACGAGAACGTGAAAGGTTGATGGCAAAAAAAAACGAATTGTCTTTTATCCAGAATCAGGGACTGATGAATGCGCATTGGGAGATTGATTTGGCTCAAAAGGAAATTGAAAAGCTGATTATTGAATTGAGGTTATCGCAAGAAAAAATAGCGGCATTAAATTGTGAGAATGAAGCTATTAGAAAAGATATGGATTTAAGCAAAAAAAGTTTTTCTGAGCAGTTGGTATTAAGCAGAAAAGAGTTGGAGGCGATAAAGAAAAGCCAAAATGATTTGCTGGAGGATAATAAGGTGAGGAATGAAGATGTCGAGGTATTTAAAAAAAAGCTTGCAGGTAAAATAGAAGAGTGTTCGGCATTGAAAGCAAATGAGGTTAAATATCGTCAAAAAATAAACGATTTCGATAAAGATATAAAAAAGTTGAATAAAGAGCTTGATCTTATTAGGAAGGATAACGCTCAAATGTCTTTGTGTGTAGAAAAATACGAAAAAGATCGTGCCCTGAAAAAAGATCGTTTTGGTCATGTAAGGGAGCTGATTGATGACATGGCACCATTTTTTTATGGTAAGTCACTGACTTATGTGGATGTTGGAGCATATAACGGTGATTTTTTTAAGGTTCTCAGTGAATGCAAAAAGATAAAAGTTAGGGAGGCTCATTTGTACGAGCCTAATAAAGAAAGCTACGATGCGTTGCTGGAGAACGTTAAAGGTAGTAGTGTCAAGGCACTGTACTCTGATAACTATGCTATAGGTGATGAAAATGCAAGTCGAATGATGATTCCGGATGCATCAATGACTCGTATAGTCGATCACAGTGCCTATGATGAATTTGATGACAAATTGTTTGCTGCAAAGGTTAGGACATTGGATGCTTTGTCGAAAAGGTATACTGAAAAGAAAATACATTTGCTGAAAATTGACGTAGAAGGGTATGAGATGAATGTTTTAAGAGGAGCGAAGAAGTTGCTTGGTGAAGAACGCATCGATGCTATATATGTTGAAGTTGGGTATAATAAGGATGCCTGCCAGCAAACATATTTTGCGGATGTCGATGCGTTTTTGCAGCAGTTTGGATATAGGGTTTTTAAAATATATGAACAAATTGGCGAGTGGATGGAAGATCTTCCTTTTTTGAGAAGGTGCAACTATCTGTATATGAGCAGGTCTTTTGGTGGAAGTAAATCCTACAAACTGTTGAGAGAGGTCTATCGTTTGCGGAAAAGAGTTGGGAAGTGATAAGGCGCTTTTTTGTTGTTTGATGCTAGTGTTTACATGACGAGTGCTTGCGTCATGCACTTAAATTTGCGATAAGTAATGTTAATTGAAGCCTTTTAATATAATGCATTCGGATATGGATAATGTGATGAGCGTTTTTTTAGGGGGCTTGGAAAGAGTTGGCTCCGTTATTGTAAAAAATTCTAGATACGATTCGATTTTGGGGCAGAAGCTCGATAAATATCTCCCATTAAAATCACTGTCTTCTGATAAAGAAAGGTATGAGTGGCTCTTTTGTATGTGCGAAAGAGGGTTCAGAAATTCAAGCCCAAAAGGTATGAGATAGGTGAGGGATTTAAAGCCGTCACATGGGCTAAAACAAGGAATAATCAGCGTGAGGTCAATTATTTTCGTGATTTGATGGAAAAACAGGGTTTTTCTTTAGATGTATATAATATGGCTGATTCTGAAGGGATTAATTTTTCTGTGCGCATCAATGATATTTGGCCTTTTTTTGAAATGTTTTTTGAAAAATTTAAAGAAAATAATTCGGTTAACGTTTCGTTGTTTCATCAACAACTGATGTATGTTTTTTCATATATAGAATTTCTTTATTCATTGAGCGCAGCAGGCACCGTTAAATTAGCTTTGTTGGCCAATGACCACTCTCCGATTCCAGTCGCATTTTCGTGTGCCGCTAAATGCATGGGCATCGAAAGATTATATATACAGCATGCCGAAGTGGCAAATACATTCCCACCATTGAATTTCGAGTATGTTTTGTTGAGGAATTATAGGTCGTTAGAAATATATCGTTCGCTTGGTAAGGTAACTGGAAAAGTGCAGATATTATCAAGGCGTTCGGATATTTTTAATTATGAAGGGTTAAAGGAGTCTGTTGCAGAAGGAGTTGGGGTGAATGTCGATGTGGTTGTGTTTTTAACAGCAATTTATAATATAGAGTATTTAATTAAGCTTGTCGAAGCGTTAAAGAAGAATGATGGTATTGCATCAGTGTTTGTTCAACCTCATCCCAGCATTAGCGTTCCAGAAAAACAAAATCTTGCTGAAAGTGGCCTGTGCTTGATTGATCGAGTCGGGGAAAATAAGACTATAGCAATCGTTGGGAATTCATCGGTTGTGACGGAGCTTTTGTTCAGAGGTATTCCAGTTTTTCAGGATTTTAAGCTGGATGATGTTGGTGTTGACTATTATGGATATGTTTCTAATAAGCTTGCCTTTGAATTTTCTTTTGAAATGGCTGATACAGTTTTTTGGAAAAATGCAGTTTATGATGAGGCGTGGCTGAATAGGTATTCTGATATAGAACCTTCTGTGGGAACGATAAGGAATAATGCCTTGGCATCAACGAAAGAAGAATTTTTGTATAGAGTATTGATGTGTGTTGGCCTTGTCGATTATGATGAGTGGATGAACACCAGGAAATGGTGCACTTTTAAGAACTATATGTTTTTCCTGACGAAGACATACTTGGATTACGATGGAAAGAATCAGAGGCAAGTTATGGGTGCTGCAGATGTCCTTCGATTCTGTGAAGCTGCTTTTTCGCGTCGCCTGCCGGAAATGATAAATATTATATCGAAGGCTGATTTTCAGGAGTGCAACACTGTTTTAAAAATATGGCTATACTTAAAGAGGGTTGAGTGGACGGGCCATAGTCCGGATTATAGCGTTTTAAAGGATGTTGTGGATTATATTACTCTTGAAAAGTACGAGAAGTTTGTTCTGGCTAAATTGGAGGGCATGTTGCTTTCTGTTTTGATAAGGTATAAGGAGTATAATTTATTGAATAGTTTTTTTTCTAAAGCAAGATACGTTAATATAAATAAATTGCATATCCATAAAAGAATTGCGATGAACGCACTGGATTTTTCAAAGATAAGTGTGGTCGATCTCAGTGAAAGGTTTTTAGTTCAAGGGTTGTCTGATTTTCATAAGTTGAAATTTCATGTCCAAACCGGTTCGTGTTCTGCAAGTGGAGACACCTCCTGCTCACATGATGTATTAGTTCAAAAATTTATTGACTTGTCTCCAAAAACAGTGTCCCAAGATTTTAGGACAGAAGTTATGCCAAGATATAAGGCCATTAAGCATAGGATGGTATATATGAATATACGATCCTCAAAGTCTGAGCGCGACGCTGTTTTAGGCCTTATATGTGACTGTGTTGTTGCCAGAAAATCATTCGCGATGATCAGGATGAGTGATGGTGAGGCATATTTTTTTCTTGAAAAACTTAAATATTGGAGTGAAGAAGATGCAAGAAACAGGGAAAGACACTGGTGGGGCGAAGAAATTTCTTCGGTTATGAGGCGCGAAATTTCTTCGAGTTTATATGATTCTTTATATGATGTCGATTTGATCGGTTTGCCTTCAATGTATCGTTTTATAAGAGATTGCACCGATAGTTCGGTTTCTTTGAGTTCATCGTTGACTGGTAGAGGTATTTTAGAGGTCGTTCATGGTGTTTCAGAAATGCCATTGTCTGCTTCTTTTACAGAGGATAAGGCTAATCTGATTTTGTTCGCTGATTTACAATCTATAAAGGCTATTTCGAAAAATGCAAACAGAGTTGTTTTTATCGGTAGTGCAAGCGATGATTACATGCATCGTTTTTTTTCTGAGCTAAATTCGTTTTTGTATATACCGGTTCCTACTCATTTCAAAACCCGTTCAAATGCAAAATATTATAGTGGCGATCAATCATTGCCTTATAAGTATAAGGATGTTATTGAAAAAATACGCGCTAATGTGACTGTCGGTGATGTTGTTTTTGTCGCCGCTGGTGTTATAGGTAAGCTTTTTGTTGTGCATTCAAAGTATAAAGGCGCTGTCGCATTGGATGTCGGTAGTGCTTTGGATCAACTTGCCGATGCTAATATACATTCATTGCATTAATATAATTACAAATAATTATGCTACAAGGATCTTCAGTATTGATTACGGGTGGGACTGGTTCGTTTGGGAGTTTTTTTGTGCCTATGACGCTTAAAAAGTATAATCCGCGAAGACTTGTCATCTATTCGAGAGATGAGATGAAACAGTGGGAGATGGCAAAGATTTACGCCAACGATAATCGGGTTAGATTTTTTATAGGAGATGTAAGAGACAAGGAACGATTGATAAGAGCATTGCATGGTATTGACTATGTCGTTCATGCGGCTGCCACGAAAATTGTGCCTACGGCAGAGTACAACCCTTTTGAATGCGTTAAGACCAATGTCAACGGCGCGATGAACCTGATAGACGCGTCTCTTGACGCGGGGGTAAAGCGCATTGTGGCCTTGTCTACCGATAAAGCCAGTAGCCCCGTCAACCTTTATGGAGCTACAAAACTCACCTCTGATAAACTCTTTATTGCAGGGAACGCATATGCTGGTGGTGGTGAAACGCGTTTTGCCGTTGTGCGTTATGGTAATGTCATGGGATCGCGCGGTTCGGTCATCCCGTTTTTCCTGTCAATCGCGAGGAATGGTGAACTACCTATTACAGATGAGCGTATGACCAGGTTCATGATTACCCTCGAGGAAGGAGTGGAGTTAGTCTGGCATGCCTTTGAGGATATGGTGGGAGGAGAAATATATGTGAAAAAGATTCCATCAATGAGGATCACTGACATCGCGAGAGCTATCGCACCCGAAGCTGAGCAGAAAATAGTTGGTATTCGGCCTGGAGAAAAACTCCATGAGCAGATGATCGGTTTTGAAGATGCTCCCAATACGTATGAGTATCAAGGTCATTTTAAAATTCTGCCGTCCATTCACAACTGGAGCAAGGATGAAGCGCGTATCAATGGCGGTAGCCTCGTTAATCCTGATTTTACCTATTGCTCAGATAACAACAGGGAGTGGATGACAGTCGAAACTCTCTGCGCCTGGATCGAGCGTAACCGTGAAAAAGTAGGGAGAATTTAAACGCATGATTCCCTATGGCAAACAGGATATCGATCAGGCAGATATCGATGCGGTTATCGAGGTGCTGCGTTCAGACTTCATAACGCAAGGGCCGGTTGTGCCGGCATTCGAGAGCGTGGTTGCAGACTATTGTGGTGGAGGCACGCATGCTGTTGCCGTCAACAGCGGCACCAGCGCATTGCATATCGCATGCCGTGCGCTGGATGTTGGTTCGGGTGATAGGGTATGGACTACGCCGATCACTTTCGTTGCAAGTGCGAATTGCGCACGCTACTGCGGCGCGGTGCTCGATTTTGTGGATATCGATCCGAAAACATACAACATGAGCCCCGAAAAGCTTGCCGAAAAACTCGATCAGGCAAGGCAGCAGGGAAAATTGCCCAAAGTGATCATACCGGTTCATCTTTGTGGTCAACCCTGTGACATGGCAGCTATTTATCAACTCGGTAAAGAATATGGCTTCAGGATCATAGAAGATGCTTCGCACGCCATCGGCGGGAAATATAAGAATGAACCAATCGGGAATGGCCGCTATAGCGATATTACCGTATTCAGTTTTCATCCTGTGAAGGTTATTACAACCGGTGAAGGCGGAATGGCTGTGACAAATAATTCTGAATTGGCAAGACGACTTGAGCTTTTACGCAGTCATGGTATTGTTCGGGACGAGCAGAAGATGACTCGCACTGCGGACGGCCCCTGGTATTACCAGCAGATAGATCTTGGTTATAATTATCGAATGACAGACATGCAGGCTGCATTGGGCGTAAGCCAGATGAAGAGGCTTGACAAGTTTGTCTCCAGGCGCCATGAAGTGGCGCGACGGTATGATCAATTGCTTGAATCATTGCCGGTTACCATTCCTTATCAGCATTTCGATGCATATTCCGGACGCCATCTCTACGTGATTAGGCTCAAGCTGGACGAAGTGGCTCGGACGCATAGAGAGGTATTCGAGTTTCTGCGTGAACAGGGTATAGGCGTCAACCTGCATTACATTCCGGTCTATCGCCAGCCATATTATGAAAGAATGGGGTTTAAAGCGGGCTACTGCCCGGAAGCAGAACAGTACTATCGGGAAGCCATCAGTGTCCCTATGTATCCTGGGCTTACAGCTGAATTGCAGGATCAAGTCATGAAAGCATTGCGAAAAGCATTGAATGTATGAACATCGCTATTATCCCTGCCCGAGGGGGGAGCAAACGGATTCCCCGGAAGAACATCAGGGTGTTTGCAGGCAAACCCATGATTGCCTATGCTGTTACAGCGGCTATACGATCGGACTTGTTTGAGCACATTATTGTTTCGACTGACGATCAGCAAATAGCTGAACTGGCAAGGAAATATGGTGCTGAAGTACCTTTTCTGAGGCCTCGAGAATTGGCGGATGACTATATTGCTACGGTCCCTGTGATAGCGCATGCTGTTGCACACTGTGGAGTATTGGGATGGAATGCTGAGCATGTATGCTGTATCTATCCGGCAGTGCCCTTTCTGCAAACTGATGATTTACTGCTTTCGCTTCAGCAACTTATGCATGCTGACGCTGAATTCTGTTTTCCTGTGACTGAGTTTCCGGCATCAGTTCAGCGAGCCCTCAGGCGTGATAATCAGGGAAATATGATGCCGCTGTACCCCGAACATTATTTTTCAAGAACACAAGATCTTGAGCCAACATATTACGATACAGGCCAATTTTACTGGGGGAAAGCTGAGGCTTGGCTGCAAAACCCGAAAATCCACAGTCAAGGGTCTGGTTACGTTATCCCGAACTGGAGAGTGGCTGATATTGACACCCTCGATGATTGGAAACGGGCGGAGTTAATGTATAAGGCGCTAAATCATAACAGTTAGTCAATGATTAACAAGATAATGCGTTAGATGGTGGAAGTCAGTATTCTATACTGTTGAATTTTGGTTTCAATTCATATATAAGCAATTAGGTTTATTAGAAAAGAGATTATTCTTGTTGGTGATGATTTTGTCAGAGTTTGAGCGATTAATAGGGCTTATGTGTGAAGTAAGGGCGATTAAGAGTTGTTTCGTTTGTTGTGTTTTTTTTATGATATGAGGCATATTGGTGTGCGCTTAATAAGCTGTAGGTATTTTTTTTGTTGATGATCATATGGGGCAAAATCTTTGATAAAGTCCTGTTTTGCTGAAAGAATTTTTGAGTTTATAATTTATGAAAATTTGACAGATGTGTGTTCGCTGTTTTCTTTTGATGATATTTCTTGGTTTTTGATAGAAAAAAGAAATGATTAGTAAAAGTGTCTTGATTCGTGTCGATGCATCCAAGCTCATCGGGTCTGGTCATGTCATGCGATGTCTAACGCTTGCAGAAGAACTCAGGAAAGAACAAGCCGACGTTGGGTTTATCACTCGTAAGCATGATGGCGATCTCAACAATTTGATCCAAAAAAAAGGATTTAAGTTGTATGATTTGCCATCGGATGGCGAATTTTGTCAAAAAAATAAAGAATGTTATAAAAATTGGCTTGGCTCGACTCAAGAGGTCGATGCGTCTGGGACGATTTCGATTTTGAAAGACCTCCAGCCGGACTGGTTAATTGTCGATCACTATGCAATCGATGAAACTTGGGAACAGAGAGTAAGGCCTTACGTCAAAAGGATCATGGTTATTGATGATCTTGCGGATCGAAAACACGATTGCGATCTTTTGCTTGATCAAAACTACATGAGTGATAATCATCGACGATACGAAAATATTGTTTCTCCGGCCTGTACGACATTGTTAGGACCGCAATATGCATTATTACGCCAAGAATTTGTTTCAGCGCGTGATAACCTTAGGCTGAAAGACGGTTCCGTGAAGCATGTGTTTGTGTTTTTCGGTGGCGTTGATTCAGATAATATGACGCTGAAAGCAATTAAGGCTCTGTCATCAAAAGAGTTAAGCGTGTTGTTTGTTAGTGTGGTGATCGGTGCTGCCAATCCTCATCGAAAAGAGATCGCAAAGGCAGTCGAGCAGCGTCCCCGTACCACATTGCATATCCAGGTGAACAATATCGCTGAAATAATGAGACAGGCCGATCTGGCGCTATGTGCCGGTGGAACGACGACGTGGGAGCGATGTTGTATTGGTTTACCGGGTCTTGTCGTTACCATCGCCGAGAATCAGGTCCGGCTTACTCGTTATCTTCATATGGACGGTTTGCTCAGATGGATGGGGACTTCAAGGACCGTTGACGTGAGAAGAATGCAAAACGAGCTTTTAAAGGCCTGTCAGATGCCGGAGCGGAATCGTCAAGAGGCTTTGAACGGTATGCGTCTTGTGGATGGTCATGGGAGCAAACATGTATCTCAAATTCTGCTGTGCGGTCCGGAAAAAGAGAGTTTGATGGTTCGAAAAGCTGTTGAGAGTGATTGTGAAATGTTTTGGGATTGGGTTAACGATCATGAGGTCAGAAAAAATGCCTTTAATCCCGAGCCCATTTTATGGGAAACGCATGAAGTATGGTTTAATGATAAATTACATGATCCATCAGCAACGATTTACGTGATTGAATGTGAATGGGGTTCAGTTGGTCAGGTGCGTTTTGAGGAAAAGGAGGCGTATTGTTTGATTAGTTATTCCCTCGGACGTCAATTTCGTGGTTATGGGATCGGAAAAGCGGTTTTAAAAAAAGCGATAGACGAATTTACAAATACTTGGAGAGGGGTTTTGCAGGCGGAAGTAAAATCAGGCAACATTGCTTCATGTATGAATTTTGTGAAGCTTGGATTTCAAGAAAATTTTTCTGACAAAAATAAAGTCATTTTCAGGTTGCAAATGCCTTGAATTAGAAGTTGGCTCTGGTAACCTGATGTCAGAAAATTCATAGGAAAAATTAAATAACTTGGAATGAATTTTACTATTTCACGCCATGCAATTGGCAGAAATTATAAGCCATTTATTATTGCGGAAATGTCTGGTAACCACAACCAGTCTCTTGACCGTGCACTTGAAATTGATGAGGCGGCAGCAGAGGCCGGAGTACATGCATTAAAGATTCAGACATATACCGCCGATACGCTGACATTGAATATTTCTAATGGTGATTTTCTGATAGACGGAGAAAAAAATATCTGGAAAGGTAACAGCCTTTATAATTTGTACAAAAAGGCTCACACTCCTTGGGAGTGGCATGAACCAATCATGAAAAGAGCTGAAGACTTGGGGCTGATCTGTTTTAGCACCCCTTTCGATGATACTTCTGTTGATTTTCTGGAATCTTTACAGGTTCCGGCATACAAGATCGCCTCGTTTGAAAATACCCATCTCCCTTTGATCCGTAAGGTCGCCTTGACAGGAAAGCCAATGATCATTTCTACGGGAATGGCTACGGTTTCGGAAATAGATGAAGCAGTGAAAACGATAAGGGAATCAGGTAATGAAAAATTCACCTTGCTCAAATGCACCAGCACCTACCCGGCGACGTCAGAGAATACCAATGTTCTGACTATACCGCATATGCGGGATCTATTCAGTTGTGAAGTAGGGCTTTCCGACCATACAATGGGTATTGGGGTTGCTGTTGCTGCTGTCTCCCATGGTGCGACAGTCATTGAGAAACATTTTACCCTCAGTAGAAGGGATGGTGGAGTTGACTCGACATTTTCTCTCGAACCAGATGAGATGAGGCAGCTTGTTATCGAAACAGAAAGGGCCTGGTTGTCTCTCGGGACTGTCTCGTACGGACCAACAGAGGCAGAAAAGGATTCATTAAAGTTTCGTCGTTCACTCTATATCTCAAGCGATATGAAGGCAGGTGATACGTTGACACCTGAAAACCTTCGTGTTGTAAGGCCAGGTATGGGTTTGGCGCCAAAGCATTATGAAAAATTACTGGGTAGAAAAGTCGCAAGAGATGTTGATAAGGGGACGCCAGTGGATTGGGATATCATTTTTGGGGAATGACTGGAT